>OCVV012883456.1_pt1 | contig 43401 bp, 39 predicted proteins | sample 1539721 | NCBI WGS metagenome assembly OCVV01 (sample SAMN02144230, study PRJEB22623) | gut metagenome | biome: sheep rumen | host: Ovis aries | place: New Zealand | reverse complement strand
AGAAGAACCTGTTTTTATTTGTTTTTACTTGTTTTTTTCTGTTTTTTCTTCGTCCGCCGAAGGCGTAATTCTTACATCGAACTCACGTTAATTATTGGATAAAATTATCGTCAATTATTGGTAATTATTGTCCGAAAAAACAAGCCGCTTGCGGCGAAAAAGGAAAAACGGCATTGGATAAAATCATGTTGTTCGGTCACTGACCAAAATAATTGGGGTAAAGTTTTTAGGCTTTGCCCCTTTTTTGTATCTTTGCACATCGAACAAAAAACACACTGACATCTTATGAAGACAGACATTGAAATAGCGCGCGAGTGCAGACTTGCACCGATTGAGGACGTGGCACGGCAGATTGACGTGCCCGTGGAAGAGTTGGAACTGTATGGCAAGCACATTGCCAAGGTGCCCAACCAGTTGATTGATGAAAAGAAGGTGGCGCAGAGCAACCTCATCCTGGTGACGGCCATCACGCCCACCAAGGCAGGCATCGGCAAGACGACGGTGAGCATCGGCTTGGCCCTGGGCCTGAACAAACTGGGGAAGAAGGCGGTGTGCGCCCTGCGCGAGCCGTCGCTGGGTCCGTGCTTCGGCGTGAAGGGCGGCGCTGCCGGCGGTGGCTATGCTCAGGTGCTGCCCATGGAGAAGATTAACCTCCACTTCACGGGCGACTTCCATGCTGTGACTTCGGCCAACAACATGATTGCCGCCTTGCTCGACAACTACATCTACATGCACCGCGAGGAGGGCTTTGCGCTGAAGGAGGTGCTGTGGAGGCGTGTGCTGGATGTGAACGACCGCAACCTCCGCTTTGTGGTGACGGGTCTGGGCAGCAAGAGCGACGGTCTGATTGCCGAGACGGGGTTTGACATCACGCCAGCCTCGGAGATTATGGCTATCCTCTGTCTGGCTACGGACCTTGACGACTTGCGCCGCCGCATCGACAACATCATCCTGGGCATCAAGATGGACGACACCCCCTTCCGTGTGAAGGACATGGGGGTGGGCGGTGCCATCACGGTGCTGCTCATGGATGCCATCAAGCCGAATCTGGTGCAGACCACCGAGCAGACGCCGGCTTTTGTGCATGGGGGTCCCTTTGCCAACATAGCCCACGGCTGCAACACGGTCATCGCCACGCGCATGGCCATGACGTTTGGCGACTACGTGGTGACGGAGGCTGGCTTCGGTGCCGACCTGGGTGCCGAGAAGTTTTTCAACATCAAGTGCCGCAAGAGCGGTCTGCAGCCCAAACTGACTGTGATTGTGGCCACCACCCAGGGGCTGAAGATGCACGGCGGGGTGGCCCTGGAGGCTATCAAGGAGCCGAACATGGAGGGCTTGCTGAAGGGCTGTGAGAACCTGGACCGCCACATCCGCAACATGCAGAGTTTCGGTCAGAGCGTGGTGGTGGCGTTCAACCGCTATGCCACCGACACCGACGAGGAACTGGCTGCTGTGCGCCGCCACTGCGAGGAGATTGGTGTGGGCTTTGCGGTGAACAATGCTTTCCTCGAGGGCGGCGAGGGTGCGAAGGAGTTGGCTCAGGTGGTGGTCGATACCATCGAGCGGCATCCGTCGGGACCGCTCACCTTGACTTACGACGATTCTGACCCCATCAAGACGAAGATTGAGAAGGTGGCGCAGCGCATCTACGGAGCGGCCCACGTGACGTATGGCAAGCCTGCCGAACGCGCTCTGCTGCGCATCGAGAAGATGGGCCTGTCCCACTACCCTGTCTGCATTGCCAAGACTCAGTATTCGTTCTCTGCCGACAAGGACCTCTACGGCTGCCCCACGGGCTTCACGGTCCACATCCGCGACTTGGTCATCAATTCGGGCAGCGAGATGATTGTGGCCATTGCCGGCGACATCATGCGCATGCCGGGCCTGTCGAGGTCGCCTCAGGCGGAGCGTATCGATATTGTGGATGGGCTCATCGAGGGGCTGTCCTGATTTGCTGTGATTCACCGTACCCCTCGGCTACGAAGTGGCGTACCCCTCGGCTACGGCATGCCGTAGCCGAGGGGTACGTTTTTCTTTTAACGTGGGTTCGGTGTGAGATTAACGCCACATTGCCACGGTGACTACATAGCCTTTGGCGGGATATGCCTGGGTGTGGAACGACACATTATTATATTTAAGGAGAAGGGTTGGGAGGTCGTCGTCGATGCCGCGCCCGGTGAGTTTGACGAGGGCTTCTTTCTGTGTCCAGAGGCGGGTGAAGGCCAGTTGGGGGTCGGGGTCGCGATGCACGGCTTCGAGTTCGGCATCGCAGAGCACATGGCGGGCTAAGGACTCGCTGTAGCGACCGATGCTCTCGACATCGACTCCGACGGGATGGTCGGAAACGACGCAGGCGATGGCTTGCCGGCAGTGGCTCAGGTTGAAGTGAGGCCCCTCGCTTATCTCGCCAAGGGGGGAGGAGGAGGGAGAGGACAAAGCGGGGAAACCGCTTTGCGGAAGGAGGAGGGAGGGTTTGTCGTGGGGGCCGAGGGAGAAGGAGGGCTGTTGGGTGATGCCATAGACTTCGCGGAGGGCCTGGCAGAGGAGCAGATAGGCGAAGGCGCATTCGAGACGTCCCTGCCGATGCTTGAAGCGGAGGGCTTTCTCGCGCCGCCATGGGGGAAGGGAGGCGATGGCTGCTTCCAATTCCTCTGCGGTGATGGCATCGAGATTGTCTAAAATGAGAAGACCCTCTCCCCGGTCCTCCTCCGTAATGGGGAGGGAGACCGTGCTGGATGTTTTCAATGGGCGGACGAGCCAGATGGCTCTCCCCATTATGGGGGAGATGTCCGCAGGACAGAGAGGGTCTTTATAGTCTTTCTCCACAGTGCTGGCAGTAGTTGGCTTTGAGGTCGGTCTTTTCGTTGCATCGTGGGCACCGTCCTTTCTTTCCCTTGCGCTGGGTGGTGTCTATCATGGTGGCGGAGACGATGCCTGTGGGCACGGCGATGATGGTGTAGCCCAGAATCATGACGATGCCGGAGAGGAAGCGTCCGAGGAGGGTGACGGGGGTGATGTCGCCATAGCCCACGGTGGTGAGGGTGACGATGGCCCAGTAGATACTGGTGCCGATGTCGGTGAACTGGGTGCCAGGCTGTCCGCCTTCGACGATGAACATGAGGGTTCCGAGGATGGTGACGAGGATGAGAACGAAGAGGAAATAGACGGCGATTTTCTTGAGGCTGAGCCGTATGCTCTGCATGAGGAGGTAGCCTTCGTTGATGAAGGTGAAGAGGCGGAGCACGCGGAAGATGCGGATGAGCCGGAAGGTACGGAGGATGAAGAAATAACGCGCGCTGGCCATGTAGGGGATGAAGGAGAGGTAGAGCGGCAGTGTGGCCAGGAGGTCGATGATGCCGAAGAAACTCAGGGCGTATTCGCGGCGGCTGGGGGCGCAGTAGAGGCGGAGGATGTACTCGATGGTGAAGAAGAAGGTGAGGACATACTCGAGGATGGTGAGTGCCAGTTTGAAGTGTCCCACCACCTGGGGCTTGGTCTCGACGAAGGCCACGACGAGGCTGAGGACGATGGCCACCATGATGGCTATGTCGAAAGCCTTGCCGGCGGGGGTGTCGGAGTTGGCCACGATGTTGTAGAGCCGTGGCTTGTCTTTCAGGAGCGCGATGAGTCGTTTCATGCTGCAAAATTAGGGAAAAAACTAACAACCAAGCATTTCGTGGCCGAAAAAGATGAAGTATTTGAGCCGAAACCAAAAGTTTTTCATCTTTTTTTCTTTTTGTACTCTCTTTTTTCACTATCTTTGCAAACGACTATTACTATTTGCTACTTGAATGAGACGGCTACAAAACTTCTTTTCGGAGAATCACATGGGGGAGGTGTTGCAATCGCTCAACATCATTCCGTGGGTTTTTGACTTCCGCAGCAACGTCATCACGTCTAATCGTGCATACCTCGACCCGAAGTATGTGAAGGGGGATATCATCCACGAACAAAGTTTTGAGAAATTTGTCGAGATGGTGGAGCCTCAGCACCAGGATGAGATGCTGGAGATATACAGCCGCGTGAGGAACGGCATCATCACACGTGTCACCCTTGAGGTGCAGATTCGCATGGGGGAGAAGATGCCCCCCTTGTGGATGGAGGTACACATTGTGGCAAAGGAGACTGACCTGAACGGCATCACCGTGAAGGCGGTGGGGTGTGCCACCATCATTCAGGCGCGCAAGGAGGCGGAGCAGGCGATGCAGATGGCTCGACGGAAGGCGGAGCAGGCCAACATGATTAAGACCAACTTCTTGTCGAACATGTCGCACGAGTTCCGCACACCGCTGAACGCCATTCTCGGTTTCTCCACCATCATGGCCCACAGCGAGACGCTGGAGGAGCGGATGCAGTGTCTGGGTGCGGTGCAGTCGAGCGGTTCGGCCCTGCTGCAAATCATCGACGACGTGATTGAACTGTCGAAACTGGAGGCGAACGAGGTGGAACTTCGCCGCAACCTGGTCGATATCAACAACCTGCTGGAACGGACGGTGGAGGAGGCCAAGCCCATGCGGAAGGCAAATGTGGAGATGGTCTATCACCACACGGAGGTGCCCATCATCCTGCATGGCGACGAGGAGAAGATTGCGCTGGTGGTGAGGCAGATTCTGGACAACTCGTGCAAGCACACGGAGCATGGGAGCATAGATGTGTATTGCCACAAGAGCAGCGAGCATGCTGTCATCACCATCACCGACACGGGAAGGGGCATGCCGCCCGAGGTGCTGGGCCGCATCTACGAACGTTTCTACAAGGGCGATGCCTTCATTCCCGGCACGGGACTGGGCATGAGCGTGGTGAAGGGGATGGTTGCCCTGTGGAACGGCACCATCAAGGTGGAGAGCACTCCCGGCGTGGGCACGTCGGTCACTTTCACCGTGCCGCTGCACACGGTCTTCTACCAGAACCGCACCCTGCGAAACCTGCACTTTTAGTTGGCCACATTGTTATATAGGAAGGATATCTTGTTCTCTTTGGACAAAAAAGAACCTTTTTGCACACCTTTTTTTGAGGTGTGCATTTTTTATTCCCCATTTTTACACACTCGGAGAAGATGTGTGTAAAAGGCTCATTTTTATGGCTTTTTTATTTGTCCAGACCGCATTTTGTTGGTAATTTTGAACCCGAAAAGCCGCACTCCAGACATAGAGTGTGCATTTTTTTAGCAGAAAGAAATGGAGAAAAAGACCAATACGATGCTTGACAGGTTCCTGAAACAGTCAACCTTCACTTCACAAGAGGATTTCGAGAAAAACTTCGAGTTTGTCATACCCGAAAACTTTAACTTTGCCTACGACGTGATGGACGTGTGGGCCGAGGAGACACCCGACCGCTTGGCGCTGCTGTGGTGCAACGACAAGGGGATAGAACGCCGATTCACCTTTGCCGACATCCGGCGCGAGTCGAACAAGGTGACCAGTTATCTGCTCTCGCTGGGCATCAAGAAGGGCGATTTCGTGATGCTCATCATGAAACGCCGCTACCAGTTCTGGCTCACCATGCTGGCTCTGCACAAGATTGGTGCAGTGGCCATCCCGGCATCGTTTCTGCTCACGAAGAAGGACATTGTCTATCGCTGGAAGGCTGCCGGCGTGAAGGCCATCGTGGCCACTGGCGACGAGGAGATTCTGCGCCATGTGGATGAGGCATACGCCGAATGGCCGGCTGTGAAGCACCGCATCAGCATCGGCCCCAAGGTGCCGGATGGCTGGGACGACTTCAAGGCTGGCGTGAGGGTGGCTGAGGAGTATCGGGGCAAGCGTGTGACGAAGTCGTCGGACTACCTGCTCATGTACTTCACTTCTGGCACCAACGGACAGCCCAAGATGGCCATCCACGACCACACCTACCCACTGGGCCACATCGGCACGGGTGCCTACTGGCACGACCTGCACATGGGGAGCCTGCACCTGACGGTGGCCGACACGGGCTGGGCCAAGGCGACATGGGGAAAGATGTATGGCCAGTGGATTGCCGGCGCGACACTGTTTGTCTATGACCACGAGAAGTTCCACGCTGCCGACATTCTGGAGAAGGTGGGACAATATCGCATCACCAGTTTCTGTGCACCTCCGACGATTTACCGTTTCATGATTCGGGAAGACCTGAGCCGCTTCGACCTCAGTTCGCTGGAGCATGTGACGACGGCTGGCGAGGCACTGAACTCGGCGGTGTTTGACAAGTTTAAGGAAATCACGGGTCTGGAGATTCGCGAGGGTTACGGACAGAGCGAGGGCACCTGCCTCATCGGCACCACGCCCTGGATGACTCCCAAGCCCGGAGCAATGGGGAAGCCCATGCCACAATATGAGATTCACCTGCTGAAGAACGACCTGACGGAGGCCAAGGTGGGCGAGGAGGGGCAGATAGCCATCCGCACCGACCGCAAGAAGCCTATCGGCCTGTGTGTGGAGTACTACCGCAACCCCGAGGCCACCAACAAGGCTTGGCACGATGGCTTCTACTTCACGGGCGACCTGGCCTACAAGGATGAGGACGGTTACTTCTGGTTTGTGGGCAGAGCCGACGATGTGATTAAGTCGAGTGGCTACAGGATTGGCCCCTTCGAGGTGGAGAGCGCGCTGATGACCCACCCTGCCGTGGTGGAGTGTGCCATCACGGGTGTGCCCGACGACATTCGCGGCATGGTGGTGAAGGCGACCATCGTGCTGGGCAAGGAGTGGAAGGATAAGGCTGGCGAGGCACTGGTGAAGGAACTGCAAGACCACGTGAAGAGGACCACGGCCCCCTACAAGTATCCCCGTGTGGTGGAGTTTGTGGATGAACTGCCCAAGACGCATTCGGGCAAGATTCGCCGTGTGGAGATTCGTGAGAACGACGCAAAGAAGGCTGGCAAATGACTGAGGCAGAATGGATAGCACAAGGGAAGGAGGCGTATGCACGGATGGACTGGAAGACTTGTCTTGACTCTTACGCCGAGGCTATCCGGCTGAACCCCACGTCGGAAGCGGTGGAGTTGCGCCGCATGACGATGAGCATCGTGGAGTTTTACAACAAAGACCAATATAATCCATAAATAGAACTATATGGCAAAAATGAGAGGCGCTATCGTGGTTGACATCGAGCGTTGCAAAGGCTGCAACCTCTGCACGATAGCATGTCCATTACATCTTGTCACACTGAGCAGCACCGTCAACCACAAGGGCTACAACTATGCCCAGCAGACGGACTGGGAGAAGTGCAATGGCTGCACCAGTTGCGCCATCGTATGCCCCGACGGTTGCATCACTGTCTATAGAAAAAAGGAGGAGTAAAGAATGGACAATGAACACAAAGACATCGTGTTGCTGAAAGGCAACGAGGTGATTGCGAAGGCTGCTATCCGCTATGGCTACGACGGCTTTTTTGGCTATCCAATCACCCCCCAGAGTGAAGTGTTGGAGACTCTGGCCGCCGACAAGCCTTGGGAGACCACCGGCATGGTGGTGTTGCAGGCTGAGAGCGAGTTGGCATCTATCAATATGCTGTATGGCGCAGGCTGCACGGGCAAACTGGCGTTCACTTCCAGTTCTTCGCCTGGCATTGCGCTGATGCAGGAGGGATTGAGTTACATGGCTGGTAACGAACTGCCGGGCGTGATTGTGAGTGTGGGTCGTGGCGGTCCGGGCCTCGGCACCATCCAGCCAGGTCAGGCCGACTACTATCAGGCTGTGTATGGCGGCGGCAATGGCGACTACAACACCATCGTGCTGGCCCCCAACAGTGTGCAGGAGATGTGCGACTGCATGGGCAAGGCTGCCGAACTGACGTTCAAGTGGCGTATGCCTGTCATCGTGCTGTCGGACGGTGTGCTGGGTCAGATGATGGAGAAGGTGGAACTCCCACCCTATCGTCCACGCCGCACCGACGAGGAGATTGCGAAGCAGTGTCCTTGGGCCACGAACGGTATTGGCCTGAAGAACAGGAAGTATAACTTCATGTCCACACTGGAGTTCGACCCTGCCGTGATGGAGGAACGCAACCAGAAGATGGCTGCCAAGTATCGTCAGGTGGAGGCCGAGGAGGTGGATTATGAACTCTACCAGGTGGATGACGACACGGAATACCTCATCGTGGCTTACGGCATCTCGTCGCGTATCAGCATGAAAGCCATCGACTTGCTCCGCGAGGCGGGTGTGAAGATTGGCATGCTGCGTCCCAAGACCCTGTGGCCTTTCCCCAACAAAATCATCAGCCAACTCTCTGAGCGCATCAAGAGCATCCTCTGTGTGGAACAGTGTGAGGGTCAGATGATTAACGACGTGCGTCTTGCCACCGAAGGCCAAGCCACCGTGTTCCACTCTGGACGCTCGGGCGGCATGGTGTCCTCGCCTATGGAAATTGTGGAGGACTTCAAGCGCATGGCCCGCGAAAGAATGAGTACAAACTGGCCGAAGGGCTATTGGATGAAGTGAAGCAGACCCTCCCCTCACCCTCCCTGCGAGGGAGGGAGCGGTCACCCATCAAATAAAAAAACAAGCAGTAGAATCCTCCCCACTAACATTCTACTCTCCCCCTCACAGGGGGAGCGGGGAGGGGGTCTTTATGACACGCGAAGAACTAATTATTCCCGAAAATAGAATCTACGGCAAACCGACGTTGATGAACGAGACACCGATGCACTACTGCCCCGGCTGCAGTCATGGTGTGGTTCATAAACTGGTGGCCGAAATCATCGAGGAGATGGGCATGGAGGAAGACACCATTGCCATCTGCCCAGTGGGCTGTGCCGTGTTTGCCTACCGCTATGTGGATGTCGATTGGATTGAGGCCAGCCACGGACGTGCCCCGGCCTGTGCATCTGCCATCAAACGACTCTGGCCCAACAAACTCGTCTTCACCTATCAGGGCGACGGCGACATGGCCTGCATCGGCACGGGCGAAACCATCCATGCCTTGAACCGTGGCGAGAACATCGCCATGATTTTCATCAACAACGCCATCTATGGTATGACAGGCGGTCAGATGGCCCCCACCACCCTGATGGGCATGAAGACTGCCACCTGCCCCTACGGTCGTCAGGCTGACCTGCACGGATACCCGCTCCACATCACCGACTTGGCCGTGAACCTCGAAGGCACCTGCTACGTGACCCGTCAGGCGGTGAACACGGTGGCCAACATCCGCAAGGCCAAGAAGGCCATCCGTCAGGCATTTGAGAACTCGATGAACAAGCGGGGAACCTCGCTGGTGGAGATTGTCTCCACTTGTGCCTCTGGCTGGAAGATGACTCCCGAGCAGGCCAACCAGTGGATGGTGGACAACATGTTCCCCTACTATCCACTTGGCGACTTGAAGAATACGATAGAATAATTAGGAATTAGAAATGAGGAATTAGGAATGGAAACTTGCCATTCGGATTGTCTCACATTCAATTCCTCATTCCTAATTCCTCATTCCTAATTGTTTACAACTATGACTGAAGAAATCATCATATCAGGTTTTGGAGGACAGGGTGTCCTCTCCATGGGCAAGATACTTGCCTACGCTGGCATCATGGAAGGCAAAGAAGTGAGTTGGATGCCCGCCTACGGTCCCGAACAGCGTGGCGGCACTGCCAACGTGACCGTCATTGTCAGTGACAACGTGGTGTCCTCCCCTATCGTCAGTGCCTATGACACCGCCATCGTGCTCAACCAGCCCTCTCTGGAGAAGTTCGAGCCACAGGTGAAGCCCGGCGGCACCATCATCTACGACGGACACTCCATCATCCAGCCGCCCAAGCGCGACGACATCAACGTGTATCGCATCGACGCGATGGAAGAGGCTGCCCGCACAGGCAACTCCAAGGTGTTCAACATGCTCGTTCTCGGCGGCTACCTCAAGGTACGCCCCATCGCCACCGTGGAAGACGTGGTGAAGGGTCTCCACAAGGCGCTGCCCGAACGCCACCACAAACTCATTCCCATGAACGAGGAAGCCATCCGAAGAGGAATGAAACTCATTCAGAAAATGAATTGAAACAAAAAAAGCCCCATGCTATCTTCACAGACAGCACGGGGCGGACAAAAAACTTCATCATCCAAACCCATGGACGAGAGAGACTACTTAGCCTCTCTGTCCATGGGTTACTATATTCTGAAGTGCCACGACCAGACGGTCTATCTCTTCCTTTGTGTTATAGACAGCAAAGGTAGGCCGCACAGACATCTCGTAGCCAAGGGCACGGAGGGCAGGCTGGGCACAGTGGTGACCGGCTCGCACGGCGATACCCTCCTTGTCGAGCAACTGTCCCACCTGTGGGGCTGGAATGCCTGGTATGTCGAGCGAGATGACACTCACCCTTTTCTTGGGGTTGCCCATGATGGTAATGCCAGGAATGCGGGCGATTTGTTCCCGTGCATACTCGGTCAGTTCGTGTTCGTGACGCTCGATGCGATGGATGCCCACGCTCTGCACAAAGTCGAGTGCATAGCCCAAGCCGATGGCATCGGCGATGTTGGGTGTGCCAGCCTCGAATCGTGCTGGCGGCACGTTGAACTCGGTGTGTTCGATGGTCACATCCTTTATCATGTTGCCTCCACCTTGCCAAGGGGGCAACTGTTCCAGCCACTCCTTCTTGCCATAGACAGCACCGATGCCTGAAGGCCCGTAAATCTTGTGTCCAGAGAAGACAAAGAAGTCGCAGTCGAGCCGCTGGACATCCACCTTGGTGTGGGCGATGCTCTGGGCTCCGTCGATGAGTACGGGGATGCCCCTTGCATGCGCCGTGCGGATGATGGACTCCACATCGTTGATAGTGCCGAAAGTGTTATTCACATGCCCCACACTCACGAACTTTGTCCGTGGGGTGATGAGCCGCTCCAGTTCGCTGAGGATGAGGTCACCATTCTTGTTGATGGGGATAGCACGGAGTTCAGCCTTCCGCTCTTTGCACATCTGCTGCCACGGCACGATGTTGGCATGGTGGTCGAGGGTGGAGACGATAACATTGTCGCCTGGCTCCAGAAACTTCTTGCCGAACGTCTGCGCCACGAGGTTGATGCCCTCGGTGGTGCCACGCACGAAGAGGATGTTCTCCTTCGACGGGGCATTGATGAACCGTGCCACCTTTTCACGAGCCGCCTCATATTGGTCGGTCGAGCGAGCTGCCAAAGTGTGTGCACCACGATGGATGTTCGAGTAGTCGGTCTTGTAGAAGTGGCTCAGACCATCAATCACCCGCAGAGGTTTCTGAGTGGTGGCTCCGTTGTCGAACCACACGAGGTCGTGGCCATTCACCTTCTGCTGCAGAATGGGGAATTGCTTGCGAATCTCGTCCTGGTTGAGCGTGTCCACCTCCTCATACTGAAGATTCTTCACAATCTCTGTTTCGGGAATGCCGATGCCAAAGCCATTGTCTTTCAGCAGACAACGCCGTTCTGAAGGAGCCACGTCGTCGCCATCAGAAGAGACGATACGGGAAGGATCCTTATAGGAAGAGATGTCCTCCGCAAAGTATTTGGCAATGACCCCTTTGAACAGTTCCGTGTCGGCAGGAGAAAGGCTTCCTATCTGAGGAGCATCCTCCACACTGCCCACCAGCGGCACGTCACCCCACCCTCCTGCAGGGACAGCCACCTGTGGGGCTGTTTCCCGACTCGGAAGGTCAAAGTGGAAATTATCTAATTCGTTCAGACTTATCATTTCTCAATTTTGTTTCTGTGCTGGTAATCATGGTAGTAACCTACCTCCACGTTCTCCAGAACGGCGATGGCATCGTCGGTGAGTGAGGCAAGGCTGAAGTATTTGGTGAGCAAGTAACTTGCCACACCATACTGGTCAAGCCCCATCAGACGTGCAGAAAGGCTTGGAGCAATCTCACCGGGGATGCCAGCCTGATGCAGACCAACCACGCCCTGCTCTTTCTCGCCCACACGCACCAAGATGATGTCGGTGGTGCCTACGCCACGGTTGGTCAGATACTGGCCCTTCACTTCCACCTTGTCCGATGGGATAATGGGCACACCTCGCCAAGTGATGACCTTCGTACCGAAGAGGTCAATCGCCACAGGAGGCACACCTCGCCATGTGCATTCACGTTCGAAGGCAGCGATGGCACGTGGATTGGCAATGAAGAAGGCCGGCTCTTTCCATACGAGAGAAAGTAATTCGTCCAGATCATCAGGTGTAGGTGCTCCATAGCGCGCACTCACCTTGTAGCCAGGAGCAGCCTGAGCCAGCAGACCAAACTTCTTGTTGTTGATGAGTTCCCACTCCTGACGCTCCTTGATGCTCTCGATGCTTAGACGCAACTGCTGCTCAAGTTGGTTGTAAGGTGCATTGTAGAGGTCGCTCACACGAGTGTGAACTCTCACCACAGTCTGCAAGGTGTTGAGCGAGTATTCGGTAGGATTCTCCTCGTAGTCGATGTAGGTTTCGGGGATGACGTTGTCTTCCTCATGGCCACTCACAAGGTCGATGTGTTTCTCGCCATGCTCGTTCACCGTGGCTTTGAGGCGCAGTTGCTTATCCACAGCATTGTTGAACTGGCTGCGGAAGTCGGGAATCTCCTCAATGAGCGACTCCAGCACAGGCGTGTCGAGCACCAAGAATACAGAGTCCGTCAACGAACGGACACTGACAGTCGAGTCGGCAGCACTGAGCAAGTCGGCCTCGCCAAAATACTCGCCTGCTCCCAAGAGAGCAATGCGCAATTCCTCCCCATGAGTGCCAGTGCTGATGACCTCAGCCTGACCGCTGGCCACAATGAAGAACCGCTGTTTGTCCTTGCCTTGCGTGACGAGGTTCTTGCTACGAGCCACCTCCACAGGAACAAAGTTGCGAGCCAGTCTCGACACAATCTCCCCGTCGATGTTCTGGAAGAGCGGGATGGCACGGAGGTTCTTCGCCGTGAAACTCGGCACCCCATTGTAGTACTGAATCTCTATGCGTTCAGCCTTTTTCAGTTCTACTTTAGTACGATTGACACGATAGGTGCCACTCTCCACCTGAGTCCAAGGAAGAAGTTTGAGAAGAAGTCTCGGTGTGATACTGCCCATCTGAGGGGGCGTTTTGGTTGTGTTCGCCAGTTTGCGAGCCGTTGCAGTCGTAATGCTGCGCTGAATGTTGTTGTCTGCCATGTGTTTGGTTGTTTTTTTGTTGGGTTATTAATGAGTTTGTTATCTAAGTGCATGCTTTTCTTTCACTTCACCATCTTCAATGCGGAAAGCATTGAGCACAGGCTCTTCTGCCGCTAGCGAGAGGATGAAGTAGAGGATATTGGGGGCGTAGGCCAGTCGCTTGTCCTCCTCCGACGGGCGCGAGGGTGAGGCAGGATGGCTATGCCAGTTGCCGACGATGTGGAGACCGTTTTTGCGGGCATACTTCACGGCGGCAAACTGCTCTTTGGGGTCGAAACTGAAGTGTTCCTCCGAGTGGTCTATGTTCGTCATCGGGAAGTTCTCCGTGGCGGTTTCCTTGTCGGGACCCAACAAGTAGCCGCACGACTCCACAGGTGCATCCTTCCGTGCCTGTGCCAAGATGGACTGATAGGCCGTTTCTGTGATGGTTACGCTCATTTTTGTATCGTTACTTTGTGTACATTACCCTCCACGTGTTCCACCGAAAGGACGTTATAGCCCTGTTCCGTTGCCGAACGAGGCACATTCTCTAAAGGTTCACCTTCGGTCAAGAGAACCTCAAGTGTGTCACCAGCCGCAATCTGCGCCAGTTTAAGTTTTGTCTTCACGAAAGTCATGGGACAATGCTCTTTGGTGATGTCAAGTGTGTGTGTTGCCATTGTTTTTTGTTTTTGGTAATTATCTAGAATTTCTAGAATCTCTAGTTTTTCTAGCCATTCTATAAATTCTATGACTTCCTGGTTTTTCTATTCATTTATATAAACAAGGTTCTTCCTCCTTCGCTGATTTGCAGGAAGGTGGCTACGCCGAGCACGTCCTTCACTTCGTGGATGAAGTCCTTCTTCTCCAGTCCAAGCACGTGCATCGCCATCTCACAAGCATAGAGGTTCACGCCAAGCGCATTGGCGGCATCCACCAGTTCTTCGAGGGTGGCCACGTTGTTCTTCCGCATCAAGTGCCGGAAAATCTGAGGGCCGATACCCAAGAAGTTGAACTTGCTGTTGGGTGCCACGCTCAGACCGCCCATCATGAAGCCGAAGATTTTGGTGAGCCAGTTGCCCCCGATGAAACTTCTGCCACGCCTCTGCTTGATGGCATCCAAGCCCCAGAAGGTGAAGAAGATGTTCACTTCGTAGCCCACTGCAGCAGCCCCCGTGGCGAGTGTGAACACCGCCGTGAGTTTGTCAAAGTCGCCCGAAAAAGCAATCAATGAGAGTTTCTTCTGAAGACCCTCCCCCTGCCCTCCCTGCGAGGGAGGGAACGGGATGCCTGTCGTACTATTTTGTTCCATACACTATCTTTATTATATCTGTTTTAGAAACCACCCCTCACAGGGAGAGAGTCTATTTATGCAGGTCGCAAGCAGCCTGTTCGTAATCAATCAGTTTCGTCACCGTAGGGTTCGTGCCACAGATGGGGCACTTGTCGGTCTTCTTCACGCTTATCTTCCGGAAGTCCATCGTCTTGGCGTTGAAGGTGAGCAGTTTGTTGGTCAGCAGTTCACCCACTCCCGTCAGATACTTCAGTGTTTCAGCCGCCTGAATCGTACCCAGCATACCGGCAATGGCACCCAACACCCCTGCCTGACTGCACGTAGGCACTGCACCTGGCGGTGGAGGACTCTTGAACATGCAGCGGTAGCAAGCCGAGCCTGGCACATGCGTGAATGTCTGTCCCTTAAAGCGCAGGATGCCACCGTGGCTGAACGGTTTGCCAGCCATCACACAGGCATCGTTGATGAGAAACTTGACGGGGAAGTTGTCTGTGCCATCGACGATGAAGTCATATTCTTTTATGATGTCGAGGGCATTGTCTGCCATCAAGAACTCACGGTGGGTTTCCACTTTCACGTGTGGATTGATGGCATTGATGGTCTCCTTGGCCGACTCCACCTTCCACTTATCCACATCGGGCGTGGTGTGGATGATCTGTCGTTGCAAGTTGCTCAAATCCACCACATCGCCATCCACAATGCCGATGGTGCCCACACCAGCCGCTGCCAAATACATTGCCACAGGGGCACCCAGTCCGCCTGCACCCACAATGAGCACACGGCCCTCTCTTATCTTTTCCTGTCCTTCCACGCCCACGTCCTGCAAGAGGATATGGCGCGAATAGCGGTTCAGTTCTTCTTCGGTGAAATCAAACATAAGCACCTCCTCCCATGAAGTACAGGAAATCCACCTCGTCACCCACGTTCAGTTGAAGGGTGCCGAACTCTTCACGATCCACGAACTCTTCGTTCACTTGCACACTCACCATGTCGGGTTGTGCCACATTGTTCTCCCTAATCAAGTCTGCCACAGTGGCAGGGAGTTGCACCTCCTGTGCTTCTCCGTTTACAATAATCTTTGCCATTTTTTATGAAGTTTTTTGCCAGCCCATGCGCTGGGCGATTTTTAATGAACAATGAATAATTAACAATGAAGCCATGCGGCTTGTTTTTCCAATCATCAATTATCCGAGAAAAGTGCCGTGCTCAAGTATCGTTCTCCCGTGTCAGGCAACAGCACCACGATGGTCTTACCTGCATTCTCGGGACGTTTGGCAATCTCGATGGCAGCATGAGCGGCAGCACCACTGCTGATGCCCACCAACACCCCCTCAACCTTGGCCAGACGGCGGGCTGCGGCAAAGGCATCCTCATTCTTCACACGGAAGATTTCGTCATACACCCCTGTGTTCAGCACCTTAGGAGTGAAGCCAGCCCCGATACCCTGCAACTTGTGGGGGCCAGGTTTGCCCCCCGACAACACAGGAGAATCCTTCGGCTCCACAGCCACCACCTTCACCTTCGGATTGAGGCCCTTCAGCACCTCGCCCACACCTGTGATGGTGCCGCCCGTGCCCACCCCAGCCACAAAGATATCCACCTTTCCATCCGTATCAGCCCAAATCTCCTTGGCTGTCGTCATGCGGTGAATCTGCGGATTGGCCTCATTGTCGAACTGCTGCGGAATGAACCCTCCTGTCTCGGCAGCCAGTTCCTGAGCCTTGCGGATGGCTCCAGGCATACCCTCATGGGCAGGAGTGAGCACCAGACGTGCGCCAAGACTGCGGAGCAGTGTCCGGCGTTCCACACTCATGCTGTCGGGCATGGTCAAGACGAGTTTGTAGCCACGCTGTGCGGCCACCAGTGCCAGTCCCACACCCGTGTTGCCACTGGTCGGTTCGATGATGACCGTGTTCTTGGTGAGCACACCCTCACGCTCAGCCTTCTCGATGAGTGCCAAGCCCACACGGTCTTTCACGCTGCGTCCGGGGTTCAGGTATTCCAACTTAGCCAACACCCGTGCCCTGAGGCGTTCGTTCTTCTCGGTCTTCGATAGTTCCAGCAGCGGTGTCTTTCCAATCAGTTCCACCAGACTGCTTGCGATTTTCTTTGCCATAGTTACATAAAGTTTTTTGCCAGCCCATGCGCTGGGCGATTTTACAATTATCAACACCTATTTTCCGATGCAAAGTTCGTTGTTTTCCATCCGCCGCACAATCCCCTCTCTGTGGCATTCTGCTACCACTTTTATGGTAGAGCCTGCACAATATCCTCATAGATGTCGTCCACATCCTCCAGTCCCACCGAGAGCCGGATAGTCGTGTCGCGCACATCCATCGCCAGTTTCTGACTGCGGCTGAAGGGGCCGAAGATAGTGCTGTAGGGATGGATGGCCAGAGTCTTGTTGTCAAACAGATTCGTTACACGCCGCACCAGCCGCAAGTGGTCGATGAAGTGGAAACAAGCCTGCTTGTCGCTCAGGTCGATGGTGAGCATAGCCCCAGCCGTAGGACCGAACTGCTTCTGTGCCAAGGTGTAGAAAGGATTCGTCTCCAGCCCCACATAATTCGTCTGCACAATCCGCGGCACATCAACCAGTCGCCGAGCCAAGTCCAGCGCATTCTGTGCCTGCACCCGATAGCGGGCATCGAGGGTTTCCAGTCCCAAGGTCTGCATGTAGGCCGCATGAGGAGCCATGTAACTGCCCAGATTGTAGAGCAGTTCGGCACGGATGCGTTGCGCCATCTGCGGAAAAGCCCCATAGTCTATCAGCAGACCACCCAGCGAGGTGGCACCGCCAGAGATGTACTTCGTGCTGCTCACCACCTCCATATCCACCCCCAAAGCCTTGGCACTGAACTGAGTGAAGGGGATGATGGTCGTGTCGGCAATGAGGGGGATGCCACGCTGATGGGCTATCTCGGCCAGTGCCCTGAGGTCAGCCACCTCCATCTGCGGGTTAGTGATGATTTCCAGAAAGATGCAAGCCGTCCGTTCATCCACAGCCTGGCGCACAGCATCAAGGTCAAGTAAATCTACAAAACGCCCTTCCACCCCAAGTCGTGCTAACGTGCGGTTGATAAGTCCCACCGTGTTGCCGAACAAATGGCGTGAGGTGACGATATTCTGTCCCTGTTCCGTCACCGCCAACAGTGCGTTGGTGATAGCAGCCATGCCCGAACAGAAAGCAAACACATTGTTCGCACCCGTCAGAGCCTTCACCCTGTCCTCCAGATGCGTCACCGTCGGGTTCGTCACCCTCGAATAACTGGGTGCAGCCGAACGGCCACAGAAAGCATCAGCCATCTCCTTGGCCGAAGCAAACTCATAGGCCGCCGTGTGATACACCGGCATTCCCACTGCCCCATAGGCATCAGGGAGAGGGTATCTTGTCTGAATCGCTATCGTCGATTTTTTCATTGTCCGTACCGTTTTTATAAGTTAAAAGTTAAAAACTAAAAGTTAAAAGTAAAAGTATCCTCCATTCGGGATGTATGCCATCAAGGGGAAAGGTAACTTAAACTTTTAGTTTTTCACTTTTCACTTTACTATATATAATATTCCACCATCTCCACCAGTCCAGCCCTCAGAGCATACTTCGTGGCCTCATAGATGGTGTTCACATTGATTTTCCTGAAGATATTCTTCTTGTGCGTCGTGATAGTGTGGATGCTCGAATTGCGTTCAGCCGCAATCTCCTTCACCGACCTGCCCAAGGCGATGAGCCTCAGCACCTCCTTCTCTGCAGCCGTCAGTTGGTCGCGCTCCAGCGGCGAGAGTTGAGGCGGCGGAGCAAGCAGCAAGTTGGTCACCTGATGGCAGAGGAAGCGCACACCCGTGATGGCACACTTCAGCGCCGTGATGATTTCCTGTGCCGAATCGTCCTTCAGCACCATGCTGAACTGCTGCTCCACACTCAGCCGCCTGATAAGCCCTTCTGTCAGTTCAGCCGAAAAAAGCACCCACTGCACAAAGGGGAAGCGTTCGGCCAGATTCAGCAGTTCGTCGGGACCGCCCAGGTCGAAGAGCGTGTAGTCAATCACCACCACTGCCTCGGGCCACTCCTTCAGGTCGGCAATCAGTTCCGCCCTGTGCGCCAGTTCCTTCACCTCCAGCCCCTCCACGTCTTTCAGAGCCATACGCGCCAGTGCCTTCAGTCCCAGCCGTGTGATGTCTTGATTGTCTGCTATGATGATGCGTTTTTTGTCCATGAGTCCAATCGTTTGTCGTGTCCTGAATTTTCGAGTGCAAAGGTACGCCGCCAAGATGCTTTTGCCAAGAAAGCGCATTGAATTTAGTAAAATTATCCACCGGCAGGCCGTCTGACAGAAAAAACTTAATGACCATCCTTTTCTGAGCGAGAGAAGGCAAAAGGGGTGTGACTCAGACCTATGGTACAGGTGTGACTCAGACCTATGGCATAGGTGTGACTCACACCCCTTTTGAGGTTGTGGAAGCCCCCCAGAATCGCCATGCATAGTGGGTTGGTGACCCGACAGGCTGACGAGAATGTGCGGCCAGAAATTTCTACCATTTTCAGGGTAGAAGAATACCACACCATCGGGATTCTGCAAGAAAGAGAAAGGCCGTACCTTTGCACCGAAATTCAAATCGAATGAATTGTTACACATATATAATATAAAGACAGACATGAACGCAAAAACATTACTCACAGCCATTGCCGTAGCCACAACGCTCACGGCAAGAGGAGCGACAGGACAAAACGACGGCATCATCACGATAGCCGCAAGCAAGACAAGCAAGCCTCTGGTGGAGAGATGGATTGAAGGCTACAAGACCCTGCATCCCCACGTGCAGATAGTCGTGATGAGCGGAGGGACGACCGATGCCGACCTCACACTCACCCTCGCCCCCACGCCGAGCAACCCACAAGAGACACCCACAAAAGTCACCTACGTGGCGCGCTACGCCCTGCTGCCCGTCACGCCAGCCTCCAACCCCCTGCTCGCCGACATTCAGCAGAAAGAGTGGAAGAGCAAAGACCTGAAGAAACTCTTCTTCAGAGCCGAAGACCTCGACGAAGAATATGAAGAAGCCACAGAAAGCAAACACAACCGACTGTACGACAAACTCACCGTCTATTCTGGCAGCAGCAGAAAATCCGTCACACGCACCTTCGCCGCCCACTTCGGACGCAGAGCGGACGACCTGCGCGGCAACCGCATCGCTGGCGACGACCTCTACCTGCTCTCAGCCATCGAGGAAGAGAAGACCGCCGTCACCTTCAACACCCTCAGCAACCTCTACGACCTCACCTCACGCACCCTCAGCCCCAACCTCGTCCTTCTGCCCCTCAGCGTGAAGAAGGCACAAAGCGAAGCCCTCCTTTCGGGCAACCTCGACGAAACGCTCCAACTCATCGAGAGCCAGCACATCGACCTCATCCCCGTAGAAGACATCGGCTTCACCTACCAAACCACCGACGCCGACATCGACCAGTTTCTCCGCTGGGTGGTGAGCGACGGACAGCAGTACAACCACCAGCAAGGCTTCCTCCGCCTGCCACAGAACAGTTGATAGTAACTTAAACTTTTAGTTTTTATAAGTTAAAAGTTAAAAACTAAAAGTTAAAAGTAAAAGAATCCTCCATTCGGGATGTGTGCCATCAAGGGGAAAAGTAACTTAAACTTTTAGTTTTTAGTTTTTAACTTTTAGTTTTTACACACACAATGACAACACAACACAAAATTCTCCTGGCAGCGGCATTCTCCGCTGCCACTTCTTTAGCCGCACATGCACAGACCATCAGCGGCACCATATCCGACGCTCTGAATGGCGACCCCATAGCAGGAGCCGCAGTCAAGTATGGCAACGGACGGGGCGTGACCTCCGACATCGACGGACACTTCTCCATCGGCGTGAAGTCGCTGCCCATCAAACTCACCATCACCTACACCGGCTACCGCCCACAGACCCTCACCGTCTATGACGATGAAGAAGACATCGAGGTGAAACTCACCGAACAGCGCAACTTCCTCAACGACGTGGTCGTGGTGGGCTATGGCACCCAGAGCCGCACACAGTTGACAGGTTCGGTCGTGACTGTCAAGGCAGACGTGTTTGAGAACAGCACAGCCAGCACCCTCGACGGAGCCTTGAGCGGACAGGTGGCCGGACTGAACGTGACCGCAGCCAGCGGACAGCCAGGAGCAGAGAGCAGCATCCGCATCCGTGGCGGCAACTCTGTGAATGCCAGCAACGACCCCCTTTACGTGGTCGATGGTTTCATCTACTACAAAGACGCCTCCTCCAGTGGGACAGGATTGGGAGCCATCGAGAGCAGCCTCAATCCGCTTGCCACTATCAACCCCAACGACATCGAGCGCATCGAAGTGCTGAAAGACGTGTCGGCCACCGCCATCTACGGTTCGCGCGGAGCCAACGGTGTCATCCTCATCACCACCAAGAAAGGGAAACTTGGTGAGAAAAAAGCCCACATCTCTTATGGCTACAGCATCGGGCTGAGCAGTGTGAGCAAGCACCTCGACCTGCTCAACGCTTCCGAATGGGCACAGTTTCAGAAGACCTATTTCAGCAATAAGGGAGGCTATACTGACGAACAAATCAAGGCACTCGGCAAAGGAACAGACTGGCAGGATGCCGTGCTCAGGACTGCCGTTCAGCAGGCACACGAACTCTCCATCAATGGCAGCACCGACAAGAGCCGCTATGCCTTCTCCGCCTCCTACACTGACCAAGACGGCATCGTGCTCAATTCGGGGTTCCAACGCTACAACTTCCACACCAATGCGGAGTGGGAGTTGCAGAAGAATCTGAAGTTCGGCATCAATGCCACCTACGGACGCAGCAAGCAGCAGGGTTTGACCACCACCGAGGAACAGGTGTTCAACTCATCGCCCTACTCTGCTGGCATCACCAATAGTTTTGTCTATGCCCTGCTCATGCCGCCTGTCATCAGCGTCCATAACGCCGATGGCTCCTACAACTTCACCAACCCATACGAATATGCCTACTTCGCCATTGGCGACCATGCCGCCAACCCCGTCTATGACCTGAAAGAGAGCGTGGCGGAGAACGTGAACAACTACCTGCTCAGCAACGTGTGGGCAAGTTATAAACTGGGGGGCTTCACCTTGAAAGCCACAGTGGGACTAAGCAGTGAGAAACTCACCCAAAACTACTTCTCGGGAGCCTACACCTCGTTGGGCTTGGCCACCCAAGGCATCGGTGGAACGGGAAACAGGCAGACTGATGTATGGCAACAGGAATACACATTATCATATAATAAAGAACTTGGCATCCATCAGATTGACGCTTTGGCGGGCTACACCAAGCAGACAAGCACTTCGACCCACAGTGCCATCCGCACCAACCACTTCACCAACGAGACGCTGAAGCAGTACAACCTCGGCGATGGTGCCAACATCTACACCCCACAGACGGGCATCAGCGAGAGCACCCTCAACAGCCTCATCGCCCGAGTGAACTACACACTGCTCGACCGCTACAATGCCACCGCCACCTTCCGTGCCGACCGCTCCAGCCGATTCTCGAAGAATCACCGCTGGGGCTACTTCCCGTCACTCGGACTCTCATGGAATGCAGATAAAGAAAACTTCCTCGCCCATGCACGGCACATCGACTATTTGAAACTTCGCCTCACAGGAGGACTCGTAGGCAATCAGGAAATACCCGACTATGCCTTCTCCACCTCCTACAATACAGGTTCCTATGGCGGTTCATCCTCCTATGCCAAAGCAAATACCGCAAACGACAACCTGAAGTGGGAAACCACCGCATCCTACAACCTCGGTGCAGACCTCGGACTTTGGGGCGGACGATTCAATGTGGTACTCGATCTCTATTACAAGAAGACCTCGGATCTCCTGCTCGATGTACCGATGGGCTTTGCCAATGGTGTGACCAGCCAACTTCAGAATGTGGGTAATGTAGAAAACAAAGGTATCGAACTGGCTGTGAACGGCACCCTGCTCAAACGTCGTCACCTGCAATGGACAGCCTCTGCCAACCTCGCCCACAACAAGAATGAAATCACCAACATGGGCAAGACCAACAATGTCATCCAAGGGGCAGACAACCAACAGATTCTCCGCAAAGGTGAAGCACTCGGTTCCTTCTACGGTTTGCAGTTCGTGGGTATCGTACAAAATGGGGAGGATGTGAGCCAACAGCCGACAGTGAACGGACTCACCCCAAAAGCCGGTGATGCCAAGTTTGCCGATGCCAACAACGACGGGAAGATTGACGGTAACGACCGTGTGATTCTCGGCTCCATACAGCCCGACCTCACCTACGGTTTCTCTTCCCAACTGCAAGTGCGCGAGTGGGACTTCTCCGTCACCTTTGCTGGCAGTCATGGTGGCAAACTCTACAATGCTCTGGGCAGGCGGTTGGAGCAGACAGGTGACTCCTACAACGTGCTCTCCACTGTGAAGGATGCATGGACAGCAGAGCGAGGCGGCAACACCCTTCCCCTCGCCTCCACCTCACGACCCTTCTCCTACATCGACAGCCGCTATGTGCAGAGTGCCTCCTACTTGAAACTCAGGAATCTGACCATCGGCTATCGTCCCCGACTGCCCAAGTCATTTCCCCTCTCCCTACGCATCTATGCCACTGCCTCCAACCTCTTCACCCTCACCCCCTACAAGGGCTATGACCCCGAAGTCAGCGGTGGCACAGACCGTGGAGCCTACCCATCAGCAAGGACATTCACGTTTGGGGTGAGCATCACGTTATAAAAAAGAGAAGCCCCTCCCCCATTTATGGTATGGCAATAGCCCATGAGGGGTATTTCGAGACTGACGAAATGGCCGTACCTTTGCACCAGATTTAGAAAAGCAAACACAATTTATTCATTAAGGTAAAAAAAAGGAGATCACAAACATGAAAAAGAACATCTTCCTCGCTGCTTTGGCAGCAACGAGCCTCTTAGCAGGCTTTTCTTCATGCTCATCTGATGACGACAACAGCAGCAGTAATCAGGTGACTGACGAAAATGTAGTGGCAGACGATGCCAGTGCCCTCTCATTGGTGAATGGTGTGTACAGCCATTGGCAGCCACTCAGTTCGTCATTCTCGTTCATCATCGAGTTGAACAGCAACAAACTCACCTCCTTCGAGGGTGAGGAAAATGAGGCTGGACCGGTGAACAGCCGTTTCGAGCAGGAACCTACCACGTGGTATCAGGTGAAGATATTCAACCACTTGTTCCTCGGCATCACACAGGCAAACGAAGCCATCACCACCATCAGTAACTCGCTCAAGGCGGGCAAAGTGAGTCAGGCTGGCTACAACGCCGCAGTGGGCAAGGCAAAGTTCCTTCGTGGTTTGGCATATCTGAAACTTGTACAACTCTGGGGCGAAGTGCCTGTCTATACAGAAGAAGGCGGCAGCACCACCGAACGTCAGAGCATTGACAAAGTATTTGAGCAGATTGTCAGCGACTTCACGGCTGCAGAATCACTTTTGAAGGACTACGATGGTGACCCACGCATTCCTTCCAAACAGGCAGCACAGGGACTGTTGGCACGTACCTACCTCGTATGGGGTGACAAGCCACTCTCTCAGGCAGAAGTGGCTGCCATCGCCAACACCCAGACAGACCCTGCTTTCAGTAAGGACGATGCCAAACTTCAGAAGGCCGTGGAGTATGCCGACAAGGTCATCAACAGCAAAAAACTCGCCCTTGACCCCGAATATAACAAGTTGTGGGGACGTGAGTATGAGAGCAACAAGCGTAAGACCAACGAGCACCTCTTCACCATTGCCCACGATGGTGACAAGAATGACGCTCAGGGCAACCACCAGACACACTGCTCATGGACATTCCCCTTCCAGAATGGTGAGAATGGTGAGGGCTACAGCCAAAACCACACCGAGGTTTCGGACGATGACCTTTACGATGATTGGAAGGCCGAACAGCCCAACGACAAGCGTCTGGCAGAAACTTACTTCGTGGAGATTAAGAACCCGGAAACAGGCAAGACCCACCACTACTACTCACCCATTTACACTCCTATCAACGGCAAGGGCGTAGATCAGAGTTACGAAAATGCTGAAAACCTCGAAATTACACAGAACTCGGTTGACCGCATCGAAATCCGCTACGCAGAAGTGCTTCTCATCAAGGCTGAAGCCCTTGTGCAACTGGGCAAAAACAGCGAGGCTGCTGAGCCTTTCAACCAACTCCGTACCCGTGCAGGCATCGCTACGGTCAGCGCACCAACCTTCGACCAAATCAAGCGTGAATGGGACTATGAGTTCACCTACGAGCAGTTCTCCGTGCTGAACTCTTACCGCTGGAAAGACCTCATCTCGTCAGTGAAGAAAGTGTCCACCTACAAGCACTTCCCCAACGACTGGAAGACCAGCACTGGCAACACCTATACGGCTGATCAGGAGGCTTACTTCACGAAGATTCACAACCACCTCGTGGCTAAGTACAATAATGTACGCGGCAAGCACTACCGCCAGCCCATTCCAACGGGTCTGAAGGGTGAAGACCTCGGCATCAGCCAGAATCCCGGATACTAAGTCTGAATCTTAGCCATACTAAAGAGTATTCATCAACAAGGGGCTGGCATACAACAATGTATACCAGCCCCTCATGTATTCCAAACACAAAAACAAAATAAAACATGACACACAACAAAATCTTTATCCTCGCCACAGCAGCAATTCTCAGTGTGGCATCCATCTCTTGCAGCAAAGATGACGACGATTCCAAACAGGAAGATGTAAACACAAATGCTGGCAAAGCAGTTGCTATAGGCGGAACCGTAGGCGATATTGTCGATCTCGGTTTATCAGTCAAATGGGCCAACCAGAACTTAGGAGCATCTTCAGAAGAAGACTTCGGCAAGTACTTCGTCTTCGGCGAGACAGAGCCAAAGGCGAATTATACATGGGCAACATATAAATGGGGACAAGCCGATGCTCTGACCAAATATCAGTTGTCTTCGATAGACAGTTCTGTCGGCAACGGCCTCCGCACTCTTGAACTCTCCGACGATGCTGCACGTGTGAACTGGGGCGGCAGGTGGCGCACTCCCACACAAAATGAGATCATAGAACTGATTGAGAAAACCACATGGACATGGAAGAAGGTGAACGGTGTGAACGGACACGAAATAGTGGGACCAAACGGAAATAGCATTTTCATCCCTGCCGCTGGCTATCAAAACGGTACAGAGACCTATAGTGTTGGCACAAAAATCATCCTCCTCTCTTCAACTCTATTTGGCTGGACTACTTACGATGACATAGAATATGTATCCATTGGAAGCGGTTTTGCCCCACAGTGGAGTTTAAATGACAGGCAATGGGGACGCACAATACGTCCTGTGTGGGACTAAATCTTTTTTTCTATGACAAAGAACCTTATTCCTTTTTGTCTCTTCATTACGGCAGCCATCGGGCTGTCGTTTTGTGGTGCTGTCAGTATTAACCTGTTAACAGGAATCGGGGTCGTTGCCATCATTCTCGGTGCATTATTGGCGAGGGATGGAGACGCTTATTGGCAAACCATCTTTGAGTTCTTCGGTAGCAAAACGGCCATGACTGCCATCCTGCTTTGGTTGATGGTTGGGGTGTATGGGAGCATTTTGAAAGAGGGACACATGATAGAAGGGCTGGTATGGATTTCCAACAGAATGAACATGGGTGGTACAAGTTTCACAATCGTTACATTCCTTTTCTCAGGATTATTTGCCATCTCCACGGGATCCGGTTTCGGCACCATCAGTACCATGAGTCTCACGCTCTTTCCTGCAGGTATCGCCGTCGGAGCACACCCAGCCTTATTGGGAGGAGCCATCCTGTCTGGTGCCGCCTTGGGCGACAGCATCGCCCCAGTGTCTGACACAGCCATAATCGCTGCTTCCACACAAGAGTTTCACGATGGGAAACGTGTAGCGGATGTTGGAAGCACTATCCGAAACAGGCTTCCGATAGTGCTGCTGAGTGCAGGCATCGCTGTCGTGGTGTTTGGAGTGGCAGGCATGCTTCTGTCAGAACCAACAAGAACCGACGGAGTATCAACAGAAGGTGATTACAAAGGACTAACATTGTTGCTACCAACCTTCATTGTGATGGTGTTAACGCTCCGAAAAGCCAACATCTTCGTATCGCTCTTCATCGGCATCGTTACAGCCATTGCCATCGGATTGGGATTACATCTGTTCAGTTTTAACACTCTTATCAGTGTGGAGAACTCGAATGTGAGCGGTGTCATTGTTGAGGGTATTGGAGATATGACAAGCATTTGTCTATTGCTGATGGTGGTAGTGTCACTTACAGGGCTCATTCTTCGTAGCGGATACATGGAACGGATGATAGAAAGGCTGGATGTCGGAGTCGGGCAGTCCCGAAGGAAGGCGGAACTTGCCATCTTCACAATGGTTGCTTTAGCAGGCATATTCATCGCGGCTGTCAACACCATTGCCAACATCTGTATTGCGCCCTTTGTGAATAGCATGGGAAAGCAACATTGTATTCACCCTTATCGTCGCGCAACCATCCTCGCCACCGTCATCTGCACCTTTCCCTTCGTCCTGCCATACGGTGGCTGTGTCCTCCTCTTGCAAAAAGGAGTAGAAGCATCTGCATGCGGTGTCAACATACAGGCAACCGACGTGTTCTTCACGACATTCTATCCGTGGGCATTATTAGTACTGATGCTAATAGGATGTTCCATCAATCATCAAAAAAACGCCCAATGAAAGAACTGACAAAGCTAATTCTCAACGACATGCGTCCAGCCCTTGGCGTGACTGAACCAAGTGCCATTGCCCTTGCGGTGGCTACAGCCAAGAAGCATGTGAGCGGCACTTTGCAAGAAGTGAGGGTGGTACTCAACAGCGGCATGTACAAAAATGCTTTCACCTGTGGTATCCCCAACAGCCATGAGGTGGGGAATGAACATGCCGCCGCCCTCGGCTATGTGGCAGCCGATGCAAGCAAAGGGCTGGAGTGTCTGGAAGGTGTGAAGCCACACCACAACCAAGAGGCTCACGCGCTGGTGAATGCGGGATTGGTGAAGGTGGAATTGGGTGAAATCAGCAGCCGCATCTACATCTTTGCAGAGATAACGACGAATGAGGGAGCGGTCAACGTGACCATCCGCGATGCACACACCCACGTCACAAGAATCACGAAAGATGGCCAAACCATCTTCGAGAGAGACGATGCTGACACCAAAGATGAGGAAAGACAGACACCCTTCATCCACCGATTCACCCTCCGTCAAATGCTCCATTACGCACAGAGTGTTCCCAGCGAAGAACTCCTGTTCATCCGTCAAGCCTACGACCTCAATCTTGCCCTTTTCGAACAAGCACTCCAAAACCGAAGAACAACGTTTGCACATTATTTATATAAAAAGAACGGGGAAAGAGTTATTTCGGATGATGAGCAGGCGTCGGCTTCCCTACTCTGCAATGCCGCCATCGAGGCTCGCGTGTTGGGACTTTCACGCCCAGCCATGAGCATCACGGGCAGTGGCGCTCATGGCATCATCGCCACCCTTCCCCTCTATGCCGCACAACAAGTGAACGGTTACACGGACGAGCAGTTGCTCCGCGCCACAGCCCTCAGCTATTTGGTGTGCATGTACATCAAAGAGTATTCAGGTAAGCTTTCAGCCTTCTGTGGATGTGCCATCGCTGCTGGCACAGGCATGGCATGCGGATTGGCTTTTCTGAGAGGAGGCACACACAAGACACTCACCCTGACCATTCAGAATATGGCATCGAGCATCACAGGCATGATTTGCGACGGAGGCAATCACGGGTGCACGATGAAGGGCATTGTGGCTGTGGATGCAGCCTATCGTTCCGTGGCTTTTGCCCAAGAAGGCATCGCCATCGGTCATGAGCACGGCATCAATGGCCATATGCCCGAAGACACCATGCGAAACATGGGGCTGATAGCCTCTCCCGGCATGGTGAAGACAGAAGGTGTAATCGTGAACATCATGAGGGAGAAAACAAAGCGCCTCAAATGACCAAACCTACCAGTGTGAAGCCGAAGATGGGTGTGTGATGAATGAGGGAGTGAAACAGTCTCCTTCCCGATGCCTCCACAACCTCAAAATCGACCTCGTCGACGTCGGTTAACCGATGTCGTCGAGGTCGACTTGCCGACATCGACGAGGTCGATTCAGAGGCTGCGGAAGTGCCCAACAAGGGGGAGCGGCGTTGCCCCACCCGATTCTACCCCGTTCGTGGTATGCTTATAGCGCATGAGGGGTATTTGGGGCATGGGGAAATGTCCGTACCTTTGCACCCAAAATAAGAACTAACAAAAAACTTCTAAACAAATTAAAGAGTATGAAGACAAAGGTATTAATGTTGTTTTTAGCGGTAGCATCGCTGGGACTCACATCGTGCAACAGCAACGATGACGAGACGGGAATTGTGATTGACGGTATTGACCTTTCGCAGGATGTGGATTGCTGCTCGGCTGAGGAGGCGCTGCAGGTGTACAAGTTCATCCAGACGGTCAAAATCATCCCCGAACTCTCCACCACGGTGGATGACAAGTATGAAGTGTGGGCTTATTCAAAGACGGGCACCCTGCACAAGGGGTACAACGACCTCTACTTTGTGGTGACCAAGAAGAAAACAGGTAACTATGTGAAGTACTTCGACATCACAAATATCACACCACTGATGAACATGGTGAAAATGAATATGTGGCACAGCACACCTGTAGGTGGCAGTTTCGAGGTGTTCGACACGACTCGACCCGCAGTGAAGCGCGGATGGGTTTCACTGCTGATGAACACGAGTGATGCTGGCTCATGGCAGTTCTCCTACGACATTGAGGTGCTGGGCAGCAAAGGCAGTGTGACAAACAAAGCCATCAACGTGGATGCCCTGCCCGAAGGTCAGGACTGGTTGAAGTCGTTCAAGGTAGGCGATGACACCTACTACCTCTCACTGGTCAACCCATCGGACTGGAAAACAGGCACGAACACCATTCAAGCGTATGTGTCTAAGAAGAACAGTCCTGCCACTACACCATATGGTTTGGCAACGGAGCAGTTCACCATTGAGATTGACCCACGCATGCCTGATATGGGCAACCATACCTCGCCCGACAACACGCCACTCACGAAGCAGAAAGACGGCAGTTATACAGGCAGCATCAACCTAACCATGACGGGATTGTGGCGCATCCACCTGACGGTGAAAGATGCCAAAAGGAATGTCGTGGCAGGAGGAGACGATTTGAAAGACGGGCTGAGTTCGCTCTTCTGGGATGTGACGCTGTGAGGAATAGTTAAAAACTAAAAGTTAAAAGTAAAAGTATCCTCCATTCGGGATGTGTATCATCAAGGGGAAAAGTAACTTAAACTTTTAGTTTTTAACTTTTAACTTATAAATACTTCATCATGATAGCATTAGCATTAACAATATTACTCGCAACAGACACCATCGCCACCTCGTCACACACCATCGACGAGGTGGTTGTGGTGGCGGCAGCAGGAGAGGGCAGGAAACGGTCGGCGAAGGGAAAGGTGGCAAGTATCGACGAGCATCTGGCGGAACTGTCGCACGTGAATCTGGTCAGACGCGGTTCGTACGCGTGGGAGCCTGTGGTGAACAACATGCAGACGGAGCGTGTGACGACCACCATCGACGGCATGAAGATTTTCTATGCCTGCACGGATAAAATGGACCCTGTGACTTCGTATGTGGAGAGTAGCAACCTGCAGAGCATCTTGCTTAATTCGGGACTGAACGGCAACCCACAATCGACAGGCAACATCGGCGGCAGTCTCGACCTGAAACTGAGGAAGGCGGGGTTTAATGCCGACCCTTTCCATGTGAATGCGGATGTCGGCTATGAGACGAACGGCCACTTGCAGGTGTATGGGGCTGATGCGTCGTTTTCCACGCAACGCTTCTACACCAACGGGGGTGTGTTTTATCGCCATGCCGACAACTACAAGGAAGGCGGCGGCAGGAAGGTGGAGTTCTCGCAATTTCAGAAAGTGAATGCCTTTGCCAATGCGGGGGTGAGGTTAAGCCCCCTCCCGACCTCCCCCAAGGGGGAGGAGTCCCATTCGGTTGGTTCTTCCCCCCTTGGGGGGATAAGAGGGGGGCTTGACATCTTGGAGGGCACCTTCATCTTCGACCGTGCCACTGATGTGGGCTATCCTGCCCTAAATATGGACGTAGCAAAGGCTGAGGCATTCATCACGTCGTTGGCCTATAAGCATCAATGGTTGGGGGGCTTTTTCAACTCGTGGGAGACGAAGGCATACTACAACCACATCACCCATGTGATGGACGACACGAAGCGTCCCGATGTGGAGATTCACATGGACATGCCGGGCAAGAGTTGGACGAGCGGTCTGTACAGCCTCCTCTCTGCCTCGAACGGTCGGCACGATGTGCAGGCGAACTACGACCTCTACTACAACCGCCTGTTTGCCGACATGACGATGTATCCGGGTGGGGCGGCTCCGATGTACATGGTGACATGGCCTGATGTGGGCACGTTGAACACGGGGCTGGCTCTCTCCGACTGCGTGAGGCTCACAGAGGGGCAGTCGCTGAAGGTGTCGGCGAAACTGGCTTGGCAGACGCAGCGGCTGAACAATGAGGAGGGTTATCGTGCGCAGGAGGTGTTCTTCCCTGGCATGAGGCGGAGTTATCAGCAGGTGACGGGACGCGTGGCGCTGAATTACCAACTCTCCACCCTCCACTCTCAACTCAACGTGGGAGCAGGTTGGGGAAGCCGCGCCCCGACGGTGACGGAGGCGTATGGCTACTATCTGAACAACACGTTTGACCAGTATGACTACATCGGCAACCCACGGCTGAAAAACGAAAGTGCCATTGAACTGAACGGAGCCGCCAAATTCTCCATGCTGAACGACCAACTATCAATTGGATTGGATGCCAACGCCTTCTTTCTGAGCAATTACATCATCGGGCAGTTTGAGAATCGCCTTAGCCCCATGACGGTAGATGCGGAGGGAGTGAAGGTGTATGGCAACCTTGACCATGCCACCATCGTGAACTCTTCCTTCACTGCCGAATGGAAACCGCTCCATTGGCTGGCTTGGAACACTCGGCTGAGTTATGCCATCGGGCGTGATGACAAAGGTGACCCGCTGCCCCTCATCTCACCTTTCGCCTATACATCCAACTTTACCTTCGTATACAAACGCCTTCAAGGCAAGGTGGAACTCCGTGGCAACGGCAAACAAGTGAACTATGGGAAAAAATATGGGGAAACAGCCACTCCTGCATGGGTTATCGGCAATATCAGCGGAGAATATACATTATCCATTCATAAGTATGCCCTGACGTTCCGTGTTGGTGTGGAGAACATAGCAGATAAACGCTACACCACCTACTCCGATTGGTGTGACATTCCCCAAAAGGGACGGAATGTGTATGTGAACCTCTCGGTGTTGCTGTAATTCTCCCATAACAAAAAAATAAAGAAAACAATGAAGAATATCATCATTTGGACAAGTGCACTCATCGTGGGTGCAGTGCTCGGCTGGCTGGGAATCGGTTGGCTGAACGGGCTGCTGGGCTTCATCGCCACAGCCTACACACGACTGTTTCAGTTTGTAGCGGTGCCTACCATCGCTTTGGCTGTCATCACCACGCTCTCCTCATTAGGAGGACAGAAAGAGACAGGACACATCTTCCTCCACACAATCATTTACACGCTTCTCACCACGGTGGCAGCAGCAGCAGTGGGGTTAGTGCTCTATCTTGCCATCAGTCCCGAAAACTTACCTGCAGAGACTATCCAAAGCGGACAGGCGGATGTCCCTGAGAATTTGGAAGAGGTAACCTACTATGACCATATCCTCAGTGTCATCCCTAACAACGTGGTGGAACCATTTGCCAAGGGCAATGTACTGAGCATCCTGCTCATCAGTGCTGCTGTGGGTTTGGTGCTTGCATTCATCAAGAAGAATGAAAACGTAAAAACCTTGATCCGTGGCATCTATGGGCTGCAAGAAGTGCTCTATGCCCTCATCCGTGCCCTCATCTGGACACTGCCAGTGGGCATTGTAGCGTTTGCGGCACAACTTTCAGCAGAAATATCAACAGGAGTAGTGGTTGGCTCGTTGGGCAAGTATGTGGCAGTCATCTTGGGCGGTAATCTCATTCAATTCTTCGTGGTACTCCCCCTTTTCTTGTTGGCAAGAGGTCTCAATCCTTGGAAGGTCTTCAAGGCGATGTCACCCGCCGTATTGATGGCACTCTTCACGAAGAGTAGCGCTGCCACCCTACCTGTCACCATGCAGTCGGCTGAAACACGGCTGAAGGCGCGACCCGAAGTGGCAAGGTTCGTGCTGCCCATCTGCACCACCATCAACATGAACGGTTGTGCAGCCTTCATCCTCGTCACCTCACTCTATGTGATGCAGAACGGTGGTATGGCACTTGACATTCCGACAATGCTCCTGTGGCTACTCATCGCTGTTGTCTCTGCCATCGGGAATGCGGGGGTGCCGATGGGGTGCTATTTTCTCACTCTTTCGCTCATGGCTGGTGTGGGTGCTCCCGTGGGCATCATGGGCATCATCCTCCCCCTCTACACCATCATCGACATGGTGGAGACGGCGGAAAACGTGTGGAGCGACTCGTGCGTATGTGCTATGGTGGATAAGGGGACTCAGTCTCGCTTGTCTATGATTTCGTAATCCTTATACAGATGACGAGGGAAGGTGAAGGTGTCGTCGGAGATGCCGCCCGACTTGAAGTCGGACACCTCGACGTTGGCCCACACGAAGGCCACCTTGATGCGCAACTGGAGCGGGTTGTGCGTCTTCTTGTCGAGCAAGGCACGTATCTCCTTCATGCCTTTCACCCCTGCCCCTTTCTTCGCCTTCAGCGTGATGAGGTAGCCTCGCGGGTCTGCGACGATGTTGTAGGTGTAATTGTTGGGTTCGAGTTTGAAGGTGTCGCCGAAGCGGCTCTGCTTGGGCGAGTTGGCATGGTAGATTTCCACCTCTTTCCTGTCGCCCTTGATAACGTAGGCCACCTCGCCATCGTTCCAGGCCCTGCTGTTCTTGGAGAGATACTTGCTCTTCTTCCCCTTATACCAGATGGTGCCTTCGGTCTTGTAGAGGCTGGCGATGTTCACGTTGTAGTGCATCGTTGAGCCTTGTGGCCCCGTAATCTTCTGCAGCACCTCCTCAAACATCTTGCGCGCCTGACGTGAATTGGCGTTATCTTGTGCTTGCACACCAATGACCGACAGCAGTGCCATCAGCCAGAGAATCAGTCTTTTTTCCATTGACACCTGTTGAGAATTAACAATTAACAATTAACAATGAATAATTAACAATGAACAATTTCTGAAGAGAGAGAAAGAGAAAGCCTCTGCAAATTCTGTTTACAGAGGCTCTCAACCAGTAGGTACCCCGAGCCGGGATCGAACCGGCACGAATTGCTTCATTGGTGTTTGAGACCAACGCGTCTACCAATTCCGCCATCGGGGCTTTTGCTATTGCGGGTGCAAAGGTAGGGGATTTTTTTCATTCAACAAAATAATTTAAGCGAAAAGTTTTCAGGAATGAGGAATTAGGAGTTAGGAATTAGGAATTGCCATGCGGCATGTACCTAATGAGGAAACTAACTGGATGGCCAATTCCTAATTCCTAATTCCTCATTCCTCACTCCTCATTCCTAATTTCTAATTCTTACAAAGTCCCGCCTTGAGCGAACGGATGACCGCCGAGTTGAAACCGGCATGGTCGAGTTCATTGAGTCCCTTGATGGTCACGCCGCCAGGAGTAGTGACCTTGTCAATGGCCTCTTCGGGATGCCAGCCTGTGGCTTTGAGCAGGGACACGGCACCCTGCATGGTCTGGAGAGCGATTTGCTTGGCCTGCTGGGGATAGAAGCCCATCTCGCAGCCGCCTTCCATCTGGGCGCGGATGTAGCGCATCACGTAGGCTATGCCGCAGGAGGCCATCATCATGCCGGGACCCACAAGGTTCTCGCCCACGACGAGGGTGTCGCCATCGATGGCATAGAGGTTTTCCACCGTCTTCAGGCTCTCCTCGGTGGCTGTCGGAGCCTTGGCGATGAAACTCATGCTGGCACCAAACTCGGCGGCGATGTTGGGAATAACATAGAAGAACTGACCTTCCTCACCCAACTCCTCTGCCAGCATGCCTGTGGTGAAGTTGGCTGCATCAGACACGACTATCTGCTTCTCAAGGTTAAGCACATGCTTCACCTCTGCCAACACCATCTTCATGAGCCAAGGTTTCACAACGAGCACTATAATGTCGGCATCCTTCACTGCCTCCACATTGTCGGTTGTGACGTTGAGTGCAGGGTATTCCTTCTTGAACTGGGCAAGAAGTGCCTCATTCTTGTCTGCAACCGTGATGTTGCCAATCTTTCCGCTTTTTGCCCATCCTTTGATGAGCGCGCCGCCCATATTGCCAGCGCCAATGACTGTAAGTTTCATAAATTTTATGATTTATTGATTTTTATGCGTAACTTTGCACAAAGTTACGATGAAGCGAGCGAAAAATCAAATTTATTTGAGTTTTTCCGAGCAAAAGTAACTTGCACGAAGCGAAAGTTGCGGGATATGGCGGTTCTGACATAATAAATCGGCACTTTTCTCGTTTTAGTAAGAGATGAAAACTACACATTATTATATAATAGGAGTTCTCGGAGCATTGCTGATGCTTCTTCCCTGCCCTGCCAGTTTGGTGCATGCGCAGACACGAAAGGTGATGAATCGCCCCTATATCGACCAGAGGCTGTTCCACTACGGTTTCTTGGCGGGGATGCACCTGCAGGACATCGAACTGGAGCAGAACGGATTCAGCGACGAGGCGGGCAACCAGTGGTGGGCCGAGACACCCAACTATGAGCCGGGATTCTCGGTGGGCATCTTGGGCGAGTTCTACCTGACGAAGAACCTCGCCCTGCGCATCATCCCCACCCTGCACTTCGGCACGAAGAACCTCACCTTCCGCAACGAACTGGACAAATCGACCCAGCACCAAACCATCAAATCGACCTATGTGACCATCCCGGTTGACGTGAAGTTTGCAGCCGAACGTTTCAATAACTACCGGCCCTACATCATGGCTGGCATCACGCCTGCCCTTGACCTCACCGTGAAGAAGCACAAGCAATACCTGCTCCGGCAGACCGACCTCTATCTGGAAGCGGGCATCGGCTGTGACTTCTACCTGCCTTTCTTCAAGTTCATTCCCGAAGTGAAGTTCATGTACGGGCTTTCCAATGTCTTCAACAAGAACCGCTCCGACATCACCGAAGAGGCCGACCTCATCTTTACGCAGTCGGTCAACAAGGCCAGAAGCAAGATGATTGTCATCACGTTTTATTTTGAATAAGGATGAAGTATTCTGTCATCATACCCGTCTATAACCGTCCCGACGAAGTGGATGAACTGCTCGAAAGCCTGACCCGACAGACGGTCAAGGACTTCGAGGTGGTGGTGGTGGAAGACGGGTCAAGTGTGCCTTGCAAGGAGGTCGTCGAAAAATACACCGACCTACTCACCCTCCAATACCTCACCAAGAAGAACGGAGGACCTGGCCCTGCCCGCAACTATGGCGTTGAACACTCAAAGGGTGAGTATGTGATTATCCTCGACAGCGACTGTGTGCTGCCCGAAGGCTATCTGGCTGCCATTGAGAAAGAGTTGGCTGAAAACCCTTGCGATGCCTTCGGAGGTCCCGATGCTGCCCATGAGTCGTTCTCCTCGGTGCAGAAGGCCATCTCCTACAGCATGACCTCCTTCTTCACCACGGGCGGCATTCGCGGGGGCAAAAAGAAGGGGGCGATGGACAAGTTCTATCCACGCTCGTTCAACATGGGCATGCGCCGCGAGGTGTATCTCAAACTGCATGGATTCAGCAAGATGCGCTTCGGCGAGGACATCGATTTCAGCTATCGGATTGTGGAAGCTGGCTACACCTCAAGGCTCTTCCCCGAGGCTTGGGTTTGGCACAAGAGACGGACGGACATGGACAAGTTTTTCAAGCAGGTGTTCAACTCTGGCATCGCCCGCATCAACCTGACCAAGCGGCATCCAGGCACCCTGAAACTGGTGCATCTGCTGCCGATGGTCTTCACCCTCGGTGTGCTGCTGCTCATTACAGGAGCCGTATTCTTCCGCCTGTGGGACTACTACAACCAAACTGCCACAGGACTGCTCTTGCCCAATGGCGGCTTCATCCCAGCCTATGCACTTTGCCTCCTGCCCATCGCTCTCTATATGCTGCTCATCTTCGTTGATTCCAGCATCAAGAACAAGAGCGTGGTGATTGGCTTCCTCAGTGTCGAGGCGGCCTTTGTGCAGTTGATGGGCTACGGATTCGGTTTCCTCAAGGCTTGGTGGTTGCGCTGTGTGCAGGGGAAAGACGAGTTTACAGCATTTGAAAAGAACTTCTATGACTAAGAGAGAGAAAGCCGCATGATTAGGAAAGATTTTCAGCCATTCAATGAGGAGCCAGTACAGAAGGTGAGAGAGGAGGTGGAAGAAACCTCCTACACATCCATCAAGCATTGGGCTGAAGAAGACCGCCCTCGCGAGAAACTCATGGCAAAAGGAGCGGAAGCACTCACCAATGCCGAACTGCTCGCCATCCTCATCGGAGGTGGCACCACCAAGAAGTCGGCGGTGGAACTGATGCAGGAAGTGCTCCACGATTGTGGCGACACCCTCAGAGGACTCAACCACATGACCCTTCAGGACCTGCTACGCTACAACGGCATTGGCGAAGCCAAAGCACTTACCATCATCGCTGCCGCCGAGATAGGTAAACGCCGCATGATGGAAGACAGCCGACAAATACCCCAGATGCGTACAGGAGCCGATGTGCTCAAGTTCATGTCGCCCATCATCCAAGACCTCAACCATGAGGAAAGTTGGGCGATGCTGCTCAACAACAATGCACGAATCCTCCATCTGTCTCACCTCAGCACGGGTGGATTGGCAGAAACCACGGTTGATGTCAGGATGCTACTCAAGGAGGCACTGCTTCACGATGCCACCTGTTTCATCCTCGTTCACAACCACCCCAGCGGCAATATGCGTCCCAGCCGCTACGATGAGGAACTGACCCAACGCCTCAATCGGGCTGCTCAGGCCATCAACCTGCGAATGATAGACCACGTCATCGTTACGGAAGGAGAATACTACAGTTTCTCCGAAAACGGAAAGATATAGTTGAGGGTTTAGAGTTTAGGGTTTAGAGTTTAGAGATTAAAGATATGACAAAATACGAAGTAGAAGAAAAGACCGTTGAATACCTGAAGACGGTGTTCGACCCCGAGATTCCCGTCAATGTGTGGGATCTCGGCATGATATATAAAATAGATGTGACCCCCCACATAGCCCCCTCCGACTCCCCCAAGGGGGAGGGAAACCGTCCGGATGGCAACACCTCCCCCTTGGGGGAGGATGGGAAGGGGCTTGAGGGCTTTGACATCGACATCGACATGACCTTCACAGCCCCCAACTGCCCTGCTGCTGACTTCATCCTTGAAGACATCCAGCAGAAACTCGAAGGCATCCCTGCCGTGAAAACCGTGAACGTGAACGTGGTCTTCGAGCCAGAGTGGAACAAAGACATGATGAGCGAAGAAGCCAAACTCGACTTAGGATTTATGTAAGCCCCCCTCGTTCCCCCCAAGGGGGGATGAACCGTCCGGATGGCAACCCCTCCCCCTTGGGGGAGTCGGAGGGGGCTTGGATTCGAGGTCTAATTACAAAATATAATGCCCAACACCCCGAATGGCGTTCCTCCCCTATGGGGGAGGTTAGAAGGGGGCTAAATATGAAGAATATCTACTTTATCAGCGATGCCCATTTGGGCAGCCGTGCCATCGAGCACCGACGCACACAGGAACGACGTCTCGTCAACTTTCTTGATAAAATCAAGGAAAAGGCTGAGGCTGTCTATATGCTGGGCGACATGTTCGACTTCTGGTTCGAATATCAGGAGGTGGTGCCTAAGGGCTATACACGCTTTCTTGGCAAAATCAGCGAACTGACTGATTTAGGCGTGGAGGTGCATTACTTCACAGGCAATCATGACATGTGGATGGGTGATTACCTGGAGAAAGAGTGCGGCGTCATTCTTCATCGTCAACCCTGCACCCTCGACATACGAGGAAAGATATTCTATCTCGCTCATGGCGATGGTCTCTACGAGGAGGGCAAATCCACGCACTTCATGTTCTGGTGCTTCCGCAACAAGACCTTGCAAAAGATGGCACGATGGATTCATCCCCATTGGTTCATGAACTTCGGGCTTAATTGGGCAAAACACTCTCGCATGAAACGTGCGAATGGCAGCCTTCTGCCAGACGAGGACGGACGCGTGATGACCAAAGACGGCTTCATGAACGACACCAAACTGGTAGGCTACGAAAGTGCCCCCACCAACGGCGAAACACCCTATCGCGGCGAAGACAAGGAGGGTCTTGTCCTCTTTGCCAAAGACTACCTCAAGACCCATCCCGAAGTCAACTACTTCATCTTCGGCCATCGCCACATCGAACTCGACCTCATGCTCAGCCGCGAGACCCGTCTCCTCATCCTCGGCGAGTGGATCACCCTCTTCACCTATGCCGTCTGGGATGGCGAACACCTCTTCATGGACAACTTCATCGAAGGGGAGACGGAACTGTAAACCACAAAAAGATGCCCTGCAAGGTTTTCTTTCCTTGCAGGGCATCTTTTTCATACACAATGTTAGAACACATACGCTGTTGTCACAAGTGTGACCTGCGAGAGATTACTCTCCGTCACCACCATCAGGATTCTCGCCCTCCGGTTCTTTCTCAGAAACCGCCTTGTCCTCCATGAGGTCGAGGCTGCCCAGCATATCGCGGAAGGCTGCGCCAGGATAGAACTGGATTTTCTTCACCTTCAGCGTGTCCAGAGTAGTCTCCTTCAGAGAACGTGCCACCTTCGAGTTGAAAGTAGGCTTGAACGTTCCGAACGAGCCGAGTTGTACGGCGTGACCGAGGCTGAGCACAAAAGTCATTCGGTTCACAAGAGCCTCCACGACTGCGGCAGTCTGGGTGGCAGTCACACCCACCACTTCCACTTCCGACAGCAACTGTTTGTAGCCGAGTGGAGGAAAGGTGAGTTGGCGCATCTTGTACACTTCGGGCTTCTCCTCACGGTAGGTGAGTTTCATCTTGGCTTTACGATAAGTAAGTCCCATTGCTTGGTTCTCCTTTCTTTTTTTGAGTTAATACTTGGGTTAATTATCACTTATTTTTTCCATGGAAATTTCTTCTTTTTCCGACATTTGCCGCCAGTATTCGTCTTCAGTCTGGATGTCCTCGTCCGTTACGGTGAGTGTCACGTTCTGTCCGAAAGTCTGATATACATAGCGAGTCAGCAGTTCGAATGTCTCACGACTTGCCGTCAGGCCACGCATCATCGGGTCGGGGTTGCCATCACTTCTTCCAATAACGATGACGTTTTTCCCCGAGTCGTTCTGCATTTCCCAACCAATCGCCACATCACTGTGGAATGGCATGCGTTGCGTACGCAGGGTCATAAGACCATACTTTGTACAACGTCCCTTCATCTTGTAGATTCCGCAGGGAATGCAGAAGCGTGTGCTTCCGGCAAACTTCTCCGTGTAACTTTTGTAAGCCAATTCCCTTGCCTCGCACTCCAGCACCAGTTCACCATCCACCAATACTGCCAGATTGCTCTTTGTGACGGTCTTGCCGCCAAAATACCTTTTCAATAATAATTCCATCATAACTTTACTTTTTTGAGGTTGTTTGTCAATGTTGACGATGCAAAGTTATGGACATCAAAAATCCCCTGCAAACGCATTGTTGCAGGGGGCACGAAATGTCAACTGATGTCACCAAGTGTCAAAGTTTGTCACGAGTTGTCAAGCGAGATGCTATCTCGTCTTTGCAAAAGGGGCTAAGCCAGTTTCAGGAATTGGCTTTTCATGGGGTTCAGTTCCTTGGGGTCATAACCAGATTTTGCGGTGCCATTCACCCATTGGCTCCAGTTCTGCCGTGTCAGTTCTGTGCCAAAATGCTCGTTCATGCTCTTCACGTCGGTGATGGGAATGGAAACGCCCGCTTCCCTCGCTGCTCTCACAGGCATGAGGATGTATTTAGGCTTTTTCTTCTCTTTGATGGCGATTCTCACCAGCCGCTCCAGTAGTGCCATAGCAGGGTAAGCGGACAGTTCATCGTCCTCGTCCGATTCCATCAAATAACTGTTATCCTCTCTCTGTTGATTATCTCTGGCTGGTACGGTCGGAAGGGCTATCTTCTCTTTCAGGATGTTGATTTCGGCAATGTGCCGATAGAACGTCTTCATCTGCCTGTCGTATGACAATTCTTCAAGTTCTGCCGTGTGCATGCTCAGGGTGATGCTGTTCAGCGTTTCAATCAGCAACCGTTCAGTCAGTTCGATGGGGAGACCCACCTCATGGAATTCATCGTTGTCGATGAACTTGTAGATGTCATCCTCTCTGATTTGCTGCATCTTCAGTCCAAGTGCCTCGCCCCAATTCTCACGGCTCGGAATCATGGACAGAAGCGGCAGGATGGTTTTTCCGTAGAGGCTACTCTTATAGAGGCCGTTTTTCAACTTGCGCTCAATGCAGGGGCGGTACTGAAGCAACCATTCCTCATATTCCTTTTTCCACAGCGACACGAAATCGGCAGTCTCGCCATAGAACAAGCGCATGGTTTCCACCATGATTTTCCGATAGTGCTTGAAGAGTGGCAATAAAGCCATATAGGTGTCGCGTCTTGCCAGACAGAACTCCCGTGCAAAATGGCCGACTTTGCGGATGGTCTCGTCCTCTCCGCACGGATTCAGAATCTTACCCAACAATATCTCATCGTCCTGTGGAGTAGCGTCAACAAGGCTCTCGGCATAATCTTCGATAACCCCCTGCATTCTCCTGACCTTTCCCTTCAGCATCTCCAGATGCCCCAGCAAGCGTCTGTCCATCGCGTAATCCTCGAAGCACATCTCATGCCCCCCCTCTCTCATGCGGCGCAGGTCAAGCAGGGCAGATGCCGTGCATGAAAGGTGGAACACACACGACATCACATCAGCCACGTTCCGTGTCAGTTCGTCAGCCTCAGTGTTCCATATAGTCCAATCTATCTCGCGAGCATCGTCCAGCAGTTCCCATGCAATGTCGCAGTATGTTTTCTCTTCTGTCATAAAGTATTGTTTTGTGCTGCAAAGTTACGACAATTCTCCCACAAGGTCAGCATTCCTCTCCAAAATTATGCCAGAAAACACATCTGTCCACTTCTTCCCCACCCTCTCTTCCACTCCTTCCGATGAGGCACTTCCACAGAGTCATGAGGGGCAACGACGTAGAGTCACGTGACTCAACGGCGTAGCATCAGCCGAGGCAACGACGCAGCCCCTTCGGAAGGCATGAAGTCCTTGCATTCTACGATGTGGAAATAGAGGCTATATACATATATATAATACGCATTCTCTTCTTCTCCATCAGTTTTGTTTCGGTTCTCCCTGAAATTTTTCTTTATTTTCCTTTGTCCCTTCAAAAAATCATTGTACATTTGCAACCGTGTTCCCCGGAACATGACATTTTATTTGCTCATTCGCCACTCGAATTAGGACCTCGGAACGTGAATTTTTCTTCCCTCCTTTCGTCCTTCATGGGCATGTTCCATGATTGAAGAAAGGGAAAGAAGAAATATGGGCTAAGAAACGTGTTTCAAGAGGTTGTTCATCGCAAAGTCAAAACGGGATTTGGTTCTTTTGTATTGAAACAGATACATTGATGCAGTCAAGACGGTTAATTTTTGATAAGAAAAGCAAGTTTGACACAGCTTTTGAAGGAGAATCCGTTGAAAATATGTACCTTTGTAGACAGATAAATCGGAATTTAGCAATATGGAAATCGTAAGGAAAATCTCTTTGATGCTTGTCTGCTCATTCTTTGCATTGGTGTTTCACCCGCTATTTCTTAGTTTTGGTTTTGATTTCTATACGGAAACACCGTTCATCGTGCTTCATATTGTGCTGACCTATATTATTGTAGGTACTCTTATTTGGATGTGGGCAGGGAAAAGAGTGTGGTGGAAGCAAGGTTTGTCCATTTTAATTTGCATAAACATTGTGTTGACCGCTATATTGCTGTACTGGATTAACATTACAATTAATGACGGAATGACAGGATTAATGGTTCTGTCTGGGAGTTTTTTTGATGGTTGTTTTTCTATAGTTCCAATCATGCTGTGCTGCTATTTGAATAATAGGTATTGGGGACACGATAGTCAGACTTGAATAAAAATGTAAATTCCAATTTACCGAACAGAATAAGCGAGGCCACATGGCTTCGCTTATTGAGTATTTTATGTAGAGGTTTCCCACGAATACTTCAATAAGTCTCTTTTCTTTCTAATCGTTGTTCATCGACCTTGGATGGTTCACTTTTAATTTCACGATAGGTGAAAAATTATACTTGGAAGATGATATTATCGCATATCTTGTCACAAATAATGTTGGTAATGGGGGATATGTATATTTAAGTCCAAATCACAAAGGAGGTTTGTTTATAGACATCAATAATTTCTATTATGATGGTATCTATGTGCGCTGTTGGATGCAAAGCCCCTATAAGGTAAGCAATTGACGTTGTTTAAGAAACGTTCAGTCTATAGTATATACGTAGGAAACAAACGCCTTTATTATACCGCTGTCTGGGATGGCGAACACCTCTTCATGGACAACTTCATCGAAGGGGAGACGGAACTGTGACAACAGCAGCCACGCTTCCTCAAATCTTAATATCTAATAAAAGGAGATGAATATCTAACAAAAGAAGTTAAACTTCGAGGCAAAAAGGGGATTTCTTAGGCTGCTTTTATTCTAAAAGCCGGTGCTCACCCGCTTTTTTCTTCAAAAAAGTTTGGCTATTTCAAATTAAAGCAGTACCTTTGTACCACCAGAACCCGCCAAGCCTCTCAACGATGCTCAAATGTGCGGGTCGTTTTATTTTTATACAATGAGCAACAGAATCCCATTCCAGAA
>OCVV011359913.1_pt1 | contig 43412 bp, 30 predicted proteins | sample 1539721 | NCBI WGS metagenome assembly OCVV01 (sample SAMN02144230, study PRJEB22623) | gut metagenome | biome: sheep rumen | host: Ovis aries | place: New Zealand | reverse complement strand
GCCTGGGTTTATCATGGCGGATTTTCTGAGCGTGTTTTTGGTGAGCTTGTTGCAAAACGCTATCCTCGTGAGAAATTTCAGGTTACTTCTAAAATGCCTCTCTGGGGAAAAACTGACCCTGCTGAATTGCAGAAGACTTTTGATGAACAGCTTAAAAAATGCGGCGTAGAATATTTTGATTATTACTTTTTGCATGCCTTGAACCGTGATGTTTTTGCAACTGCAGAAAAACTTGGTGCTTTTGAATGGATGCAGAAAATGAAGGCTGAAGGAAAAATTAAGCATCCGGGCTTCAGCTTCCACGATTCTGCTGAGGCTCTTGAGATGATGCTCAGCAAGCACCCTGAGGTTGAACTTGTTCAGCTGCAGATTAACTACATTGACTGGGAAAGTGACAATGTTCAGAGCCGCAAGTGCTACGAAATCTGTAAGCGCTATGGAATTCCAGTTTCTATTATGGAACCAATTAAGGGCGGAAGTCTTGCAAACGTTATGGACGACGCTAAGAAAATTTTTACGGATTATAATCCGAATGCAAGTGTTGCAAGCTGGGCTGTCCGCTACTGTGCAAGCATGGACAATATTCTTGTTGTCCTCAGCGGTATGAGCAATATGGAACAGTTGCGCGACAACATGAGCTACATGAAGGATTTTGTTCCACTTAATGCAGAAGAACAGGCTTGTGTACAGAAGGCTACTGAACTTATTAAATCTACTATTGCAATTCCTTGTACTGGTTGCCGATACTGTGTTGATGAAACTAACGGCGGATGTCCACAGAACATTAATATTCCACGCATGTTTGAGCTTTACAACGAAAGTAAGCGTTATGGCGTTGCTTCGTTCAAATGGCACTATGGCGAGGAGCTTAAAAAGACCGGTAATCCTGCTGAATGTGTAGGCTGCGGTAACTGTGAAGGTCACTGTCCTCAGAAAATCAGCATTATTGAACAGCTTAAAACTGTTGCAAAAAACTTTGGGTGAAGCAATTCTAAAAAGCTGACAGGTACAATATAACGTTATTTTCTTTGTCAAAACACATTTTCTCTGTTATACTTTATAAGTTATAATATGCGAAAATGTGTTTTTTTGCCTCTCAGGCATTTCTTTTCTGTCGTTTTAATCTGTTCTCTTTTTTTGCTGACTTCCTGTGGGAAAAAGAATGATTCTCCGCGTATATATCTGGATGATGAGTTTTACTGGTCTTTGACAGGTGCAAACAGTGTGCCGGAAGATGCTGAAAAACTTAAGTTTGAGCATCTCGACAACATGGGCTACAAAAACCTTATGGATCTTGTTGGCATAGATGGAAAATATGTGTGGCTCAAGGCCGAGTTTGAACTGATTCCTGAATTAAAAAATGATGATCTTTCAATGGTTATTCCTTATCTTCATTATGCAGATGTTCTTTATCTAAATGGTAAATATATTGATGATTATGGCGTAATGGGCGAGACTCCTGATGACCCGATTAATCAGGAAGCTGGTTATGTTGCGCATCTTTTTGATTTTCCTGAATTATATTTGAATCAGGAAGGTAAAAATACAATTCTTATTAAGGTACAGTGTCTTGGTCATGCAACAATTACAGACGGAGTATTTGTAGGTCTTAGACAGGATTGCTGGCGAACTTCTGACAATATGACCTTCTGGCGATGCCGTTTTTATATGTTCTTTGAAGGAATGCTGATTCTTTGTGCTTCGTTCTTCTTAATGTTGTATTTCCTTTATAAACCATTGGCTAGTTTAAGACGCTTTGCTTTCTTAAATATTCTTACGGCTATATTCTTTTCTATTTTCTTTATAACAGAATTGCCGTGGGCAGGCTTTCATGGTGGTGTGCCTTTTATATGGTATGTAAAAATTGCGAAGTGTACCTGTTTCTTTGCAATAGAATTTGTTTTTTCAATGTTTATTTGTTCTTTCATTGAGAAGAAAATGAAAGCTTATGAAATTGCGATACAATATCTTTCATTTTTGATTAGTGCTGCGTGTTCAATGCTTGCACCTTCATATCTCTGGCTTGTAAAGAAAACGCTTATTTTGATTCCAATTTCAATTGTAGGATTTTTATATTCTATTGTTTGTGCTGCTATTGCCGCAAAAAAAGCAGAACCGAAGATTCGAGAAAAGGCAAAAGTTGTTTTATATGCTGTTTCATTCCTGCTTGTTATAATGAGCATAGATGTAATTATTAAGGGTGCATTCCGAAATATAAAGATGCCGTTCATTTCGATTTTCGGTTTGACAGGTGTAATTCTTATCATCTTTGTTTATTTCTGTGTTGATTACAGTCAGATGTCTGGACGACTTGATTATTTGAATCAGGGACTTGAAGAGGAAATAAAGAGTCAGACAAAGCGTCTTTTGAATGCAAAAGAAAGTCTTGAACACGACCGTGAAATGTCTCTTAAAGATATGCGAATGGCCGCAATTGTTCAGAATAAGTTTTTCCATGCACCTGAAATTTCTCTTAAAAACTGGGATTTTGCCGTACGTTATGAACCGCTCTCTCTGGTTTCGGGTGATCTTTTTAATTTCTATCATGATGGAGAAAACTTAAATGGCGTTTCTCTCTTTGATGCTTCGGGGCATGGTGTCGCAGCAAGTCTTGTTACTATGCTTGCCGAAAATATTATTCAGCAGACTTATAATGAAGCCTTAGGAACAGAAGAAAGTGTAGCTGCCATTCTGAAACGAATTAATTATCGCTTTATTGAATCAAAAGGTGAAATTGAAAATTATCTAACAGGTATTCTTTTAAGCACAAAAGAAAATGATGATGGAACCTGTACTGTTACCATGACAAATGCCGGTCACCCATATCCTCTTTTTTACAGCGTAGATGAAGGTTGTGTTGAAGAAATGCTTCCTACGGCAGATATGCCATATACAGGCCCTGTAGGTTTGAGTGGTTTTGGTGTTGATTATTCTGATATGTCTTTTACGATGAAAAAAGGCGATATATTGTTCCTCTATACAGATGGAATTACGGAAATGCCAAATAAAGAAAAACTTGATTTTGGAATTGATCCGATAAAACAGATTATCGAAAAGAATAAAGATTGCAGTGCAGAAGAAATCGCTAAAAGATTAATGGAAAGACTTTCTGACTTTATAAAAGACACGCCGCGCACTGACGACGTGTCTGTAATTATTCTTAAGCGCGTTTAGCCTGCTTAGCGAATGTCTGAACACCCTCAATAACAAGAATTACTGCGAGTACAGTCATTGCAAGAGCAAACAACAGCTGGAACCAGTTGCCCCAGAAGAATGCACCCTGTGCACCTGCGAACATTGGCTTAAGCTTGTTTATGATTGTAAGTACAAGTGAAGTAAGAGTTGCTGCAAGCATGAAAATCATTGGAATGAAGAACATCTTGTTGTTCTTTCCTGCATTTCCAAGCCAAGCTGCAACTGCCATCAAAGCAATACCTGCAAGGAGCTGGTTAGCAGCACCGAACAATCCCCAGATTGCGCTGAGTTTAAGTCCACCAAGAATACAACCAATAAGAACCATAATTCCTGTACCGAACAATGGGTTAGCAAGAAGTTTGCGGATCCCTTTTGCATCCTTCCATGTTGCTTCGTCTTCTTTAAGGAAGAGTTCAGAGAACATAAAGCGACTCAAACGAGTACCTGTATCAAGAGATGTAAGAGCGAATACTGAAACTGCAAGAGTGAGCAAAGCAAAGATTGTATTGTATACGCTTGTACCTTCTTTTCCAAAGAGAACTGCAATACCTGCACCAAATGCTGCAGATGGAGAACCGAATCCACCGTTCTTGTATTTATCAAATACCATACCAACAGCAATCAAAGAAATAATACCGAGTGCAGATTCAATAAGCATTGAACCATAACCGATAGCTTTTGCGTTCTTTTCATTATCGAGCTGTTTAGAAGATGTACCTGTAGAAATCAATGAGTGGAAACCTGAACATGCACCGCAGGCAACTGTGATGAAGAGGGCTGGGAACATTGTTCCAATGCTTGTTTTCCATCCTGTGAATGCAGGAATTGTGAATGTTGCACTTCCTGTGAATGCAGAACTTACGATTCCAAGGAGAGCAAGAATCATCATTGCATACAAAAGGAATGATGAAAGATAATCACGTGGCTGAAGAAGAATCCATACTGGAACCAAAGATGCGATTGCAATGTAAAGACCAATGAATACAATCCATGCTGTACGAGTCATTGCAAAACCAACATTCAAACCAAGAACTGTAATAAGAATGATTCCTGCAATTCCGATGATGGTTGCTGGAAGAGTCTTAAGACCACACTTGTTTGTGAGGATTCCGTATACAATTGCAAGTACAATGAAAAGCAGAGAAATCATAGCTGTAGACTGTGCACCAGTTGGGTTTGTTACGAAACCAAAAGTTTTTGCAGCATCAGCAGCTGTAAAGAAAGTTCCTGCAACTACGTTTACAAAGGATGCAATTACGAGAATCAATACGAGAAGTGCAAAGATAATAAAGAGCTTCTTTGCTTTAGAACCCATAGAGTCCTTAATGATTTCTCCAACTGATTTTCCGTCGTGGCGGATTGAAGCGAAGAGAGAGCCAAAGTCCTGAAGACCGCCGAAGAAAATACCTCCGACAACACACCAAAGGAATACTGGAACCCATCCAAAAACAGCAGCCTGAATTGGGCCATTGATTGGACCTGCACCTGCGATAGATGAGAAATGATGTCCCATCAAAACGGCAGGCTTTGCCGGAACATAGTCTACACCGTCAGTTTTTTCATTAGCCGGTGTTTTTCTTGTAGGGTCGATTCCCCACTGTTTTGCAAGCCATGAGCCATAACAGATATAGCCGGCTAAAAGCAAAACGATTGCAGCAATAATAATTAATAATGCTGTCATGAATTTACCTCCTCGTAAATCCGTGTAAGTTTTTTTATTTAAAAAAATCAAAACTGATTTTTTAAATTCTTAATAATAAGCTTTGTAAAATCTTTGCCGTGTCGGTTGGAGATGACTGCAGATTTTTTCGGGTTGTCGGGTGATTTTTCGAATTCTTCTAAATCCGCAGCCACAAGTTTGAAATTGCTCCAGCCGTGAAAGCTGAATTTATATGATTTATAAAGCTTAGTTTTTTTGATTTTGATTTTTGTGTCGGAGGTAATGTGACGGGCCATAACGATTAATGTAACGTCAGAATTACGATGGCCTTCGTGAGGGTGAACTCTGGCTAGTCCGCGCTCCCAGGCTGTGGTTGTAAGTTCATTCAGTTTGGCTTCGTTTAGTTCATCAACAGCGGCAAAATAAACAAACTCGTTGGAATCTATATCTGCAATATGCGCTGAGCGGACAAGGAAATACTGTTCGTTGTGAGAGCGAAATTCTGCTTCGGCGCAGAAGGGTGGGGTAATATCAACTTCTTTAATAGTGTAATACTGCGAGAATGCAGGCAGTAACTTTTTTATTACATAAAAAGAATCCATCTTTAGTATACCTAACAATTTTAAGTATAAGTAAAGATGGATTAAGTGTCAATTAAAAACTTTAGTAAAATTGAAGATATGGTTAAAAAAGATTCCCCGGTCCTGCCGGGGAATGCCAATGTTATAATAATGTCATCCTTGACCGAGTTTGCTCCGCAAACATCGCGGGACTTGACCCGGGGGTCTAACTTATGCCTGAAGAGCTGTAACTGCAACTGTAGCAACGATGTCGTCTACATTACATCCGCGGCTGAGGTCGTTGAGAGGCTTTGCAAAGCCCTGGCAAACAGGACCAATAGCCATCCAGCCACCCATGCGCTGGCAGATCTTGTAACCAATGTTACCAGCGTTGATGTTAGGGAAGATGAATGTGTTAGCGTGACCAGCAACCTTGCTTCCTGGAGCCTTGAGTTCACCAACTTCTGGAGCAACTGCTGCGTCGAACTGGAATTCTCCGTCGAGTGCGAGGTCTGGAGCTGCAGCCTTAGCAAGTTCTGTAGCCTTCTGAACCTTTGTTACTGTGTCGTAGAACTTAGCGTCGTTTCCAGAACCCTTTGTAGAGAATGAAAGCATTGCAATTCGTGGTTCAATACCTGCAATCTTCTTTGCTGTGTCAGCAGATGCAACTGCGATGTCTGCAAGTTCTTCTGCTGTAGGTTCAATGTTGATAGCGCAGTCACCGAATACTGCAACTCCTTCTGGAACGTACTTGTTTCCACCTTCTGGAGCAACCATAATGAAGCAGCTTGAAACTGTCTTGAAGCCAGGTGCAGTCTTAATAACCTGAAGTCCTGGGCGCAAAGTATTTGCTGTTGAGTGACATGCACCAGAAACGAAACCATCTGCATCTCCAGCTTTAAGAATAAGAGCACCGTACATTGTGTGGTCTTTAAGAATTGCAGCTTTAGCAGCGGCTACATCAGCATATTCTGGAGCGCCGGTCTTCTTGTTGATTTTTCCTTCGCGAGCCTTGAAAAGGAGCTCTGCATATTTGTCTGCATTTGCATCTTTAGCTGGGTCAACAATTGTAACTCCAGAAAGGTCAGCATTGCTTCCGCTTGCCTTAATATCTTCGTCGCTTCCAATCAAAATAATTTTGGCGATTCCATCTTTTACGATTTTAGAAGCTGCTTCTACAACGCGCTTGTCTTCACCTTCGCAAAGAACGATAGTTTTGTTTGCAGCCTTAGCTTTTTTTAGTAAGTCTTCTACAAAATTCATATTTTCCTCTATTTTAATGAAGTGTTACTGCCCGTTTTGGGCAACTCTAGAATACTACTATGGAGCGAATTTTACAATTATGTGTATTGTAGTTTTCCAAAAAAAATGTTTAGTGAATGAAATTATCTTACATACGGTTTTGAATCTTTTAAGATATTGTAAATATGCTTGATGTATTTGTTTATGCTCTGCGGATTTGGAGTCAGCCGGTCAACAGTTGTTATGTCCATATAAATTCCTTCAGCTTGGCTTGCTTCATTCATATAATAAAGGATTTTCAGAAGATTTGCCTCTTTTGAAGTAAAGTCTTTTTGAATACGCTTTTTACTGATGTAATGAGAAGTTGCACATTGGTCTAAATCCCAGTAAAACTGTGTAAGCAAGCGTCGCTGAAAATGAAGATTCTGGTCGTTGGAGACTTTTGGTTTATAATTATCTTTATCTGGATTCCATTGATTCTTAAACTGCGATTGAAAGATTTCTCTATATTTTTCTTCGATCTTGTTTATATCATTGTCGCAAGACCTCTTAAAAAACATGGTAATTCCCATCACTGCCGCTCCAAAATCATATCCGCGATAGTCAGATAGAAGTTGGGAGTAACGCTGTTCCCAACTAAGTTTATTAGGAATATACCAAGCAAAAATACAGGCTACAAAGGCAAGAATAATCTGAAGTAATGGTGCAATTATTACAGTGAACACTTTTGGGGTCTCCATAATCAAATATCCGCCATTGCATTTGCTGTAGCTTTATGAACATATGCTATATCCTTAGATGATGTTCCATTTTGTATAAGAATATCTTCTGTATTATAAAGATCTTTTGATAAAAGTTTTGCTTTGTATTTTGTTTTTTTCTTTTGCTTGAAGAAAGAAGTTATAATTGCAACATTTAAGCATATTATTGTAATACCGCTAAAAATAAGGAATGATAAATCATTTTTAGAATAGAAAGTTAGAACTGCATTTGCTAATATCGTTATCAGGATAACTAGTAATGTATAGAATGTAAAATTATACTTTCTTCTTTTTTCTTTTTTATATTTATTACTCTTGATAGAAGAAACGTCTAAATAGAAGCATGGCAAAGCTTGTTTGATGGATTTTAAAATTCTTTTGCAATTTATTCTTTTTTGTCTTTTTGAAGATTCTATTGTAAAAACATCTTCTTGGAAATTTATAATGTTATAATGTGTTTTTAATAAGTTTTTATATCCATCGATTGTTAGTCCCTGGTCGATGGATAATGCATTTATCAAAATATTAGCATTATATTTTTCGGAAAGTTTCAATCCTTCTTCAACGATATTCCAATCTGGAGTATCAATGTCACCAGCACTGCAAAATGCAATAGTTCGAGATTTCCATATTATAACAGCAAGAAAATCTTGTTTACTTTCACCTCTATTTTCAAAGAAAACAATTCCTGCCCCATTTTTTATCAATTTTAGAAAAATATTTCTTATTAGTGTCGTTTTTCCTGAATTACTCTTACCTTGTACTGTAATGATTTGCATTTTCATTCTTTCTCACTGTTTAAATTACTCTCTCTGTTGTTTTTTTTCAGACTAATTGCTTTCTTTTGTGAAAATCGAGTTTGCGTTGCTACATAATAAAGTTGCGTTTGCATTTGTATCTGTTGCAGACATGGGGCCGATGTTTTCATTGTCTTTGAGCCAATTACTTGTCGTATCAATAAATGTAATATTATTAAGATTGGAACAACCAGAGAAAACTTCTTGGTGAATTTCTGTTACACCATCGCCGATTATAATTTCCGAAAGCATTTCACAATTCTGGAATGATCTGTAGAAGAGCATGTTGCCGATTATAGTTACTTTTGTAAGTGATTTTGGTATTTGATATACAGAAGAGCTTTGTTTAACAGAAGTAAAAGCTGTTGCATTATTGTCAACAACTGTACCAAAAAAAGTGCCAAACAAAGTATCTGAACTATAACTTTTTGTAGTTGCTTTCAAACCTAGGAATGGAACAGTAACTTCTTCAAGTGCTGCACAACCATTGAATAAATTTGTTCCAATACTTGTTACATTATTAGGAATAACTATGCTTGTAAGACGTGAACAATTCTTAAATGCGCATTGCCCAATACTTTCAACTCTGATACCAAGGGTTATATTAGTAAGTTCTGAACAATCTGAGAACGCAAAATACCCAATACTAGAAACTTGATTTGGGATTTCGATTGTTTCTAATGCATAGCATTTGGCAAAAGCATAATTTTCTATAATTGTTGTATTTGCTGGAATTTGAATAGATTCAAGTGAAGAACAGTCATAGAAGGTATGTGTGTTTATAACTTCAATATCATTTGGTAAGGTAATTTCTTTGGCAGATGAACAACCATAAAATGCAGATTTACCAACTGAGGTAACTGAACTAGGTACGGCAACACCTTCCAAAGAACTACACTTATAGAATGCATATTCTCCTATAGAAAGAACTGTTTCTGGAATAGTAATTGATTTAAGGGATGAACAATATGCAAATGCATAATCACTAATAGTAGTTGATGCGGATGAGAGAATAATAGAATAATTTAAACAGTCTTTGAACAAATAATTTGTAAAAGATGAAGATATTGATGTAGGCGCAAAACTTGTCAAAAGACCATTCTTTATCGTAATTTCAATATTGCTTGTTTCCTTAAATGCGTATTCTCCAATTGTTGTAACTGAATCTGGAATTACAATTCTAGGAAGTTTTATACATTTTTCGAATGCATATGTACCGATACTTTGCAATGTATTAGACAAAGTAAGATCCTGCAAATTCGAACATGCTGAGAAGACGTGCTTTCCAATACTTGTAACTGTGTTCGGTAAAGAAATTGTTGTAAAACCATCACACTTTGCAAAAGCATAATTTCCTACTGTTGTTAATCCACTTGGCAATGTCAAATCAGATAATCCTGTACAATTATAAAAACAATATGCACCTATTTCTTTTAAATTAGATGGGAATGTAATAGACTTTAATTCTGTACAATTATAGAAGCAGTATGCAGCTAATGTCGTAGTTCCGCCAGTAACTGTAATTGTGTAGTTTTTACATCCTGCAAGGAGAGTATTTTCTTTGCTTGTACTGTCTTCTGCGGGCGCAATAGAGTTAAGAAGTGTATTGTTTATTGTTATTGCAATGTTTTTACATCCTTTGAAAACAGAACTTCCAATTGATGTAACATTATTTGGAACAACAAGGGTTGTGAGTTTTTTACAGTTTTCAAAAGCGTTATTGTCTATTGAAACTACAGTTTCTGGAATTATAAGTTCAGAAAGTTCATCACAATTTGCAAACGCATTTTTGCCGATATTTTCCAATGCTGCAGAAAGTGTTAATGTAGCAAGCTTTTTACAATCTGAAAATGCATTGCTTGAAATAACAGCGACATTATCACTCATTGTTACAGATGTGAGTTTTGAACAACCAGAGAAACAATATGAATTAATTGTAGTAACATTTTCGCCAAGTTCTACGCTTTCCAATTTTGAACAACCAGAGAATGCGTGTTCGCCCAAAGAGGTTATACTGTCAGGAACTTCAATTGAAGTAAGAGAGGTGCAATTTTCAAAAGCTCCATATCCAAGTGTTCTTACTCCAGTTCCAAGATTTATTGTTGTTAGCGCGCTACAACCGGAGAATGCTTGTTTGCCAATGCTCAAAACTGAATTTGGAATTACAACAGATGTAATAATTTTATTATTCATAAAAGCAGAATCTGCAATGGAAGTTACTGAAGAAGGAAGTGTAATTCCTGCAAGATTTTCACAATTCGCAAAAGTTCTTCCTGGAATAGATGTTAAACTTGTACATTCAGACAAATCCAGATTTACCTTTACGCCAGTTGAATCAAGAGCAGTTCTAATATAACTCATTGATGGATTTGTATCTGTAATTTTTACAGTAACGGTACCATCATTATATCCCTTAAATGCTGAATAAAACTCTGCCGCTGTACAGGTAAGTTCAGTAATCCATTTTGCATAATAAGTTTTATTTCCATCAGTTCCCAAAGGTATTTCAGTTACTTTTTGACCTGTAAGTTCTGCATTATCATACCAACCGGCAAATACAGCTCCTTCTTTTGATAAGGTAACAGGTAATGTAATTGTTGTATAGTTTGTATAAGAAAGTGGAATGTAAATATCATCGTCCCAATTACCTTCATTTAATTCATACGTAATTGAATAGACTGTATTGAGTTTTTCGATTTCTTCTGCACCTGTGGTAGCACAACCAGGAGCAATACGAACTATTACACTGTAAGTATTTGTATATGTTGAATCAGATGCATTTTGATATAGATAAAAACGAAGAATATATGAACCTTTTGCAACAGAAGTCTTATTGTATGTGACTGTAGATTTTCCGTTAGTTGTAGTTGCTGTAAGATTTTGTGCAGTATAACCAGTTATAGCAGTTCCATTTAAATCAAAAAGTCCGGCTGTAACCTTTGCAATGCCATTTGCAGGATATTTTAAGCTAACCTTTAAACTACCGTTTCCTGTGGAAACTTCATTGAGAGTAAATGATAAACTGTTGTTACCATAGCTGATTGATTTTGAAATGGTTGAAGTGAGAACTACAGTATCTCCTTTGGATGCTTCCAAGGTAAAATACCAATCAGCAACTGAAAGTTCAATTTTGGACATGTTTTGTAAAGCAGAATAATTAGCCCATGAATCAAGCTGTGTCATGGCACTTTCGGATGCTTTTCTACCTTTTAAGACATAAGAAAGTTCATCACGAGAAAGGGCTGTTGGAAGAACTGTTCTTGCAGTTTCATTTGAAATGTTGACCGTAATATACGCTCGGTCTTCATAATTCAAAGTAACATCTTCATTGTTATTACTGCATCCATTAAAAGCAGTTGCTAACAGTAATGTACTGAAAATGAACATTAAGTTTTTGATTTTCATATAATTCTCCTTCTTCTATGAATTACTAATAAATTGCTATTTCAGCAGTAGAGGAATACACTGCGCCTGATGTCGTTTCAACAACAATCATAAGATTGTGGTTTCCTTTACTAAGATTACTAATATTGAATCTCTTTCCTGTTTGAGATGTTTTAATGTCATCAATCCACCATGTATAAGTTGAAAAGCCTGATTTTGCAATGAAAAGCGAATCGTCATAAATCAATAAATCTTCAATTTCCTGATATGTTGGTAGAACTACATAGATAGCAGTATTTGCGCAATATGTGTCCATGTAATTTCCAGATATTGTAAAAATTTTTGAAGCTGAATATGTATTACCATTTGAATCTGTTACAACAAGCATTACAGTATGATTGCCAATTGAATAATCAGATTCTTTCAATTTGAATGATTTGTTTGTTTCGGTTATTTTTGTACCGTCAATCCACCAGGAATAGGTTTGATATCCCTTTTGAGCTTCAAATTTCTGGTTTTCATTATCATAGGTTAGGAAATCAATGACCTCATCGTAGTTTGGAAAACTTACATAAATATTAGTCGTGTCGCTAATATCATCTAATTGTAAATTCTCTGCAGAAATGTAAAAACTTCTTGAGGCTGAATAAATATTTCCTTTAGAATCTTGAACTACAATTACAATTGTATGATTGCCTTTGTTGATAGTATTTGTGAGTGTATAATAGTTTTTGGTTTCATTTTGCTTTGTGCTATCAATCCACCAAACATAAGAGGTATAGCCTTTTTTTGCTACAAAACGTTGCAATTTATCATCATACGTTAGCAAATCGTTATTATCTTGATAATCAAGTATTTTTACAGTGATATTTGTATTGATATTTTCATCTAATTTGAGATTATCTTTTGTAACAGAAACGGTTTTTGATTCTGAAAAATAATTATTTTGATTATCTCTGACAATTACTGTTACAGTGTGATGGCCGGGATTAAGATTGTCCGGTAATGTAAATATGTTATCGCTTACAGTCTGTAGTTTATCATCCAGCCACCAAATGTATTTCATAAATCCAGAAGTTGCAGTAAATGAGGTTTCATCAAAAGATAGTAAGCTTGAAATTTCAGTGAGATTTTCAATTGTTACTTTGATAAATGATAATGAGTTTTCATAAATAACAAATTCAGATGAGGCGGAATATTTCTTTCCAGAATAATCTTTAACAACAAGCATTAGATTATGATTTCCAGATGATAGTAGCGATGAATTAACTGTAAAATAACGTGTTTGATTATTTTCTTTCTCTCCATCAAGCCACCATTCATAAGCAGAAAATCCACTCTTTGCTGTAAAAATGTTTGTTGTGTTTGAATAAGACAATAAACCTGATATGTCTTGTTCAAGAGACGGGACTGTTACGTAAATACCATCAATAGTATTTGGTATTACTGATATTTCGAAAGAATCTGTAAACTCTCCATAAGCAATAGTAATAAGTTTATCTGTTGGAGCAAGTAGGTCTCCTTCTTCCATTGAGGTTGTGTAGTTTGTTATTTTTTCTTTTCTTCCGTCTTTATAACAAGCGTTTACTTCCAGACCTTCAAGAGATAGATGTTGTTCTGCATAATAGACTGTGGTATTTGGTATATTCAAAATTTCTATATGATCAAGTGGAATAGATACTTCGTACAGATTTTCTGATAAATCTATTTCTTCAACTCCGTAACTTGTGAAACATGGTTCAATACGAGCAAATGTGTTATAAACTGAGGAATAATTTGTATCAGTTTCATTTTTATAAAGGAAAAAGCGAACCAGATAATATCCTTTTGGAATGTTGGTTAGTTGATAAATCGCTTTGTTTTTTTCTTTTGTAGAATCATATTCTGTAAGTAAGTTCGTATTTTCGAACCCTTCTATAGAAGAACCATATTCTGAAAGCAGCTTTGCTTCAATTTTTTGCGCTATATTTTTAGAAACATAAAACTCAACAAATAAATTTCCATTGCCATATGATGACTCAGTTAGTGTGAAAGAGACGGCATTTTCTCCTAACTGAATGCTTGTGGAATAAACTCCTGTTAGTGCAATTTCAGAATTTTTTATAGCATGAAGTTCAAAAATCCATTCACCCGTCTTTATATTAACCTTTGAGGAGGTCATATCTTCATAGTTTGTCCAGGTTTGTAATAAGGATTGGTTACCATCAGAATTTGTACCATATAATTCGTAATCGAAGTCAGTATAATTGTATTTTTCTGGAAGAATGGTTCTTGATGGTACTTCCTGTAAAGTAACTTTTAGAAAGGATGCAGAGTTTTCTGATTTTTCAATTTCTTTTTCTAAATTTAAAGTTAGCTGTTTGCAGGAAGCGAACATTAATCCTAGTGCTATAATTGAAAAAAGAGTTTTTTTGTTTTTCATTTTTATCGCTCCTCTCTCAAAATATTAATGGTTGCTGTTGCAGAAAATCTTTCGCCATCAGAAGTTTTTACGAGAATCATTAAAAAATGATAACCCGAGGAAAGATTTGAGGTATTTAAGGAATAGATTGCTGTTTTGTTTGACAGTTTTTCTGAATCTAACCACCATATATATTCTGTAAATCCAGCTTTTGCGATGAATTTATGGTTATCTTCTTCATACGATAATAAGTTTTCTACATCAAAATGTTCTGGTAGTGTGACTTGAATTACACTGACTTTGTTCGGAAGTATTTCTATATCAAATGATGTAGAAAATCCATTGTATTGAATTATAACTGTATATGTTTGAGCTCTTGTAAGATTACTTCCGTTATTTAAGGAAAGTGTATAGTCAGTAATTTCTTCCTCATGAGTATCAGAATAGGTAGCAGCTATTTTTAGCCCTGTATAATCAACAGATTCACTAACGTGATAGACAGTTTTTTCTGGCAGAGAAGTTATCTTTATTCCTGTCATTACTGGTAATACTTCAATGTTGAAGTTTTGTGAAAACTCATTGTACTGAACTTCGATTGTATACGTTTGTTCTTTTGAAAGAGTCGTTCCATTTGCAAAAGAAAGTGTATAGTTTGTAAGTTGTTTTTCACTGCCGTCTGAGTAAGTAGCTAGAATTTTTAATCCATCATAATTGATACATTCTCCAACGTAATAGGTTGTTTTTAGTGGAAGAGAGAGAACTTTTATACCTGTCATTACTGGCAGTACTTCTATGTTGAATGCTTTTGAAAAATTCTTATACAGAACTTCTATTGTGTAGTTTTGCTTTGAAGAAAGAATCGTTCCGTTTGGTAAAGAAACTGTATAATCTGTAATTTCTTTTTCTGTCTTATCTGAATATGTCAATGATATTTTTAGACCATCATAATTGAAAGATTCTCCATCATAATAAACTGTTTTTGCTGGCAAAGAAGCTATCTTTATACCTGTCATTACAGGTAAAACTTCTATATTGAAAAATTGAGAAAACTCCTTGTACTGAACTTCTATTTTGTAAGTCTGCTCTTTAGAAAGAGTCGCTCCATTTTCAAAGGAAAGAGTGTAGTCTGTAATTTCTTTCTCGTTTCCATTTGAATAAGTAGCTGCAATTTTTAATCCATTGTAATTTACTGAATCACCAACATAATAGGTTGTTTTTAGTGGAAGAGAGAGCAGTTTTATTCCTGTCATTACTGGTAACACTTCAATAGTGAATGCTTGAGAATATCCCTCGTACTGTACATTTATGACGTAGTTTTCCTCTTTTGCAAGTGGCGTTCCATTATGCAAAGAAAGTGTGTAATCTGTAATTTCTTTTTCGCTGTCATCTGAATATGAAGCTGTTATTTTTAATCCTGCGTAATTAACAGTTTCTCCAACGTAGTAAACTGTTTTCTCTGGAAGTGATTTTATATTTAGCCCTGTAATAACAGGTAAAACATCAATATTGAAAGTTTGAGAAAATCCCTTATAATTGACCTCTATTTTGTTTATTTGTTTTGATGTAAGGATTGAGCCTTTTTTTAGGGAAAGAGTATAATCTGTAATTTCTTTTTCGGTTCCATCGGAATATGTTTCTGATATTTTTAGGCCTGTATAATCTATAGCTTCCCTGTCATAGTAGACTGTCTTGTTAGGAAGCGAGGTTATCTTTATACCAGTCATTATTGGTAAGATTTCAATATTGAAAGATTGAGAAAAATCTTTATATTGAACTGTTATAATGCAGGTTTGTTCTTTTGAAAGAACAGTTCCGCTCTTTAAGGAAATCTCGTAATTCGTAATTTCTTCTTCGGTACCGTTTGAATATGTAACTGCTACTTTTAATCCATCATAATTAACAGAATCACCAATGTAATATGTTATCTTTAGAGGAAGAGAAAGAATCTGTATTCCTGTTATAACAGGTAGAACTTCGATGTTGAAAGTTTGAGAGAATCCCTTGTATTGAACTTCTATTACATATGTCTGTTCTTTTGAAAGAATTGTTCCGTTTTCTAAAGATAGAGTGTAGTTAGTAGTTTCTTTTACGGAGCCATCGGAATATGTTTCTGAAATTTTTAGTCCATTATAATCGATTGTTTCACCAATGTAGTAGGTTGTCTTTTTAGGGAGTGAAGCTATCTTTATTCCTGTTATTACCGGTAAAACATCAATAGTGAAAGTTTGAGAGAAACTCTTATATTGAACTTCTATTGTATATGATTGTTCTTTTGAAAGAATTGTTCCGGTGCCTAAAGATAGGGTGTAGTCAGCAATCTCTTTTATGGTTCCATCAGAATATATTTCTGCAATTTCTAGTCCTGTGTAATCAATTGGTTCACCAACGTAATAAGTTAGCTTTTTAGGGAGTGAAGCTATCTTTATTCCTATCATTATTGGTAAAACTTCAATAGTGAATGATTGAGAAAACTCTTTATACTTAATTTCTATTGTATAAGTCTGTTCTTTTGAAAGAATTGTTCCGTCTTCTAAAGAAAGTGTGTAATCTGTAATTTCTTTTTCGCTTCCATCGGAATATGTTGCGGATATTTTTAAGCCTGTATAGTCAACTGATTCACCTATATGATAAACATTTTTTATCGGCATTGATGATATTTTTATATCTGTAACATAAGGAGGAATATTGGGAGAAACTGTTATTTCACAAGAAGAAAGTAATATTAGGGATAGAAAATATAAAAGCAAAAATATATCAGAAAACTTTGTAGATTTAATTTTCCCATTAAATAGTTTTTTCAATCCTTCCTCCGTGTGAAAATACAGTGACATACCGCTTTCAAGGTATATATTTTATCACTCAACCGCTAATAAGGCAAATTTATAATATTGTTACCCTAATAAGAGTATTATTTATTTATGGGATTCAGAGAAAATTTAAAGGAAGAAATGGAGTATCAGGGAATTACTACTAAAGAGCTTGCTGAGAAATCAGGAGTTGGTAAGAGAACAATAGACCATTATCTTATGACCAATCCCCAAGAGCCCGGTGTTTACAATGCACAGAAAATAGCTAAAGCTCTTAAAGTTTCTGTTGAATATCTTGTTACTGGTAAAGAGTATAAAAACGCAATTGCTGTTACTGGTGAAAAACTTGAGGTGCTGAATTCCTTTGAAAAGCTTTCTTCTGATGAACGGAGTCTTGTTTTGAATCTTTTGAAAACGTTGAATAAAAAGTCTGCTTCAGTTCGATAGATTCCCAAATAATCAGTCTAAATCTTCCAGTTCCATAATATCGTAGAAATTACAGTGAAGGGCAAGGGCCAGAGCGTTGATTGATTTTCCGCTGGCCATGTTTATGTCTTTTGATCCGATTTCGTATTGCTGGAGGGTGCGGAGATTTACACCGCTGAGTTCGGCGAGTTGTTTTTGAGTGAGGCCGGCGGCTTTGCGGAGGCGGTGAAGGTTTGTGCCGAAGTTCATATTGTTTTTTCTAACAATTTCATCCATTGCTTCAATAAACTTTTCTTCTGGGGCTTCGTGAAGAGGATGATACATTTGAATAATCTGATTGAAACTTATGATGTCACGAATCTTTGAAAATCTGATTCCTGTCATCCATTGATAATATGCGAGTATCCATCCGGCCCAATATTCCTTGCTTCGATGAAACATTATAGAATTATCGTCGAAATCCATTTTCTTTGGTGCGTAGCCGATTCGATTAAAAATTGTTAATGCAAGTTCTGTGCCGGAATAACCGCACACGAATTTCGGAGAACCAGTTTCTATTTCGTTGGCGACTTTAGACGCTATAAAAAAATCGTAAAAACTGTCTGGCTCAACGTCACAGGAATTAATTGCAAAATGGCAGGCATAGCCTAAGTTTTGCTGGACATCTGGCAGAAATAATTTACTGTAAGCGTGGATCATCTGGTTTTACCTCCTCTAAAATCAAGTCACGAATAAATAAGCCGGAAATATCTGCTGTTTCAAGTGATGCGGCGAAATCATTTTTTGCTTTATTAAAACGTTCTTTTCGGAGTGGATAATATTTCTTTCCTTCTGCAATTTCATAACCTGTAAATTTGATTTGTTCAAATGATTTCTGGCTTTTTAGCATTATCTGTTCGCCAAGTTTTCCAAGTTTCATTGCTGTTCGAAGCTGGCTATATGAAATCTGGTTTGAAAGAAATGCGCGGGCAAAAGAAAAATATGAATCATCTGCCCTGTATCCCTTGATAATATCAAATGTTGAAATGTCTGGAAGAAACTTTTCTTTCAGATAATAAACTCCCTGTCTCATTATTGGTGTGTCTAAATCGAATTTACGGTTATTTACCAAAATGGCGAGCCAGTTTAGTGTGGAAAATTCTGCACCCTGTAAATCAAGAAGCTTTAGATTATCTGTTTCTAATTCGTAACAATTTGCAAATCCATCATCAATACCAGGACATGCCCATTCTTTTGCGAGTTCAATATTTTGTGTGCAATAGAAGCCCTGTCCATAATCATTATATGATTTACCGAAACCAAAAAGAGGATTTTCTACAATTTGAGGCGAACCATGATATAAAGAAAGTTTGCTCATATAATTAAACTACTTCTAAAGAAGTAGTTTTGTCAACTGTAGTTTATTTTATAAAGCGATTTTTACAATTGTTTGAGCGATTCTTCGTGGTGATTATTTTAAAATCGATTATAATAGAAGCTATGATAAAGAACAGAATGCTTAGTTTTTGTGTGATTGTTTTTGTGTATTTGCTTGCTGTTGCGGGTGGTACTTTTTGTTTTGATTTTTTGTCGCAGCGGAATGGACTTTCGTTTGAGATTATGCTTTTGATTGCTGATGTTTTTGGTACAGTGATTGTATTTGCTTTCAGTTTGATTTTCAGGAATGCTTCGGTTTATGATCCGTACTGGAGTGTGCAGCCGCCTGTGATTTTGTTTGGGGTACTATTAAGGTTCGGAGGTACAGTTTTCAGCTGGATTTTATTTGCTGCCATTTTGATTTGGGGACTCAGACTAACCGGCAACTGGGCTTATAATTTTACAGGTTTTGATTATCAGGACTGGCGATATACTATGCTTAAGGAAAAGAGTGGAATTGCTTATCCGCTGATCAACTTCCTCGGGATTCATCTTTTTCCAACTCTTGTTGTTTATTTATGTATTTTACCGGCGGTAGAGGCTGTACGGTTTGGTGCGGAATTTAGTGCTTTGAGTGTGCCGTTTCTTGTACTTGCTTTTCTGGCCCCTGTTGTTCAGGGAATTGCTGATGTTCAGATGCATTCGTTCCGTAAAGAAGGATGTGGTGGATTTATCCGCACCGGCTTGTGGAAACATTCACGTCACCCGAATTACGCCTGTGAGATTCTCATGTGGTGGAGCGTTGGTTTAGCCTGCTTTTTTGCAATGGATATGCAGTGGCAACTTTTGCTTGGTGCAGCCATAAACACTTTGATGTTTTTATTCATTAGTATTCCTATGGCAGATAAGAGACAGTCGCGTAAGCCTGGTTTTGCGGAATATAAAAAATCTACGAGAATGTTATAAAATCAGTTTAAGCGTCAATTGCAAAAAGAGAACCTGCCATTGGCTGAGCTCCGGCGAGCATAAAGGACTGCTGTGCTACTGTCTGCTGGAGCTGCTTCTGATACTGTTCAATGAGAACCTGTGCCTGGTCATCGCTTATATCTGTAATAGATTCTTTTGGCTGATTTTTGATTGCTGAAAGACGGTCGATGAGTGAGTTTAAAATTCTGATTTTGCTGATTGAAACGCCCTGTTGTCCGTTTCCTGCGGCTACGCCTGAAACGTGGTCAAAGTGTGAATAGAGAAGGGCAGAACGGCTTACAGGTACATAAAGCTTTCCTGCGGCACTACCGATTGCGCCACTGTAAGAATAAGCGTTACTGAAATTTCCGATTGCACTTGTCATTTTTTTTCTCCAGTCCCTTCCACTTTTTAGGTTTCTACTTTATTTGTCGGAGTCTGGAGAAAAAAGATTAGAAAAAAATAGATTGCCACGTCGCCTTACAGGCTCCTCGCAATGACGTAGCATTGTCGCTAACGTTCTTCGCAATGACGCGCTTTTATCGTCATTGCGAGCCGAAGGCGAAGCAATCTATGCCCAGATAGCCCAGAGAAGGGCTGCGGCTGCGGCGGTTGTAAGAATTGTAAATGGTGCAGAGATTTTGAGGAAGCCTGGGAAGGTAATTGGATGCCCTTCTTTTTTGAGGATTCCCATTGCAACGACATTTGCAGATGCTCCAAATGGTGTGAGGTTTCCTCCAAGGCAGGAACCAATCAAAAGTGCAAACATCAAAAGTTCTTTCTGAATGCCAAGTCCTGTTGCGAGAGAACCTGCAACAGGCAGCATTACGATGATGTATGGAACGTTATCAACAAAGCCGGAAATAAGAACGGAAAAAGCTAGAATCAGAATAAAACCAGCGAACTTGCTGCCACCCGTTACGTGAGCAAGCCATGTGGCAAAATCATCCAGAAGACCTGTTTCACTGATTGCGCCGACAACTACAAATATGCCGATTAAGAAAGCAATTGTTTCCCAGTCCAGTTCTTTTACAAGTGTCCAGACTTCGCGGCCTGATTTTTTCTGTGAGAAACGGTACCAGAGGAGTCCGATAAGACCAAGTCCGAGTACAAAGCAGCCTGAGCTGTAACCGAGTTCTGTGCTCATAAAAGAAATTACAGCAAGTCCTGCAATCATAATCAAAAGCAGCCAGAGTGGAAGATATGAAATTACCTCTTCTTTATCTACGCTTGCCTTTTCCTTTGCTTTGCGGAAGAAACAGTAAAAGAAAATACAGCCTACAAGCATGCCGGCCTGGATAAAGAAGAAAATGGAAATCTTTCCTTGGTGTACAAAAAAGTCATTGAAGGTGTAGTGGGCGTAGCTTGCAAAAATCATGCTTGGAGGGTCGCCAACGAGGGTAGCCGTTCCTTCGAGGTTTGACATAAGTGCAAGACCAATCATAAATGGTACAGGATTGAGCTTGAGCTTGCGGGAAAGTGCCAGTGCGATTGGAGCCATTACAAGAACGGTTGCTACATTTTCTACGAAAATAGAAATGATGCCGGTCATTGCGAGAATTAAAACAACTGCAATTCCTGTGCTAGGCGAAACTGTAACCAAAGCGTCCGCGATGCGTGCGGGTACGCGCGAGTAGATGAAGAGGGCTGCAATAATCATGGAGCCTACGTAAATCATCAATATATTCCAGTTAATTAATTCAAAAAAGATGTGATTGAAAAGCTGCCCTAGGCCAGAAAGAGGCTCGAATACGTTTCCCTGTACGGCTCCGCTCTGCGCCAAAAAGCCTAAAATTATTATGACAAGCGCAGAAATCGAAGTCATCCAAACTTTCTTTTCCTGAAAAATAATTACTAAGAGGTACATCACAAGTGCGATGCCAAGAATAATCCATTTGATATCGAAGTTCATGATGTAAGTTTATCGCATTTTTTTGCTTCCGTCAAAATAGGAGTGAAAATGTGGATGTAAAATGTTTGTAAATTTTTACTTTACATACTTTAAGAACTTACGGCAAATATTCCTTGTTGATGTTTTTTAGTGAATTGAGCATTTTTTCTTTGGCATGACGGTCGCCATGGGTCAGTGCTTCAAGACGGGCTCTTGCATCTTTTCTGCCGGAATTATCCTGATACATACAGGTGCAGGTAGTGCTTATGTAACCGGCTTCTTTTGCATGTTCCTTAATTGTTTCTACATCTGCATAGCAGAGCGGTCTAATCAGTGAAAGCTGGTACTTTTTATAGTCAAGGCGCGGAGGCATTGTTGAAAGTTCTGCTTTTGTAAGCATGTTCATTAGCAGGGTTTCGAGAATATCGTCTAAATGATGTCCGAGTGCAAGTTTATTGTAGCCGTGCTTTACCGCAAAGTGAACAAGTTCATTTCTTCTTTGCTGGCTGCACCAGTAGCAGCTCATTTTAAAACCTTCTTTCACGCGGTTTTCAACGTCAACAAAATAGTTCAGCGTATCGACATTCCATTCCTTCAGCTGCTGGCGCAGACGAGGATTCATCGTGCATGCTTCAAAATCGGTTTCAATATGAATTGCAGTAAAAGTAAAATCTGCATCCTTTCGTTTTGCTCGGTTTGAAAAATACTCGACAAGTGCGGTTGAATCTTTCCCCCCGGAAGCCCCAATGAGGATTCTATCGCCGGGTTCTATCATTTTATAATCGAATATAGCCTTATCGATAATGCTGAAAAGTTTTGGTTGTGACATAAAGGGGAAATTTTCCTATGATTTGTACCGCAAACGAGCGAAGCAAGTTTGTCGGTACGAAATTAGTTTATCAGGCGCGCAGCGTCCTGATATGTTCCAGATATGCTGCACGCCTGCGTGTCAGCATGATCAGACGTTGAACTTAAAGAACAGTACATCTCCGTCCTGAACTACATATTCCTTACCTTCCTGGCGGTACTTGCCGGCTGCCTTAATTGCAGCTTCGTCCTTGTATTGGCGGAGGTCGTCTATAGTGTAGGCTTCGGCTTTGATAAAGCCTTTTTCAAAGTCGGTGTGGATTACGCCGGCCGCGCGTGGAGCCTTGTCGCCTGCGTGAATTGTCCAGGCGCGGCATTCATCTGGTCCGCCTGTAAAGAAGGTGCGCAGTCCCATAAGGTGATAGGTTTTGCGGGCAAGAGTTGCAAGTCCGCTTTCCTTAAGACCAACGCTGTCCATAAAGTCCTTGCGGTCTGCCGGGTCGGTAATTTCTGCAAGGTCTGCCTCGAACTTACCGCAGATTACGACAACTTCGCTGTGCTCTTCGTCGGCATATTTTTTAACAACTTCAACATATTTGTTAGTCTGAGCTTCAATAGAATCTTCATCAACGTTTGCAACGTAAATTGTAGGCTTCATTGTGAGGAGGAACATATCGTAAAGAGCGTTCTTTTCGTCATCAGTTAAATCAGCTGTGCGGGCACATTTTCCGTCCTGAAGAAGAGGTTTGATTTTTGCAACAGCGCTGATCCAAGGTGCGTACTTCTTTTCTTCTTCTTTTCCAAGGGAACGGATGGCGCGGGTAACCTTGTCCTGGCGGGCTTCGATAGTGTTCAGGTCGGCCTGACAGAGCTCCCAGTTAATGGTAAGAATATCGCTTTCCGGGTCAATCGGAGCGGCTTCGTTTGCATTGTCGCGAACGTGCATAATGTCAGGATTGTCAAAACAGCGGACAACATGAGCAATTACAGAACACTCGCGGATATTTGCAAGGAACTTGTTTCCAAGACCTTCGCCATTGCTTGCACCCTTAATGAGTCCCGCAATATCAACAAACTTTACGCTTGCAGGAGTCTTCTTTTTTGGATTGTGAATGCTTGCAAGGAAGTCGAGACGTTCATCAGGCAAGTCAACAATACCGATATTTGGGTCAATCGTACAGAAAGGAAAATTCTCTGCCGCAGCAGGTGCCGCAGTCAGAGCCGAAAAAATAGTAGACTTTCCAACGTTAGGAAGTCCGACAATACCACATTCAAGTGCCATATATACTCCATCGTGTCATGCTGAACTTGTTTCAGCATCTACTAGTAGATCCCGAAACAAATTCGGGATGACGATTTGTTTATTATTTACTTACAGCGATTGCTAACTGATCGGCGCAGCTTGTACTTTTAAAACCGCAGGTGTTGCCCTTGAGCTTAGCCGCAATTTCATCTGCTGTCATGCCGTCGCAGAGCTTTGAAATTGCCTTGAGGTTGCCGTTACAGCCGCCTTCAAAACTGATGTTTGTGATTTTTCCACTCTCGTCCTTATCAAAAGTAATAGAACGTGCGCACACGCCCTGTGTTTTGTAAGTTATTTGCATACTATATAATATAATGAAAAGGGCTTTTTTTGTCATCCTGAACTTGTTTCAGGATCTATAATAAGAGACCCCGAATCAAGTTCGGGGTGACGGTATGTTACAACTCTTCTAAATCTTCGAGCTCTTCAATATCATCAATATCTTCTTCATTGTAAGGTGTGCTTGCGTTTAAGAGATTTTCAACCCACAAATCAACATCTTCATAAATGTAATTGTTGTAATTGATGATAACCTTACTAAAATCAACAGCAAGCATGTTCTGGAAAAACTGCTGTTCTTTTACCAGTTCATCAAAATCTTCTATTACAAACTTTGTAATCTTAGAATCGAGCTCGCCTTTGTCTGTCATATCTTTGATAATGGAAATGGTTTTATATTTAGAGAACTCACCCTTATAGCTGCGGCTGTCGTGCAGGGCACTTGTGATGTCTGCAACCGTGAGAATCCTCTGTATCAGCGTAAGGTCTTTTCCTTCTACATGATGGGGGTAGCCCTGACCGTTAAGCTTTTCGTGATGCCGGTAAACTGTTTCCAAGATTTCATCATCTACAAATCCGCTGAGAATGCGTTTAGAATGATTTACATGATGGCGCATAATACCCATGTCTTCCGGCGAAAGCTTTCCGGGGCATTCCAGAATGCGCTGTGGAGTTGCCATTTTGCCTATGTCGTGAAGGAAAGCGCTGTTATAGAGAACCGTTAATTCATCGTCAGTGAGGTTCATTCTCAGACCGAGTGAGAGTGCATAACTGGAAGTATTAATGGAATGCTTCATCGTCGAAGTGCTCTTAAAATCCAGCAGGTGAATCAGCATTTTTTCAAGCATTTTGTTTTCTGCCGGAGAAAGCTGAATTGTGGAAACCAGCTTTGTAATTTCATCAAAATGAGTTCCTGTTTTAATAGTTTCAGTAAGCACATTATTTTTGTTAGCCTCAGAAAAAGCTGCTACATATTCAGGATCAAAATAACCTGGAGCAAGTTCGTTTAAATCAGAAGGAAGGGGCTTGTCTGGATTTTTCATTACGTAATCGCTGATTCTTGCGCAGAGGTAAATTACGTCTTTGTATTCTTCCTGATAAACGTACTGCCGCAAATCTTTATTATAGGGCTGTAAAAAATTCTGGAGGCCTACCGCATCGCCTTTGAGCGGGGTCATGTATTCAAGATAGTAGCAGGCAAAAACATATTTGCTTTCTACAGATTTTTCATTTGCAAAGTAGTCGATGTTTGTATCATGCGGAAAATAATTAAAATGAATGTCTTCGCGGAAAAATCCGATTGTATGGAAGATTGCAAGCATGACCAGCTTTTCCGGTATGCATTGTTTATTCATCGGATGTACGCATACGGTTTTGTAAGCGAGATATGCTGTCCTTACGCTATGAAGAACAACTTCCCTGTTTATGCAGGCAAGCATTCTCAAAGCGATATTCGCCATCTGGTCGGCCTTAAGAACATGGTGGACCTGGTTCATACCTTTTTCTAAAGACAGCATATAAAATTAGCGGTAAGCGCCTCCGTTCTGCGCGTAATTGTCATTGTCCGGCTTGACCGGACAATCTATTGTGGAATCAAACGATTAATCGTGTAATCCCTCTGACGCCAGTTCTTATCAACCTTAACCTGCAAGTCCAGGTCAATCTTCTGTATATAAATTTCAGAAAGTTTGCGTACTGCAGCAGTTCTTATTTCCTTGATTTTTGATGCTCCCTTGCCGATTACAATTCCCTTCTGGCTTTCCCTCTCAACACAGAGGAAGGCTCGTATCCAGAGCTTTTTGCCATCGTTGCGGTGTTCAATATCTGCAACCTCTACATAAACTGCGTGGGGAATCTCGTCCTGCAGGCGGTTGATTGCTTCGCCACGGATTACTTCGCAGACACGGAAGGTAAGGTCCTGGTCGGTGTAAAGCTCTTCGTCGTAAACAGGCTCTCCTTCCGGAGAAATATCATAAAGGGCTTTGAGGACTTCGTTTATGCCGGTATCCTTTTCGGCAGACATTTCGAGAATGCGGCTGGCTGGCACTTGTGGCAACTGCTCGCTTATAAACTGGCGGATAGGGAGGGGCTTGCTGGCAGGAAGGTCGCACTTGTTGATTGCTACAACAGTTTTTGCCTGCAAGTCTTTGAGCAGGGCAGCGGTGTGGGCTTCTTCCTCTCCAAGGGCACGGGTAGAGTCAATTATATATAGAACACAATCAATTCCTTCCAGCTGGCTTTCTGTTACGTTGCGCAGGCGAAGGTTTAATTTCTTTTCAGAATCATGATAGCCGGGGGTATCAATAAAAATCAGCTGGCCAAAAGATGTATTTACAATTCCCTTAATTGCGTTGCGGGTTGTCTGCGGAATTGGCGAAACAATGCTCACCGGCTCCTGACAGGCAGTGTTGAGGAAGGTAGATTTTCCGGCACTTGGGCGTCCTATGATTGCCACAACAGCAGTGCGCAGAGGTGCGTTATTTTCGTTTGATTTGATTTCTTCGTGATTCTCAGTATTCATATAGTAATAGATTATAACAGTTGAATTGTCAGAGGGCAACTGTACTTTTCTTATTGTATTTTTTTTATATTTTTTTAATTTTAGTGACAGATTTTGCTTGTTAAAGAGTTTGAATAATATTATAAAAAAACATTTAATTTTTTTGCTTGCTAAGTGAGGTTATTATGAAAAAAGCATCTAAAAAAATCTTAAACATTTTAAAATGGTTTTTAATTATTCTTTGCACTCTTATCGTCAGTTTTTCAGTTGTACGTTTTGTAGGTCGAAAAATCAATGCGAAAATTCCTAAGGGGGGAATTAATCAGGAGCTTTATGTTGATATAAACGGCAGTAAACAGTGGATAAGTATTTATGGTCAGAATAAGGCTAACCCTGTACTTCTTTATCTGCATGGTGGACCAGGCTCTGCTACTAGTCCTTATGATTATGCCTTTACAAGAAAATGGTCTGATATTTATACAGTCGTAACTTGGGATCAGCGAAACTGTGGAAAAAGTTATACTCCAGATCAGAATAGTCTTGAGCTTACTCATGATATTTTTATGCAGGATGGGCTTGAGATGACACAGTTCATTTTGGATTATCTTGGAAAAGAAAAAATTACTCTGCTGGGACATTCCTGGGGAACACTCTTTGGTGCAAATCTGGCTCTTGCCTATCCTGAATATTATGATTGCTATATCGGAACAGGTCAGGTGGTCGATTTGGAAGAAAATGAAAAAGCCTTTGTTGAGGCTGCCTATAAATGGGCTTATGGTGATGATTCCAGCAGTAAATATCTTGAAATGCTCAGCAGTGGTATAGATTCCCGTGAATATCTTCTTGCACGTCAGGCACTTATGAAAAAGTACGGTTATGATATGTTTGCCAAGGGAAGAGATTACAATATGGTCGCTGCAATAATTTTTAATCCGTATTATTCGATTTCAGATATTATTGGAGCCGTGCAGTATTATGGAACAGGCTTTGCCGTTTATGAACGTTTCTGGAGTTCTGCTGAAATCAATAAGTTCTCATTAAAAGATAAGCTGGAATATGAAATTCCTTACTACAATATAAATGGAGACAGAGATTATCAGGCTAATCATATTCAGGCACAGGAATATTTTGATAAGCTGAAGGTTCCTGTAAAAAAAATATTTATAATGAAAGGAGAAACTCACGGACTTCTGGAAGCTCATTCAAAGGAATTTTCCGATATTATTCATGAAATTGCCAGATAATAAATCAAACTAGAATTTCTAATATAACTGTGTTAAAATATTAGAACTATGACTGATATAAAGGTTCATAACGGAAAGCCGATGGGCTTTGGCGCGGTGCTTATGGAGGGCGGCATTAATTTTTCGATTTATAGCCGCGATGCAACCAAAGTGAGCCTTGTGCTTTTTGACAGTGAATACGATCAGAAGCCGGCGAAGGTGGTTGATTTTGACCTGCATGCCAACAGGACCGGCGACATCTGGCACATATATATAGAAGGACTTGGAGCGGGCACTCTCTATCTTTACAAGGTGGACGGGCCTTATGTTCCGCCAAAGGGACTTCGTTTTAATTCCAATAAATATCTTTTTGATCCTTATGCAAAAGCCTTTACTTCTGGTTCTGTTTTCCGTTCATATAACAAACAGTGGAAACAGGGCTTTGAAGGTAATCTAGGGGGCGAACTTCAGGATCTGTCGGACTTTCCTAAGTGTGTTGTTGTAGATGATCAGGCTTTTGATTGGGAAGGGGACAGGCCAATCAATCGTCCTCTTGAACATACGGTAATCTATGAAACTCATGTAAAGGGTTTTACTGCTTCTGAAACTTCTGGTGTGCCTCGCGAAATTGCGGGGACTTACTGTGGTTTCGCTCAGAAGGCAGAATATTTGAAGGGGCTCGGTATTACAGCTGTTGAGCTTCTCCCTGTTTTTGAATTTGATGAAAATGAAAATGCAAATACAAACCCGCGTACAGGCGAGACTCTGGTAAATTACTGGGGCTACAGTACAATCGGTTTTTTTGCACCTAAAACTTCGTATGCAGCAGACAAGGGGCCGGGTGGTCCTGTGCGCGAGTTCAAGCAGATGGTTAAAGATTTGCATAAGGCTGGAATCGAAGTAATTCTTGATGTTGTATACAATCATACTGCCGAAGGAAACGAGCGAGGATACACTTTTGAGTTCCGCGGACTTCAGAATGATGTTTATTATTCGCTTCCTCCAAGCGACAAAAATTACTATATGAATTTCAGTGGCTGTGGAAACAGCGTAAACTGCAATAACCCTATAACCTCCGCTTTTATTCTGGACAGTCTTCGTTACTGGGTTTTAGAAATGCATGTAGACGGCTTCCGTTTTGATCTGGCTTCTATCTTGAGTCGCTCTCCAAGTGGTGCTCCTATATTCGGAGATTTGCCGTCTCTCACTGTGGCTATAAATGATGATCCGGTTTTGTCGCACACAAAAATAATTGCAGAGCCTTGGGATTGTGCGGGGCTGTACCAGCTGGGTGGCTTTCCTGGCGGGCCTAAAAACCGCTGGAGTGAATGGAATGGTCGTTTCAGAGATGATATACGACGTTTTATTCGTGGCGATGAACATTTTTCAACTGCAGCAGCTACCCGCATAAGCGGAAGTTCAGACTGCTACAATCATGATGGCCGCACTCCACTTGCTTCAATCAACTTTATTACAGCGCATGATGGTTTTACGCTTAATGACCTTGTAAGTTATAACAGCAAGCACAACGAAGAAAATGGGGAATGTAACCGAGATGGTTCAGATGATAACCTCAGCTATAACTACGGTTTTGAAGGGGAGTGTACTAATCCAAAAATTGAACATGCACGTCTTCAGACAATAAAGAACGCATTGATTTATCTTTTTGTTTCGCAGGGTGTACCAATGATGCTTGGTGGCGATGAGATGCGCCGAACTCAAAATGGAAACAATAATGCTTATTGTCAGGATAATGAACTCAGCTGGTTCAATTGGGAACTTGCAGAAAAAAACAAGGGGCTTGTGCGATTTACATCTTTGTTGATAGATCTTCGCAAATCTCATAATATTTTCAGTAGAATTAAGTTTTTCCGCGATACCTACGAGACAAGTGCAATTCCAGAGATATCGTGGTATGATATTAATGCTAAGGTTCCAGACTGGGCAAAGATGAACCGCTTTCTTGCCTTTAAGCTTAATGGGCTTGAGGTAGACAATGATTTTTATGTAGCCACAAATCTTGACAAGTATGACCTTACAATTACATTACCGACATTACCAGGAAACAAAAAATGGCACCGCGTTGCGGACACTGCATTTGAAAGTCCTGATGATATATTAGAAAAAGGAAATGAAGAACTTCTGAGCGAACAGAGACGTTATGTTTTGATTTCAGGGGCAACTGTCATTTTAATGAGTAAATAAATATCCGGAGGTTTATTTCATGGAATTCGACAAGGAACAATTTAAGGCAAACCTTTCTGCACGACTTCGCCGTCAGTATGGAAAGGATATTTCTCAGGCCAATAAACATGACCTTTTTGATGCTGTATCTGCTTCGGCACTTGAGTTAATTATGCCTAACTGGATGGCAACCCGCAATGAATATGATAAAAAGCCTACAAAACAGCTTTATTATCTTTCTGCAGAATTTTTGATGGGACGAGCTTTAAGTAACAATCTCATCAACTGTGGTATAAAAGAGTCTGTAACCGAAGTTCTTAAAGAAATGAACATCGACTTCAATATGATTGAAGATGAAGAGCCTGATGCAGGTCTTGGTAATGGTGGTCTTGGCCGACTCGCAGCCTGCTTCCTCGATTCTCTTGCAACCCTCGACTATCCTGGACATGGATATGGAATCCGTTACGAATACGGTATGTTCGAGCAGCGCATAGAAGACGGCTACCAGGTTGAATATCCGGATAACTGGCTTCAGCACCGCGACCCTTGGGAAATTAAACGTTCAGACCTTGCCGTAACCGTAAAGTTTGGCGGAAACATTGCTTACGGAAAAACTCCGGAAGGAAACCCACGTTTCTTCATTGAGAATGCAGAAGAAGTAACTGCAACTCCTTATGATATGCCAATCATTGGTTTTGATACAAAAACTGTAAATACTTTGCGCTTGTGGCAGGCTTCATCTCCAAATGGATTTGACCTTCAGCTTTTTAACAACATGGATTATAACCGTGCCGTAGAGCGCCAGAACAGCGCAGAAAATATCAGCCGCGTTCTCTATCCTAACGATAACGGTCCAAGCGGAAAGGCTCTCCGCCTTAAACAGCAGTACTTCTTCAGTTCTGCTTCTTTGCAGGACCTTGTTCGCCACTATGTTGCAGACCATGGAACAGACTTCTCTAAGTTTGCAGACCTTCATGTAATTCAGCTCAATGATACTCACCCGGTAGTTGCAATTCCTGAGCTTATGCGTATCTTGATTGATGAATACAATGTAAGCTGGGATGAAGCCTGGGATGTAGTAACTCATACCTTTGCTTATACAAACCACACAATTCTTGCAGAAGCACTTGAGAAGTGGCCGATTGAAATCTTCCAGGGACTTCTCCCTCGTGTATATCAGATTGTTGAAGAAATCAACCGCCGCCTTGTAATTGAGCTGCGCCAGAAATTCCCTAACGACTACTACAAGCACGAGCATATGGCAATCATCCATAACAATATGGTTTACATGGCATGGATGGCTATTCACGCCTGCTTCAGCGTAAACGGTGTTGCAGAACTTCATACAGAACTTTTGAAGACTGCAGAACTTAAAGACTGGTATAGCCTTTATCCAGAAAAATTCAATAACAAGACTAATGGTATTACACAGCGACGCTGGCTTTTGAACGCAAACCCACAGCTTGCAAAGTTCATTACAGACCGCATTGGTCACGGCTGGGAAAAGGATTTGTCTAAGCTTAAAGGCCTTGAAAAGTTCCTTGATGATGAAGAATCAATCAATGAACTTATCCGTATTAAAACAGAAAACAAGCAGGCTCTCGCAGACTACCTCAAGCACGCTCAGAATGAGTTCCTTGATCCGGAAAGCATTTTTGATGTTCAGGTTAAGCGTCTCCATGAGTACAAACGCCAGCTCTTGAATATTCTGCACGTTATGTATATTTACAACCGTCTTGTAGAAGACCCAAGTTATAACCCACCGGCTCGTACTTTCATTTTTGGTGCAAAGGCAGCAAGTGGTTATCGCCGTGCAAAATCAATCATCAAATTGATTAATACTGTTGCAGAACGCATTAATAACGACCGCCGTGTTCGCGGAAAGATTCGCGTTGTATTCGTAGAAAACTACCGCGTTTCTGTTGCAGAAAAAATCTTCCCTGCAGCAGATGTTTCTGAACAGATTTCTACAGCAGGTCTCGAAGCATCGGGAACTTCAAACATGAAGTTTATGCTCAATGGTGCACTCACACTTGGTACAATGGATGGTGCTAACATTGAGATTTTCGAAGAAGCCGGAAAAGAAAACGGCTTTGTATTCGGACTTCTTACAGAAGAAATCAAGAAGATGGAAGCAGAACATTCTTATAATCCACAGGAATATCTGGACCGCAACCCAGCTCTTGCAAAGGTTGTTGAGCAGCTGGTAGACGGTACTTATGACCCGACCCATCAGCTTTTCAAGGAGCTTCACGATTCTTTGATTTATGGTGTAGAAGGTCAGCGTCCTGATGTTTACTATGTTCTTGCAGACTTTGATTCTTACTCTAAAGCCCGTGAGAAGATTGCTGCAGCTTATGCCGATAAGAAGGGCTGGGCGAAGATGGCACTTAAGAACATTGCCAATGCCGGTAAGTTCTCGAGCGATCGAACAATCGAAGATTATGTTCGCGACATCTGGCATCTTAAAAAAGTAGAGTTCTAATAAAAACGGGCCGAAAGGCCCGTTTTTTCTTGCCGATTTCTCCTTTTGTACTGTATAATAGAAACACTATGGCAGAAGAGATTTTATCACTGATTAAAAATGTTAAAATAGAAAAAACAGAAGAAAAACAAAAAGACAAAAAAGCTGTCTGGCTGATTTTCACCATCGGAGAAAAACGTTTAGCAATACCTGCGGAAAATGTAAAAGAAATCCTACGGGATGCGACCGTATTCCCACTTCCTTTTGTTCCACCTTATGTAGACGGTGTTCTTAACCGTTACGGCGATCCTTATGTAGTAATTAATCCTGCGGCACTCGAAGGTTACGAGGCACCTCAGTCAATGCTCTTCATCGTTTTGAATGATGAAAGCCATTCTTGTTTCCGAATTACCGATGTAAAAGACTTTTTCACTGCGACAGAAAAAGATGTTGTTCATTTTTCAGAAGCTGAATTATCTGAATTTTATGAAGGTACGCTTACAATAAACGGACAGGATGTTTTTGTTTTAAAGGTACAGGATATTATACAAAAAGTAGGTAAAGAGATTGCCGCAGCTTGAAAGATTCATTTGTATTACCTATCCTCAAATTGATTTTCTGATTCCAAGTGACTATGTTGCTTCCAGTGTAGGTGTAAAAGATTTAAATCTTTCCCTGCTCAGCGATCAGAAATCGGGATTTTTTGATTTTGATGAAATTGCCTCACAGTTTATACAGATTCCCCGCGAATCTTCTATTAAAACAATGATAGTTTTAAAGGATGTGAATGGCAAACGATTGTCTCTTCTGACAACTCAAGAATGCAAGGTGTGTATGATAGATTTAAGAGAGTTTGGGCTTTTTTCGGATTTTTACAGCGAACAGTTTAAGAAGCTTGGTTTTCTAGCCTGCAGTTTCAAAGAAGAGCGGCTTAGAATGCTAATGGATGTACGACAGACAGTAAATTATTTGAATGATTGTTTTCTGGAGGAGTTATGATTCAAGTTCTTGTAGCAGATTCTTCGGCAATTATTCGTTCAGTTCTCAAAGAAATAATTCTAAAAACTAAAAAGCTTTCCTGGGTTGGAGAAGCAGTTTCCTATAACTCATTAAAATCTCTGAGTCGAGAACTCAAACCGGATTTTATTATTACGGAAAAAACTCTTTTTGACAGTGAAAGAAGTACAGCTTTGACAGATTATTGTCATACTGCAGAAATTCCAACTTTGATTTATTACTCACCAGGTGAAAAAACATATTATTCATCAAAGAATATAAATTACCTGGAAATGCCGCAGTTTATTAATTTTTCTTCAGAAAAAATCAATGAATATACAAAATATTTAGAGCAGCATATTTTAGACATAAAGTGTTCGGTCCTTTTTGAAAATCATCCTGTTTCGGTAGTTCCTTCTATAAATGAAGATGGCAGTTATACAGCTCCACTTCAGGTTTTACCAAAAGATGTCAGTAAGCGTAAATTTAAGGCTGTTCTTGTAGGAGTTTCAACCGGAGGTCCCGGCGCATTGCTGGAACTTCTTAAGGGGGTGGGGAAACATTTTACGCTCCCTGTTTTTATTACTCAGCATATAAATTCCTTCTTTGATAAAAATCTAATCAGCTGGCTGGCTCAGGAAGCTCATGTTCCGGTACATCTTGCTCAGAATAATACTGCCGCACTTCCGGGACATGTTTATTTTGCACCTTCAGATGTTCATCTTACTTTTGTTGCTCATCCTGAAGATGGCTTTAGAATGATTTTAAATCATGATGCCCCAATCAACTTTTTGCGACCGTCTGTAGATAAAATGTTTGAAAGCGCAGCTAATGTTTTTGGGCCTGACTGTATTGCTGTTGTGCTTACCGGTATGGGTGCAGATGGGGCAAAGGAATGTCTGCATTTAAAAAATATAGGAGCTTATACAATTACCCAGAGTTCTGAAACCTGTGTAATTTATGGAATGCCAAAAGCTGCTTATGAAAACGGAGGGTCCTGTGAAGTTTTGCCGCTGGAGCAGATTTCACAGAGACTTTGGGATCTTGCTGGAGATGACTTAGAACTGATATGAGCAACGAACTTATAGAACTTGCAAATTCTAAAATCCTCAGCTATTCGGGCATTTATGTTGCAAAGTCTCAGTTTCAGACTTTGGAAGAACATATTACAAAGCATGCAAAAGCCAGGGGGATCTCTCCTTTAGATTTTGTAAATGGACTTACTCCGCATACTTCAGATTTTGATGCGGTAATCAATCTTGTAACTGTAAACGAAACTTATTTCTTTAGAGAAGAAAAGCAATTTGATTTTTTGAAGGAAGAAGTGTTCCCGAAATTTATGGGAAAAAATCTTACAATCTGGAGCTGCTGCTGTTCTACCGGCGAAGAACCGATTTCGCTTTTAGCACTGGCACTTTCTATGAATGTAAATCTTACAATTTATGCTTCAGATATAGATGACAATGCACTGGAAACTTTGCACCGTGGGCACTATTCAATTTTTTCATTGCGCACTGATGGTCATAAATATCATAAACTTTTGGAACCATATTCAGACCGGACAGAAAATGAAATTGTTTTTAGACGTGAGTTTTTAAACCGCATTCATGCATTTAAGTTTAATCTGATTCAGGGAGAAGTTTCTGATCTTCCATTCTATGAAAATGCAGACATAATTTTTATGCGTAATGTTTTCATTTATTTTGATAAGCCGACTCGAACTAATGTAACTAAAAAAATTATCAGCAGATTAAAGCAGAAAGGCCTTCTTCTTTTTTCTATGAATGAGATTGGTTCAATAGATAATTCTGTAATTCCTGAAAATCTTTATAAAACAAACAGTAAGCAGGTTTACTATTTTGTAAATGATGTGCAAAAGAACAAGCCTTTAAAGGTTGTGGCTGCCGTAGATTCTCGAAAAAAAGAAAGCGAGGCAAAAAAACAAAAGCTTAAGCAGGAAGTTGAAAAAGCTAAAACACAGAAAACTCTTGAACTTAAAAAACAGACTTCAGTTTCTTCAACTCAAAAGATTGAAAAAGGTTTTGATGCGAAACAAACTTATGAAGACGTATGCCTTGAAATCAATCGTGGAAACTTCGAAAAAGCCCGCACCCTTGCCAGAGCAATCAGCGGAACGGATACAAAAAAGTACGCATACTTTATGCTCGGTTATATAGAATATCAGGCAGATAATCGTGCTGCTGCAGAAACTCTTTTTGCCTCTGCAGAAAGTATTTCGCCTGATTTCTGGCCAGCCTTTTTCTATCACGGAATGGTGCTGCGGGATATGGGGCGTAACGAGCATGCTCAAGGCTGCTTTACAAAATGCAAGACTATTATTTCTGATTTTAATAGTTCTTCTATTCCTTATGATTTTACACTGGACTCCTTTAGTCCATCATATATCTATTCTCTGTGCGAAACTTTTTCTATGGGAGGAGGACAGTAAATGAATCTTGATAAAAATCTTTTTAAAGCAGATTACATTGCTGAATCCCGCGAGATTCTCGATTCTCTTGATGATATTGCAATTGAAGCAACTAAGGAAAAAAGAAATTCTGACTATCTTAATGAAATTCTCCGCCTGCTGCATACGCTCAAAGGCTCTTCACGCATGATGGAGTATGTTCAGATTGAAAAAGTTGTAAATCATCTTGAAACTGTTTTTAAAAATATTCAGAGCAATCAGACAGAAATTTCAAATAGAATTATTCAGCTTTTGATGGGCGTTAATGCTCTCATTCATAAGGTTATAGACAGTATTGAAGATGGGGCAGACGGAACCTTTGAGCAATACGAAGAGGTTTTAAAAAACATCGACCGTGCAATGGAAGATGAAGAGTTTAAGACAGATTTTTCATCAAAAACAGAAGATTCAAAATCTGAAAAAAATGAACAGAAAGAAGAAGATGAGATTGATGAAGAGAACTCTGAATTTTTCCATGATTCTCAAACCATCAAAATTCAAGTTTCAGAAATTGAGTCTATTCTTCAGTCTCTTGATAAACTGATAATGCGTCAGATAAAACTCAAAAATGAAATTGAGTTCTTAAAAGCAAAAAGTGACGCATCTGAATTCCAGTCGTTTCAGGAACTCTCGGAAAATATTTCCGTACTTGAAAATCAAAGTGTCGACATCCAGAAAAATATTATTGCGCTCCGAATGCTTCCTTTTGATATGATTCTGCGGCCAATAAAAAGGTCAATCGTAGCCGAAGCTCTTAAGACAGGAAAGAACATTGATTTTGATATTCCGCAATCGGACATCACAATCGATAAATTCATTCTCGAAAAACTCCCTGCAATTTTGATTCATCTTGTTCGTAATTCAATTGACCACGGAATTGAAACTACAGAAGAGCGCGTTAAACTTGGCAAGCCGGAAAAGGGAACTATTTCTGTTTCTGTAAGTCAGGTTTCTAACAGAATCTTTGTAAACGTAAAAGATGATGGCCACGGAATTGATTATGAAAAAATCCGCGAAAAAGCATTACGTCTGTTTCCGGAACGCGAGGCTGAAATTCTTTCTGCAGATGAACCTGAATTACTGCAATATATTTTTGCATCGGGCTTTTCTACAAAAGATACACAGACAGAACTTTCTGGTCGTGGAATAGGACTCGATGTTGTCCGCACCGAAATGGACAAACTTAAGGGAAAAATCACTGTATATTCTGAACTTAATAAAGAAACAAATTTTGAACTTTCGCTTCCTGCTTCGCTTGCAACTCAGGACGGACTTTTTGTTTCGGTTTCTGACAACTCTTATTTGATTCTTTCTCATTATATAAAAGAAATTCTTACTATCAAAAAAGATGATTTCTTGCAGCTCCAGCATGGTCCTGTAATCAATCTTCATAATGAACTTGTTCCTGTTTTTGACTTTGATATCATCAATCAAAAATCAAAAAAACAGGCAAATATAAAAAACGAAGTTTCAATCGTTATTCTTGAATACTTAAATCGAAAAATTGCCATTATTGTAGATAAGATTCTACATTATGGAACTGTCGTTATTAAGCCGGTACCTCCTCTCCTGAAAGACTTTAATGCCTTGCAGGGAGTTGTGTTCGATGAAAACTATCGCATCATTCCTGTTCTCAATATTCCGGATACAATCCGCCGCTTTAAGGTTGTAAATGTTTATGACATTAAAAATCTTGAAGTTCGCAAAAGACCAAAGATTCATTCAGTTCTCGTTGTTGATGATTCTCATACTACCCGTCACATTGAGCAGATTATTCTTGAAGCAGAAAACTACAATGTTTCAACAGCAGTAGATGGAATTGATGCGCTTGAAAAAATGAAACAGTTTAAGTTTGATCTTGTGGTTACGGATGTAAAGATGCCTCGTATGGACGGCTTTGTTCTTTTGCACAATATGCGTCATAAAGATGAACTTAAAAATATTCCTGTAATTATGGTTTCTTCTGTGTTCGAAAGTGACACTCTGGATAAGGCAAAAAATCTTGGGGCGCAGGGCTATATCGTAAAATCTGATTTTGAACGCGAAAGCCTTACCGCAAAAGTAAAGGAGCTGTTGCATGACTAAGCCTCTGATTTATCTTGCTGAACCTTCGCGAATACTCTCAAAAATAATTCAGACAGAACTCGAAAAATTAGATTATGAGGTTCAGTGTTTTAAGGATGGTTTTTCGCTTTTGAAAAAGATTACCACCGGTACACCGAATCTGATTATTTGCGATAATAATCTTGCAGAAATAAATGGAATTGAGGTTTGCAAAATCTTAAAGACAGGTTCGCCAAAAGATTCCATTCCGTTTATTTTGATTTCTGCAGATGATTCTGTTTTTGATTTCTGGATCAGCGCAATAGAAGCAAACCGCGTAGTTCTTATAAAAAATGATAATATCGATTATCTGCTTGAATCTGTAAAAAGTTTGCTGGACTATAAATATGTAGAAGCCGGAACTTTTTTTGAAACGGAGGAAGCTGAGGCTGATAAAGGCAAAAAAAAGACAGAAGATGAAGTTCTTGTTCCATGGATTGTCAATGCAATGAGCAAGAGTAACTTTTTCTTTAATATGTCAAAGAATGTTATTCAGCTTTATTCTTCTGTAAATGATATTGAAAATCTTGTTGAACAGATTTTCCGCCTTATATACAGTGCCTGTTCTTACGATGGTATTGTGCTTGTTCTGGATAGCCAGCCGGCAAAAGTGTTTATGAGTGGTACGGAATATTTTGATGTTTCAGTTGCCGATGAATTCTGGAATATCTGCAGAGTTGAATACGAACAGCAGGCAAAAAAGAATCATACAATTACCTATGAAGAAAAATATTATGAAAACATTCTTCTTAAACAGCCGGAACGGCAAAAGTACGAATCTTACAGAGTCTTTACGTTGAAAAATAAGAATGGCTTTGTAGGAACTCTTCACCTGGCTTCTACAAAAAGAAAATTGTTTAATTATAAAATTCAGTCTTCAATAGAATTTATTCTGCCGGCGCTTGCAAATATTTTGCGGGAAGCAGTGGAGCGTTCTGAACTCGCACTGAAGGAATCAAAACTTCGCACAGCCTTTTCGAAATTTGTTCCGGAAGAAGTTATTAATGACTTTTTGATTTCTACAGCAAGTCAGGAACTTAAAAACAAAAATGAAAAACGCAATGTAGTTGTACTTATGAGCGATATCCGAAGCTTTACTTCAATAAGCGAAGTAAATAAACCGGAAGATGTCGTAAACTTTTTGAATACTTATTTTACCCATATGGTAGATATTGTAAAAAAATATGGCGGAACCGTAGATAAGTTTGTCGGTGATGCAATAATGGTTTTGTTTGGTGCACCTATCAGCTACAACGACAATGCAAAGCGTGCCGTTCAGGCTGCAATGGAAATGTATGCTCAGTTGGAAAAAATTCCTTGTAATAACCTCAAATTTCCAGAAGGCATAAAACTGGATATTGGAATTGGAATTCATTATGGACCAGTAATTGTAGGTCAGATTGGAAGTGCCGACAAAACAAACTACACAGTAATTGGTGATACCGTAAACCTTGCTTCTCGTCTTGAAGGACTCACTAAGCTTTATGGTGCGCGAATAATTATTTCAGAAGCAGTTCGTGATGAGCTTGATGAATCTATGAATGCTTTGCTTCTGGATTCAGTAAAAGTAAAAGGTAAAACAGAAAGTGTATTCATTTACCGTGTAGATGAAAAACCGCTTTCAAAAGATTTTACTCAGGCTTATGAAAAAGGCTTTAAGTCTTATTCAGAAGGAGCTTTTAGTCTTGCAGTTCCATATTTTGAGGAAGCTTTGAAATTCCTTCCACAGGATAAGGCTGCAACACTGATGCTGAAACGCTGCAATGAGTTTGCAGAAAATAAACCGGAAAATTGGGATGGCGCAATTGCGCTTACATCAAAATAAAAAAAAAGAGAGGTGTACATGAATATTTCAAACGTTACAGAAAAACTTAAAACCAGGAAGGACTCTCAAAAGGACATCGACTTTGGAAACGAAGTTTTTGCCCGTCTGAAAATTTCAAATATTTTCTTTGAGCTCCTTACAATGATTTTTTGTATTGTGATAGGAAATATTCCTATGCAGAAATTGAACTCCGTTATTATTGCAGGAGTAATCATCTGTCTGATTCTTCAGTTTCTGATTATGATGATTACTAATAAGCAGATAACGCAGTCTGTTACAGAAGATCTTGTTTCGTTCTACTGTTATGATACTACGGTGAAAGAGCGAACCAAGCTTATGAAACAGCTGATGGCAATGCCTGCCAAAATAGGAATTGCGGTATTCATTGTGTTTACAGTGTGTGGTGCTGCGTGGACGGCAATTACTGCAAATATCGCCAAGCTTAGCATGGATTATGTAATCCTCTTTTCATCAGCCTTGTTCTTTGGCTCATACTTTGCCTCTGTTCATGCTATCACCGGAATTACTCAGGTAATCTGTTCAAAGCACGCCTCTGAAATTGTAAAGAAGGGAGTTTCAAAAGATGAGGTAGAAAAAAATCATACCTTTGGTACTAAGTCTGCAACAATTACTGTGCTTCACATTTTTGCACCAATTCTTTTTGTAAACCTCTTCTTCTTTATTCTTGCCTGGCGAACTTATGTTTCATATATTTCAATGACCATTGTTTTCTCTCGCTTGATTTTGATTGGCATTGTCTGCGCAATTGTTTACACAATTTATTCTACATCTCTTTTTAATAGAATGATGCGTTCAATAAACAATATGAAAAATCTTCTGAGCGGAATGAATAAAGAAAATCTTCATAAGGTAAAGCTTGAACGTACCGACCTTTCTAACGAGTTCATGTACAATGTATACCTCATCAATACAATAGTAGAAATCCTGCAGAAGATTCTTAAAGAAAGTCAGCGAATCAGTATGGATGTAATTGAGTCAAGCAATGAGCTTTCTGTTATTTCCCGCGAAACAGCGGTAACCTCTCTTGAACAGAACTCTGGTATTAAAGAGTTGCTTTCTGCAATGGAAGAGACAGATGCTCTTTCAAAGAACATCGCTGAAAAAATCGGTGAAGTTTCTCTGGTTGCTAAAAAGACTACTGAAAATATTGAAGACGGTTTTGGAATCCTCAAACAGAATATGCAGAAGCTTGACGAAATTAAAGCTGCAAACGATATTACTGTAGAAGGAATTAAAAAGCTTACAGAAAAAATTACCGGTATTTCAGATATTGCAAGAATCATCAATGATATTGCAGATCAGACAAATATCATTGCCTTTAATGCTGAACTTGAAGCTTCAAGTGCGGGTAGTGTAGGTGACAACTTCTCTCTGGTTGCAAATGAAATCCGTCGACTTACCAATAACACAATTCAGTCTACCGAAGAAATCCGTAAACGAATTATTGAGATTCAGCATTCTTCTGATGAACTTTTACTTTCATCAAAGAATGGTAGTACAAAGATTCTTGATGGAACTCAGATTATAAATGAATTGAACAAGAGGTTCGAAGAACTTAAATCTTCATCTGAATCAATGGATTATGCATCTGAAGATATTCAGAAAATCATTGAACAGCAGACTGCTTCGTTTGCACAGATTGTAATAACTCTTCGCCAGATTTCTGATGCGGCAGAAACCTTCTCTTCTTCTACACAGAAAATCAGCGATTCGGCTCAAAACCTTTGTACAATTTCTACCAATCTCAAAAATCTTCAGCCGGAAGATTTTGATGAAGCAACTGCAGACAGCGGAATGAATACACAGGATGCTGTAGATGCAATTGCTGAGGCCGTATCTGCAACAATGGCAAAGGGGGGAAATAATGAAAGATAACGAAAAAAATACAACACTCGAACAGAAAATATTAAAAGCAAGTCATCTTCCTGATGTAATGTGCGGAATTATCATTCTTTTGTATACAGTTTTTATTTTGAATCTGAATATCAAAACTCATTATCTGCTGATTGTTATAGTTTTTGCAGGAATTCTGTTTGCTCAGTTCTGTCTGTCGCCTATTACTAATCATTTGTTTATGGGCCGTGTTTCTAAAAAAATCCAGAAACTGGAAGCTGAAGATTCAACTGTTGAAGATCGTACAAAGCTTTTGCTTGCCCTGCATAAGCTGCCTCAGAGAAAGCAGTTAGAAGCTTTTTCTTATTTCTTTATCTGTTCTTTTATGCTTGCAGCAGCTTATGAATGGATTCTTGAAATAAATACATATCTGAATCTTGTAAGCCTTTTCAGCTGTCTGTTAGGAGCTTATGTAGCAAGTCTTCTTGCTTTGGCAAATACCCGTGCAATTTGTAATGATTATGCATGCCAGCTTGTAGAGCAGGGTGTAGATGAACGAATTCTTAAGAATAAGACTTTCTTTGGTACTTCGTATCAGAAAACATTTACACTCTATTGTACTGTTCCTGTAATCTGGGGAATTATACTTGCGGCAATGCTCTTCTACGTTTATTACTTTAATAATGTTCCGTCTGCCGCAGGTTTCCTTCCTGCAGACATAATGGGGCCAGGTTTCCGCGGTGTACAACTTTCGCGCATAGCTGTCGTTCTCACAATTAATGCGGCCATTGGAATTATTTCGGTTTACTCATTCTTAAATAGTATTCTTGTATCTTCAGAAAAACTTCAGTCTGCAATGATTCACATTATTAAAAACGATGTGTTTACTGTAAAACTTGCTCCAACTGATTTTGAAACAGAGGTTTCTTATAATCTGTATCTCATTAATCAGATTGTGCTTTTGTTCCGTTCGGTTCTGGACGATATCCGCATGATTGGTCAGACAATGGTTATTCCAATGAATGAACTCGCAGAAATCGCTCAAAGCACTGCTTCGACTTCTCTTGAGCAGTCTACCGGTGTTAAAGAGATTCTTGCGACAATGGAAGACACAGACCGCCAGACTCGTAATATCGTAGAAAAAATTGCTGATGTAACTACTGTTGCAGAGGGAACAGAAAATAATGTAAATGTAGGTTTTGAAACTCTCCAGTCTAATCTTGATAAGATGACAGAAATTACAGATGCCAATGTTTCTACAATTTCTGGAATCCGTGAGCTTGGTGAAAAAATTGGCGGCATCTGGGAAATCGTTAAGATTATTAATGATATTGCTGATCAAACCCGTATCATTGCCTTCAACGCTGAGCTGGAAGCCTCAAGCGCTGGTGACAGTGGTAAAAACTTCCACATTGTTGCTAATGAGGTTCGCCGCCTTGCTGCCGGAATTACAAACTCTGTAGACAAAATCAAAGAGCGTATTACTGAGATTCAGCATTCTTCCGACAACCTGATTATTACATCAGAAAGTGGAACTGAAAAAATCCGCGAAGGTCTTGAGCTTTCTGAAAAACTTAAGGAAAAGTTCAGCGACATTCAGAGTTCTTCAGAAATCACTGTAGAGTCTGCAAACCAGATTAAGGAAATTATTAATCAGCAGTCTACAGCCTTCGATCAGATTGTTGCTACTGTACGCCAGATTTCTTCTGGAATAGAGAACTTCTCAACTTCTACAAGCACCGTTAATAATACGGCACAAAAGCTTAAGGAAGCTGCAAATCTTCTGGAGAATCTGCATACACAAATTATCTCATCTGAGATATAAGCCTATAATCGAAGAACCGTTAAAAAATGGGCTGCGACAGCGGGGTTGATGGTAAGGCTAAAAATTGCAGTGCAATTTTTTTAACGCCTTGCTATAGAACACCGGCCGCCAGCGGCCTTACACATTTAGGTTCATC
>OCVV011296637.1_pt1 | contig 43534 bp, 47 predicted proteins | sample 1539721 | NCBI WGS metagenome assembly OCVV01 (sample SAMN02144230, study PRJEB22623) | gut metagenome | biome: sheep rumen | host: Ovis aries | place: New Zealand | reverse complement strand
TTCCTGCCGCTGTTCCCGCCGACGGTGTAGTTGTTTCCGCTCTTCGTATACTTGCCGTTGGTGTCCAGCGTATATCCGCGCTCCTGCATTTTCTTGTTATAAGTTTCGAGCAAATTCGCCATTCCGTATATCACTCCTATAAAAAAATGCCCACCATCCACAAGGAATGGTGGGCTTCATACGGTTATTACTTGGTGCCTTTTTTCCCGGTAACGTTGGTATTCCACCAGTCAACAACATTCGCAGCAAATTCAGCAATGCCGTTCGTGACGTTTTCCATGATATTGTTTCCGGCAGCACTGCCGCCAGTGGTACCGCCGCTTCCACCGGTTGTGCCTCCACTACCGCCGGAGCCGTTGACAACGTTATACAGATCGTCATCTGTCGGCTTTGTGTTGCCGCCGGTCGTGCCGTTGGTGCCCCCGGTCGTGTTGTTCTTCTTGTTGTTCTTGTTGTTCTTGTTCCCGCTGCCGGTGCTGCCAGTGCTTCCGGTGCTGGTGTCGTTGTTGAACTTACCGGTGACGTTATACTTCGCATCGAACTCTGCAAAGTCCTTCTCATCCTCGATTGCGTCACGATGGAGGTTATACTGTCTGTCGTACAGATCCTGGGCCAGCGTATTCTGATACTGCTGGTATTCCTTAAGCCGCTCGTAGTCGGTGTTCTCCAGATCCGCCAAAGAGGAGTAAATGTCCTTTGCAGCTGTCGCGCTGTACTTAGCCGCAGAGGATGCGCGGTTGTAGCTGGCATCCTGAAGGTTATAGTTCCGGTCGTAGATGTCAGCCGCATACTTTGCAGCAAGCTCGTTGGCGTACTGCTGCCGCTCGTATTCCAGATTGTTCAGGTTCAGCTTCTTGTCGTACAGATCCGCATTCAGTCCGGCCTGATACTGCTGGAACTCACGGTTCCGCTCGAATTCCTCGTTCTGGATTTCGCGCACCCGCTTCATGATGTCAGCAGCCTGATCGTTGTCATAGCCCTGCATGGTTTCGGCGAGCTGGGCCGCCAGAAGCTGGCGCTGCTGTTCAATGTTTTCCTCTGCCTGCCGCTGGGATTCCCATAGCTGCTGGTTCGCCCCAACCCGCGCCAGATCGATGTTGGCCAGTGTGTTGGCGGTGTAGCTGCTGCGCTGCATGCCCCGACTGAGCATCTGCCTGTCAGACTGGCTGTAGGCGTTCCGGTACTCCCGGTCGCTGGCCTCCCGCTGACGGTCGTATCCAGCCTGTAGCTGTCCCTTCTGCTGGGCGAGAGACAAGTCCTGCCGCTGCTGTGCCTGGGCCGCGCTTCGCCGAAGCTGGTTGTAATACGAGGTGTACTCCCCTTCAGCCTCTGCCCGGATTTCCTCCGGCGTCTTCGCGGTGTAGTAGTCCAGGTTCCCCAGGTAATCCTCCAGCGCAGCCAGATCACTTCTGGCCCTGTCCAGCGTTGCGCTGTCATACTTGCTGGCGTTTGCGTATACGCCTGATAGCTCGTTCAGCTTAGAATACAGCGCGTCCAGTCCGCTGGTATCGCCAATGGCCGCTGTCGCTGCATCGTAGGCGCTCTGCACCGCATTGAGCCGTTCCCTCAGGCTGGCGGTGTCGGAGGAATCATAGTAGTTCGTTTCCCCGTATTTCGTCTTGAGGTTTTCCAGCTCCGACATGATGTCGATGCCGGGCGTCTTAGCGGCTGCGGTTTCCGTCGCGGTTTCCGTGGTGGTGGGGGTGGTGCCAGCGGATCCTCCGGAGCCGGAGCTTCCGCCTGTGTTCTTGTACTTCCGCTCGTCTTTAACCTGTTTGGTACTATTATCGCCGCTTTTCGTTCCCTTTGTTCCTCTGTCTGTCGCCTTGTCGGTGGCTTTGTTGCCTCCGGATTCCGTCAGGTCGCCGATTGAAATGTCCCCGGTATCTTTATCAACATATCCGCCGCTTCCGTTCTGAACATTGCTGCCCCATTCGCCAAGCGACTTCGTGAGGTTTGTGAGCGTCGTTTCAATACCGTTCTTCAGCTTATCAAGGTAGGTTTCCTGTGTAGTTCCCTGCTTCTCTTCTGTAGTTTTTTTGTTTTTATTTTCTCCTCCGGTTCCGTTCTTGGCCGACATGTGATCACTCCTCTACGATGGTTTCAGGCTTTGCTTCCGGCAGCCCCGTAGCAAGAGCCATCAGCATCGCAGTGACGAAACCGAACGCACCGGCGCTCAGTACACCCAGCCAGTTAACGTCCCCCAGCACAGTAGCCCCTGTGCCGATGTACGCCAGCGCAGCTTCCGCGAAAGTCCTGACGCCCCTGATCAGTGCAGCCTTCAGCCACTCTTTCCAGTTAACCATTTGCTACCTCCTCCCTCTGCACCGGCAGGTGCAGAAACCTCGTTCTCAGGTCATCCATCACACCGTTCGCTCCCAGCGTGTGATACTGTACATAGATATTTTCCAGGTTGGCCCGGTCATCATAATCGGCCCAGCCTTTTTCCAGATAATGCCTGTATCCCTGTAGCAGGCGATCCCGCAGCATGGCCTGTACGCCAGCCTTGATGGCCTTAGTCTGTTTCCACTGCGTGATCGCAAGAGTGACAAGGCTGGCAAATAGTCCCGGTATTCCAAGCACACAGAGCCACTGATAGATGTTCATATGATTCACCTCGTTACGAATTAATATCTATGTCAATCCCGAAGGAATTCCTTCATCATGAAACCGCTCTTCCCGTTGGCCGTCACATATTCCCAGCCGTCAGGAATCGCCTCCTTGTGTACGGTTTCGCCTGTGTCGATCCTAGTCAATACCTTGGCCTTTGTGCTGGGCCCCTCCCGCAGTGCAACCCGCACACCGGTCACAATGGCCTCACCCTCTGCTGGCTTGATATCCGGCATCGCGCCACCTCCGTCCCCGTATTCCACGCCTTTCAGTTCTCCCCAGAAAGTCCACTTCTTGTCTGTTACGCTGGACACGATTACGCCCTGCTTTGTGCCTGCTGCTTCTATAACCTTCCCATTGCCACAGAAAAGGCCCACATGGCCCTTATTGCCACCGTCCCCGGTAAATACTGCACTGCCTGGGAGAAGCGGCTTCCCGTCGCTTCTGAGGCCCTTTTTGAGGGTGCCGTGCTGCTGGCAGTATTTGTCATACATCGTGTTGCTGCCATGATACATGTACCCGCCCAGCTCCTTAAAAGCCCAGGCAAAAAGTCCGGAGCAGTCCGTCACCCAGTGCCCGGCCCACTTGCCTCCGTACTGAACGCTGTTGGCCCGGCGCTTGTCATCATGGTAGGCACGGGCATAGGCGGCCTGCTTCGCCTCGCTCCACATCTCATGAGTCTTTCCCCAGATGTATCCCCAATTGCCGTCAAGGGCATACTGGAATTTGGCAATCAGATCAGCCGCCTGTATCATGCCCGTCACCTCCCGTGTGCTCCCACCACTTTGGCTTGTCGGGTGGTTTCTTCCTCCATTTATCCTGGAGCACGAACATCCCTTCCGCAATCAGCATGACGCTCCATAGCACGATAACGATCCAGATCATGGCAAGGCTCCTTTCACAAAAAGAAGGGAGCTGACTCGCTCCCTGTGACAGATGTTTGACTTTTTGGATGAGCACAGCCGCGACTATTCCTGGTTACTCAGCGGGCTGAACCGTCGTCCGGCGAACCCATTGCTCGTGCTTCAGGATGTTGGTGCTCATTCCTTCGGTGATCATGCAGTCCACAAAATCAGTTTTCTCATTCTGACCGTAGGCATAGGCTCCAAGGTAGGCATGGTAGCTTTGCAGCGCAGCTTCATAGGAGTCCTTGATTTCGATGCCCTTATCAAAGGTTCCGTCGGTCAGCCTAATCCGGTGCATGAAGAACTTGTTTTCATTCATAGGGTATATACCTCTCTTTCTTTATTTCATCCGGCACAGCTGGGTGATTTTTTGTTAATGACATTTAAATCGCTTTTAGCGGGCATTCTTCCGGTCGCTTGTCATAGCTGTATAATTCTTTGCTTGCATCGCATGGACATTTTAAGCCAACAATATCAGAGAGACCATAGCTGTCACATTCATGACAATTCTTCGGCATTTCCACATCTGGTATGATAACGCCAGAACCGATATCGTAACGTGATAGTTTTTCAATGGCTTTATCAGTCATACGACAAAACCCTTTCATTCATTAAACTATGGTGGTGAGTGCCTATACCGTCATCTTGCATATCGGTTTTACTGTGTGACCGCTGTCCGGACAGCCTGCCACGAAGCGTAACGGCTCACCTATGTTTCACCTTTTTCGTCCTTCCTCGTGTTTGAGCGGGTGAGGATTTGCACCTCACATAACCGTTTCCGACCCGTGGGCCTCTAACAATGCGATCCAGCCAACGCCGATCCGCACAACGGTCTTCGTCACGTAAGCGTCTACCTTATTCCGCCACCGCTCAAAAATGGGAAACCGGGAATGATGCGGGCATCTTCCCCGGCGGGCTTTCGCCCTAATAACAACAAGCTAAAACAAGATAACAACAAGCTAAAACATTAGTAGATTTCAACTACCTCAATTTCGTAGTCAATAGCACACTGGTTTTCAATCTTGCATCCTCTTGCCGTCTCCCAGCCTTTTGCGAAATATGCAACATCCGCATATGCGAGCAGTTCCAAGGATTTCGCAAGATATTTCAGAGCAACATTTCCCGTTGAAGGCTTATAATCTTCAAAATAACTGTCAATCAGTTCTGCATCCGGGTATCTTTCTTTTGCTCTGGAATACAAATCAGCACGCTCTTCGAGGATTTCCTGTTCGCTTCTTCCCTTCATGGGCTGAGATATAAACACTTTGGTCATGGTATTCTCCTTTCTTTACTTCGTAATACAAGGAAGGCATAACCGAGCCTATTACACCCGAACGAACGCTAATTGGGAAACCTTGTTACTAATTTAAAGTCCTATTTAAGCTAATTCGATTCAAGAATCTTCATAAACAAAGCAATTAACTGATTGACATAATATTTTTTATATCCTGCTTCATTCGGATGACATCCGTCCGGTGTGCCTTGTGGATTTGAATCCAAGTATGCGTTATATTGACTGTTAACATATCCATTCAATCCGCTTTCTTCAAACGCATCATACACAGGAATAGCGTATTTTTTACATATCTGTTTCATCTTTTCGTGCGCTTCCATGAACGTATAGCCTGCGCTGTTTTCTGTATACGTTGTCCCTCTGATCTTATGCACAAGGATAAAGCAAATAGGAACGCCTACCCATTTCGCCTGCGCTTGTCTGAAAACTGACTCAAGCGCACCGCATAAAGTGGTTGTGTCAACCGTTCCAGTATAGTCGCTTTCTGAAAAACTCCCAAGTGGCACATTACCCCAATAGTCATTGATTCCGCCCTCAAGGCAAACAAGATCAGCATCGTTATCCATATATTGAAGATCAACAGAAAGCCTTCTTGTATAATTTCCACCGGACGGTTTTGCGCTTGCGATCAATCCGCCACCAAGCGCATAATTTATATATGTGCATCCAGTTAAATCTGCTATTATTTTCGGAAATGCACCACCATTGTTGTATGAATCTGGCGTTTTGTCCGTTCTTGATTCACAAATTGAGTCACCATTATATAGTATCTTCTTTCCGTATAGGCTTGATATTCCTACTGCTTTTTTTATTTCTTGCGTCTGCGTATTGTTAAGCACAAAATCTTCCCTTAATTTTTTTACGCCATAAGATACATAAACGGGCAATGTTTCACCGTTTACAAACATCTGCGTGTTCAGCTTTGTTTTTTTGTTTGCGCACTTAATATATGCAATGTCAGAAGACGATACCGTTACGCCAACAGCTGATAATGATGCTTCAAATGTATTAACATCATCAGTACCCGTTCCAACAAAATACCCAATATAAGATTTGTTGCTATCATAAACTGCTATTTCCCTTTTATACCCACCAAAACTCGCATCTGTCTGATATGTGTATTTCTTGCCGACTTTTATCGGAATATAATCACTATAAAAATATTCACTACTTGCAGTGACATTTCCGTTTCTTGGATTCAATATGCCGTCGGATATAGTTGTTTTATCAAAAAGATTGATTTGGACAAAATAATCTTCCATTGCTTCAAACGGTTCGATCATTTCACCCAATAATTCTTTCTGATCCTCATTGAAAACAACATCTTCCGCTAATGTCCATTTCCCATAAGGAAGGTACATTTCCGGCAAACTTTCACATTCAACAAACATCTGTGTTTGTAGTTTTGTGTTTTTGTTTGTCACTCTTACATATTTTATCGTACCCGGTAAAACATTAACCCCTATCGCAGAACGCGATGCTGTGAATGTATTCACGTTGTCTGTTCCTGCCCCAACAAAATAGCCAAGATAATTCTTCTCACTATCATAAACCGCTATATTTCTTTTGTTGCCGCCATAACTACTGTCTGTCTGATATGTATATGTGTGTTCTAATTCTATTGGAATGTAATCGCTGTAAAAATACTCATTGCTTTCGGTTATATTTCCGTTATGTGCCGTCAGGATTCCACTTGAAACGGTTTCTTTATTGAAAAGGTTTTTCTTTATAATGTATGGCTCTAATGTATTTAATGCGCTCTTTAAATCACTAACCTGTCCGCTCAGGCCATCGAATTCAACCTGCGTGACTTCACCAGGATCGCCCTTGTCACCTTTATCACCTTTATCGCCTTTCAGTCCGACCTCTCCCTGGATGCCTTGCTCGCCCTTTGGGCCTTGCTCGCCCTGCGGCCCGACAGGCCCGCGCTCACCCTGAATCCCCTGCGGCCCCTGTTCGCCGACTACCTTACCAAGATCCAACTGACGCATGTTCTTGTTCCTCCTTAGTCAGAAAATCATTTTTCTAATGAACACGATACGAACCACGCACTGACCTCTACTATACGCAAACCTATTTAAATTAGTTGTCTCCGATTGGCGGTGGCGGGCAAGGAAGATCATCTGGGCAATCATCATTCGGATACATTGCTTGCAAAATCCGTAATTCGTCTTCGCTCTCGTATTCCAATTTCATAATTCCAGTATCGTATATTTGCGCCATTTTTTTATCTCCTATTTAATATCTACTGAAGACGTACTCCGCTGTAATACTGGTTATCGTTGTATTTGCATCTCCAACTAGGTAAAAATCTGTTCCGTTGGTACCTTTTCCGAGCGTAACACCATTAATGCTTCCACTCCACCCACGAACATTCATACTTATTGTGTATAGATTTGTGTTTACACCCATATCTGAATAAGAGTCAACCTTAATGTACCCGCTGGATGGAATTGTGATGTTTGTATATGTTCTATACTTTCGAGTAAACATATTATCAAAATTGCTATTTAGCACCAACGAGTCCCACGTCCACGTACCATTTAAGTACTTCCCATAAAATACGCCAACGTAATTATGGAAAAGCACAGAGAAATAAGAAACACTGCTACCTGTCTCAATCGTGGCAACTCCGGGTGCTCCACCAAACATACTGCCCCCGAAATTAGGATACATATATATTGCGGTGGTTTTTGACACGCCAAGCGCTGTTACAAGATTTACAAGACCCGTTTCCATTGCGGCCTGACTTGTGTACGTATATGACCCATACGACAAGTTGGAGATGTTTGCTTTATTGTCGTTTAACGTATTTACCTGTGCCTGTAGATCGTTGAGTCCACCAGCACTGTCAGCCGTCAGGTTGGACGTTGTCAGTGCCACATCTGTGCCGATTGCTGCCGTGGCTTTGTACAGTCCTTCATCCAGTGTACTGTGGTTCCGAACATAAACAAACTGACCGTCAGCAATCGCCGGATGCGTATCTCCGTCTGCAACGATGGCAAGCGCATACTGAACGCCAGCAAAAACAAGAAGACTTCCAGCGTCAACCCACATAGTGTCAAAGTTCGTTCCGCTGTGTTTCACGAGCACCTGGTTCGCCGCGCCACCCGCCGCGACACCAGGGCCTGGGCTTCCTGTCTCTCCCTTTTCGCCCGGATTTCCCTGCAAACCACGTGGCCCCTGCGGACCCGGATCTCCAACTATCTTTCCCAGATCAATCTGCGGCATCTTTTTCCCCTCCCTAATCATCATATGTGTATATCAGGTGCCCGCTTGAATTGATCGAGAAATTCGGCCTCTCTCCCATGCCCTCCGCATATTCGAGAATCAGATGCCCGTTCTCATCGATTTCAAATCCGAACTCACTCGTATGCACGCGAGTGATCACGCCGTTCAATCCGTCTTTCCCCGGAGGCCCCTGTAGCCCCGGATCCCCCGGACTTCCCGCTTCTCCACGTGCTCCCGCAGGCCCCTGTGCCGGAACCTCTGTATCGACCCATTCGCCAAGCGCCGCATCCCAGATGATCCAGTTCCCACTCTCGCCGATCCTTGGGGCGAAGTGCAGCGCGTCCTCTGCTGCGCTTGCGGACTCCGCTGCTTCAGCCGCTGCATTGACGGTCTCACCCTTCAGCCCGGTCATTTGCTCTATCCACGCTTCCTGCGGGGGTGGGACAACCTCACTGGCTTCATTGACAGCCAGCCGGACAAACGTCTGACATTTGGCGCTCTTCCCGCGGCGGGGGATGTCTTCGTCACCAAACTCCTCCAGCCAGATCTGCATCTGCCCGTACCCCTCGACGGTGCCCACATCCGACACTGACGGTTTCCATTTCAGGATACCGTTCTCCATCGTGGTCACAGCCACATAGGCGTTCTGTGCAGTTTCTCCGGGCCGGACATGGATGATGCTGGCAACGCCATCAGGGAGGATCTGTAGCCACGGCCTCATGTCAAACTCTAATTCCCGGAATTCATTTTCTCCTGTGTATCCGATCTCAATGATTCCCGGCATGTTTCCAATGTCGTACATGTTAACCTCCCTCCAGCGCAGCCACATGTCTGCGCAGGCTCTGTATTTCCTTCAGCAGGAATGGAATCAGTGCGGTGTACTGAATGCCCTTCATCTCATCCGGCTTCGAACAGATTTCCGGCATGACGTCTACCGTATCCTCGTAAACGAGACCGTACTGTTCCCGATCTGCATGATCCTTGTATACAAAAGAAACAGGCTTCAATTTGTCGAGCTTGTCTCCGCAGTCTTCGATTTCCCGGATGTGATCCTTTACCTGACGGCTGGACAGATTAGTGACACTATTCTTTGTGTAAATCTGATCTATTGCGCAGTAATCAAACCAGTTTCCGATGCCGCTGAGATTCGTATATCCAAGCCATACCTTGTTCGCCGCATAGTTTCTGGCTGGCAGAATATAGGACACAGCATCCGTCTTAGAACTGCCCTCCGTCTGGAACGTGAAGCCCATAAACTGTCCGTAGTTGGCAGCTACATCATACGTCGGATTTGGATCTACCCGAACAGCACCGGAAGAGAATCCTTCCGTTCCGAATCCTCGAAGCCATGCGGCATCCGCTGAATTCGCCTTGACGGTAATGAACGGCTTGACGGTTCCAAGGTATGCGCTTCCGCTCGGAGAAAGATCAATCGTCCGAAGCTGACTGTTCGTGATGGTCAGGTTCAGGCTCTCCGTCCCGCCCGCTCTGTCAGGCATGAACTTCAGCGTCTTGCTGGTGCTGCCTCCGGAAACGAGACCCGTATAGATTTCATCCCAGACGTTGGTGGCCTTGCCCAGCCGGAACGTCAGTCCCGCTATGCTGCTGGCGTTGTTGGAAATCCTAGGATAGATCTGTCCACCGTCAGCCGCATCGAGCACCACATCGTATTTGTCCACCCGTCCGCCTTCACGTTCCGATGCCCTCAGGATCAGAGTGCTGTATCCATATCCAAAGCTCTGCCATGTCTGGTCAAACAGCATGCCGCCCAGCCATGTCAGCATGTGGTCATCGTAATCGTCCACATCCATGATCAGCATGGAATTCATGCCGTAGTCATCGTTCTTCGTGAACCGCATCCCCTGATTGCTGAAGTTCCACTGGCCGTAGGAAGCGCCTGTATTCTGGGAGATCGTCACACCGTCAACATCGATGTCCAGCCCGGTCACCTTGCCGTAGTAGTTGGACACCGTGCTGCTGATCTGCTGGCTTGTCCATTGGGTGGTAGCATAGTTTCCTTCGATGGTCTGTACTGTGATGTCGATCTCGTCAACCTTCTGACGCACCTCGCTCCATCCGCCCAAGCCGTCTTCCAGCACCTGCCGAACCTCAGGAGCAAAGTCCTTCATGTCAAGCCTGCCGAAGCGGCGATAGATGTCATCAAAGATTTCCTCAAGCTGAAGGATAACCTTCTTTTCCTGTACATCCCAGCCATCCGGAATCCGGATCGGTTCATGACCCTTGATGATGCTATAGCTGTTCGCCATCTTTCATCACCTCAATCAGGGTCAGTCTCGACCAGCATCTGAATCCCGCCGATCAGCCGCCAGGGGGCGGTGACTCCTTCAGCCGTCTCAATGATCAGCCGGTACCGCCTGCCGGTTCCGCCGAAGTGCAGCCGCTTCTGGCGGTGGTTCTTCTGGTTCATCCGGTCGATGGCCGTCAGGGGCTGAACTGTATATTTCTTGGTCTTTACCTTTTTCTCTGTCTGTACGCTGAAGCTCAGCGTCACAGGCTCGTTCTGTACCTCCGGCGTGAAGTACAGATCAAAGCCTCCCTTCAGAATCTTCTTGTATCCGAAGTCCATCCAGGGTGTCACCCATCTGGTGGCTGCTCCGCTGGCGCTTCCCGTTGTCCAGCTATCGTGATGCAGCACCAGGATTTTCCCCGGCAGGGTGGAGCTGGTGGCGTACAGGATTTCATCCGTTGCCAGGAAGCTTTCAATGCTGATCCCGGTATAGTACAGCACCGTGCCGTCCCGGAAGTTCCAGACCAGCAGGGCGTTGTTCACCGTGCTGTCCCCGGTTGGGATGGCGAGATAATACTTTTCCTTGAACAGCGCAGCGCACATCTGATCCAGGGCGTTCCTGTTGACAGTCTTCCAGATCTGCTCCACGGCATTCCTCGCGTAGGGAACGACGCTCAGACCGTCGTATGAGCTGAGTCCGTCAGCCTCTGCCAGCAGGATACGCTCTGTATCGACTGCAATTGTATTGAAGTACGGAGCGCCACCGCCGTACTGTTCCTTGAAGGTATATTCTCCCGGATCGGTACCCAGGATTCTCCAGACCCGATGCTTTTTGAAAGCGATGAGCTGACTGCCGAATGCCCGCAGGGCGGTGAAGTTGTCCCCGTCCCAGCTTGGCTGGTTCACATCGCCAGCGCCGTCTTCAGGAATCTCCGGATTCTGCTCCCAGTTGGTCGGGTCATACGGAGCTGAGTACACCAGCATATCCGGATCATCCTCAATGGCACCGCCCCAGATGCGCTCTGCGTACCGCTCAATGACACCAAACTTCTTTGGCGTTGTGATGGCTGACACCGCGAAGTTGTCCCCGCGCACCATGATCATGCCATCCTGTGCGTTGCTCATCAGCAGCACGTCGATGCTGGCCGTGGAGCCAACTGGGTTGATCTCGTAGGCAGCCCAGCTCCAGACGTTGCTCTGATAGCTGGTCACGCCGTCAGGATATGCAAGCTGTGTCCAGCCGCTGCTGGAGCCAACGATCAGGTAATACAGCTTTCCGGCTGTCGCGGCGACGAGCACCTCCCGCTGGTTTTCATCCGCATGCCATCTCCGATAGAGGTGGGCCAGCGTTTCAATCCGGCTGTCAAAGCTGTACTCCAGCACCTCGTGTGCTGCTGCCGGTTGCAGTACACCGCCGACAGTCTCCACGTTCCTGGCTTCTACCGCGAAGCGTACGTCTCCGTTCATGCCGTCCCCGTACTGGGACAGCCCTGTGAAGGAATTGATATGTACATCCGCGTCATATTTGTTCAGGCTGTAGTAAGCCATCAGGCATCACCTCAGGTCGGTATGTTGTAGAAGTTCTTTATCTGCTTCCTCGTGCCGTCCTCGTTCAGACCGTCAGCACCGCCCTCGTCAGCGAGCTGTGACAGCATGGCCTCGAACGCATTCCGATATGCCATGCCGCGCTGCTGCTTCTGAGGGTTCCCGTTCCGATAGATGAGCCAGGTGGCCCAATCTGCAAGATAGCGGTGTGTCCATTCGGGAGTCAGCGGCGTATCCGTATCGTTGGCCAGCCTGGGGAACTCCACCTTCGCGAACTCTGTGTGAACGTGCTTGTAGACGTTCACCAGCCGGTCATAGGCCTCATTGATGTAGTCCTTGATATGCGGTTCAAAATCGCCGATATCATCTGCGTCATTGTTCGTCTGGAACATGACATGATATTTGATCTCTCCGAATGTCATCTCTCTTCACTCCTCAGATATCCGGATACCGCTGCTTGAGCTGCTCGTATACCGGAATCGTCACCTCAACGGGCTCACCGCGCTTTACGCGGATGAACTGGTCACCGTGCTCGTTCGAGATGCTGACGTGCTCATACGGATCAACCTTGATGCCGCTGCCGGCATCTTCCAGCCGGGGCAGACGGATCATAACGCGCACCTCGTCATTGTCCTTGGTTTTCACAGGCACCGCCGTTGTCAGCTTGTCCTTTGCCATTTTTTTTCCCTCCTAAAAGATTCTCCTGACCCCCACCGCCTGTCAGGAGGAAGTCCCTGCGGCCCGTGTGCTTGGCCGTATCCAAAAGGTTCTTAGTCGCTTACGCCATGCTCAACCCGGACGATGAAGTCATCCTGGATGATGGCAGCGCAGAAGTGCTTCACCTTCCACGCGATGGTGCCGCGCTGATTCAGCGGGTCTTCAGATCCGGAAGAGCCCGGCGCGTGGATAATGGTCTCGATGTTGGGAGTACCCTTGCCACCGAGCTTGACGATGCCGAACGCATCCTGACCGTAGATCAGGGTGGCATGCACCTCGTCTCCACCGGAGGCACCGCCGGAAGGAACAACCTTCAGGGTGTTGGTGGTCGTCCACTCAGCGGTGGTAGCGGCATCCGGCACCCAGCGGAAGATAATCTTCTTCGCCGCGGCATCCACGCGCTCGATGCACATGGGCGTCACATAGTTGGTGCTGGTTCCCTCCACCGTCTTGGTGTACTGGACGTAGACCATCTTGCCGGTCAGCTCGCGGGCCTCATCATCGCTGATGGTGTTCGTAACGGTCATGGTACGATTGGCCACGTCGAAGTTTGCCGCAGCCGTCAGGGCAGCGGTGGTGCCGTACAGATAGGTCTCGTTGGTGAACACCTTGCCGTTATCCACTTCGAAGAACTTCACCTTGTAGATCGTGCCCAGCTCATACTTCTGAACGCGGGTGTCGTTCTGGTACTTCGCCACATCGATCCAGTGGGAATCCTGGGTCAGATCGAAGTAGGTGTCATGGTCGATCTTCGCGTGGTAGTAGCCATCAGCGAAGGGCTGCGCACCGGCTTTCTTCAGCTTCCGGACAACGCGCTTAATCACCGCGTAGGAGATCACATCGGTCTTCGCCAGGGCGCTGCGGCTGGTCACCGCGCCAGGATACATAACGTTCAGGCCCGCGCAGATCTGATCCCGGACAACGGTGTCGATGGACAGCCGCGCCTGGTTGTTCAGCCGGTCGCTCATGGCCTGGGTCATGTTGTCGATGTGGTTCAGGTCGAACTCATCGGTGTACGCCATGAAGCCGCCATAGGGCTTGGTCATGACGCTGAAAGCGGTCTCCGTCAGCTTCTGGCCGTCAGGAGTCACACCTTCGTACAGGGGCTTGGTGACGGCGGGCAGCTCCGTGAAGCGGTGAAAATGCACATGCTTGCCGTTCTTCTCCGGCTGCTCAATCATCTGCGCGTCCTGCGCATAGCCCAGGTTGGGCTGGACGTTTTCCAGCGCCCGTCTCTGGAAGTAATCCTGAAGAGTCGGGGATACGCCAGCGTCATAGGATTTGTTCATGTTGTCGTAAACTGCCATTGATTAGACACGCTCCTTTTTATACTTTGTAGCGCGTCCCCTCCGAGATTCTTTTTTCCATTCGTTTGAACTGTTCGTCACTCATGGAAGCGATGGAACTCTTTTCGTTCCCGCTTGCCCCGTTCGGGGAGCGCATGGGAGCGGTTGACTTCTTCTTGTTGCCCTTCTCCTTCAGGGAAGAAGCAACGTCGTAGAAATCCCACTCCCCGGTAAAAACTTTTTTCTGGATTTCCTCGTCGCCCTTAAAGGCTTCCATCACATCGATGCCCTGACTGTTTTTGATCTTCTCTGCCTGCTTGGCGAGGATCTGAGCCTTGGCTTCGATGGTCGGGTCTTTCCCACCGTTCTTGGCAGTGAGCTGGCCCTGTTCGTTCTGCGGCTTCTGCTGCGCGTTGTTCTGCGCTGCCTGCGGGGTGGGGGTGATCCCCTGCTTGAGCTGGAGGTATTCCTTCGCACGGTCAAGTGATTTGAACTCTCCCTGCCGTACCAGCTCCTTCGCCTGATCGTTCAGCATCTGCTCCCGGAAGGGGGCGAGCTGCTGGTCAAACTCTGCCCGCATTCTGCGTTCAGTCTCTGCGACAGCCTTGGCCACCGCGCTGTTAACCCGCTTCTTAATCCACCCAGGCTCACTGGTACCGCTTGAACCTTTGGTTTCCTCTTCTGCGGGTTCGTCGGTGTCAGCTTCCGTATCGGCATCGGTCTTCGTTTCCTTCGGTGCTTCTTCAGCTTCCGTCAGGACGCTCTCGATAGATTCGGAAGTGTCCACCTCTTCCGTCGAAGTATTAAGCTGCGCGTCGTCCGCAGCCACTTCAGCGGCCTGATTTTCGACCATGTTTTCCATTGGAGTCCCTCCTGTTTTTCATCCTCCCGTGAAAACGCGGGCTGGACGTATATACAAAAAACCCCGGTGATCACACCGAGGTTTCTTGTCCTAATTGCTGCCGGGCTCTTGCGACGGTGGCCGCTGCGGTGGTTGGCCCACCGCCGGGCTCCGCTGCCTTGACGGGCTGTCCCTGGGGAACGAAGCCCTTCCCGGTCTGTGCGCTCATGCTCGACAGAGCGCTGGTCATCTGCGTTGTGGTGTAGCGCAGATTGTCGTTTTCCTTTTGCAGCCCCTGCATCTGTGCAGCCATCTGTTCGAGCTGCTGCTGCATGGCTTGCATCTGCTGCTGGTAGGCCTCGTTGTTCCGGATCACCGGCATAATGCGATCCTTGCCGTCAAGGTTCAGAATCTCGAACAGGCTGCTCAGAGGGAAGAACTGCTGCGCCTGGGCAGCCATCGTATAGGCCTCCATAAACATCTGGTTCTGATTGGCGATGCGCTGCGGGTCACGGGTGCTGACTTCGATCTGCACCGCATAGGGCGGTGGCTGGATGGCTCCCTTAGTCTTCTTCCCGAAGAACTTCGCGCTGTCCACCCGAAGCTGGCGCGCGCTGCCGTCCCTGCCGGTAATCATCAGCATCCGGTTCCTGTCATAGAACTGAGCCATCAGCCAGAGCACTTGCTCCACAATCTGCTGGAATCCGTAATTGAGCTGGGACGTTCTCAGGACGCTGACCTTACCGCCAGCCTGAATCAGGCTGTTGATGGCTTTACCGGAGACGATGCCTCCCGTCGTTTCGCCGCGAGTGAACTGGTTCGCACCGGAATCCTGCTTCAGCTCTGATTCGAGCTGGTACATCTGGTTGGCGATCTGCCCATTGAACGGTACGTTCTGTATCCAGTTCCAGTCCTCACCCTGGACAACCCGGTCACCTTCAATGATGTCGTTATCCATGTTCGCGAAAGCATCCCGGTCAATGCCGCTGCCCTTGCGCATGATGATCCGGCCCTTCGAGCTCATTCGAAGGTTCATGTCGATGTACGACGCATAGCGGTTGATGTACCGCATCTGAGGAGCCAGCTCGTGTACCAGGCCCTCTCCAACCAGGCAGCCCTCGACTGTGTCATGGACATCCAGCACGAATGGATACATGCCATGAGCGTAGACATTGAGCTGCTTGTCCAGCAGGGCACCGCCAGCGCAGTACGCCACATTGATGGTGTACTTCCGCTTGTCGGCATCGTACTCCCGCCACCAGTATTCAATCATCAGCGCCCGCTGCTCATCGTTGGCATGTTCCGCTTCCACCTGGGCCGTCACGAGACCGACGTCATTGTGCGTGTGGCTGTCACAGGCAACGTACTTCCCTTCCTCAGGGTAGTGCTCCAGATACCAGCTCAGCGGGTGCCAGGCCACCTTCATGACCGCCCGGCAGTCCTCCAGGCGCTCCGCGGTAGGATCCCAGAGGAATGCCTCAATCGGATACCGGATCAGCGCCACATTGCCTCTGCCATAGTCCATGTCCGGATCCCATGCGATCTGGGTCACTGCTGTACCGGCGACGTAGAAATCTTCCACCCTGCGGTAATGGAGCTGCTCGTAGTTGTTCGCGCAGTAGATGATGTAGTGTACCGCATCCTGAAGGTCATCAGCCATCTCCTGCATTTCAGGGGTTTCCGGCAGGAGCTTGGCTTCCGGCATGCTGGCCATCTGGTCTGCTACCACGTTATTGATGGTGGACTTCAGAGTCTGGAGCTGGAGGGTTTTCTTCCCGTTCTTGTAAAAAGTCTTTACATCGTCCTGCTCCGGATCACGCATATGCACCGTTTCTCTGGCGTTCTTCGCGGCTGTGTGGAAGGGTTCATTCTTCTGCTGGAAGATATCCAGCCTTGTGTAGATCCGGTCTACCAGCTCCTTGTCCTCTTCGCTGAGCTGCTGCTCTTCCAGCCAGGTCGTTTCTTCCGTCATCATTCGTCATCACCTCTGTCAAAGGGATCATATGGCCGGTATTCCTTCTGCGGCTTCTTGGTGGCGCTCATGGGATGATCCATTAGGAAATACCTTGTAGCGTCATAATCGTGGTCTTCTGCGTCTGTATCGACGTCTTCGCGCTTCTTCTCACTGTACGGGAGGTTGGGCACCGTCCTGATCCAGTCATAGCAATTGCTGAAGATGTACATCCCCGGCTTGCCGTCAGGGCCGAAGCGGAGGCGTTCATGTACCTCCATCTTGCCAGCAAGGCGGGTGTTATCTCCCTTGCCGAAGATGACACCGTTCGTCCTCCCGGCGTAGCCTGGGGCCATCTGGTCAGCAACGCTGTTGCCTCTGCTCTTGTCGAAAATAGAAGGGTCAGCCACCCGCATGACTTGGATATTGTCCTTGATCTCTTCCTGCTCCCTCTCGATAATGCCATCAGCGATCTGCACCGGCGTCAGCTTCAGCCCGGTGTCGGCCTTGTTCGGTACGCAGCCGTACCATTCCCGGTACAGGTACGCCCTGCCCTGATAGTCCATCGTCCACCACTGGCAGGCAAAGGGATCACTGTAGCCATAGTCAAAGCTGAAGAAGCGGGGCCACTCGTGCGGAATCTCGAAAGGTGCGATAACGTGAGTCCAGAGCCGGTCTTCGTAATGGTCTGGGTTATTCACGAACTCACTGAACACCTGGCCCTCAAAGGAATCCCAGTCCCCATTCAGGAGGGCGCGGCGGAGGGCTTCCGGCTTCTGCTCAAGCTCGAAGATGTAGTCATCCGTGATGTGCGGGTTCTCCGTTGCCAGTGCCGGAATATACTGTGTCCTGATTTTCTTAGACTTGTGCAGCGCCTCAGAATAGATTTCCTGAGTCTGAATGCTGAGATAAGGCCCGGCATCCACGAAAGTTTTCTTTACCCAGCCATGCCCGATGTTGCCGGGGTTGCTGGCAGAGCGAACGATAGGCACAACGCCAAGGCTCCTTTTCGCCCTCAGACGGGTCTTCAGGAAATCGTATATGCTCTGCTCGAAGCTTGTCAGCTCGTCGAAATACAGGAACTGGATTTCAATACCGCTGTACTTGAACCGGTCGCTCTCGTTCTCGCAGTGACGGAACAGGATTTTGCTCCCGTTCTTCAGCCTGAACTCATGCCGCCCGGCGTTGTATACCGCCAGGGCCTCAGGATAGCTTGCCTGCGCTTCCTTGATGTCTGTGTCTTCCAGTTCTCCGTAAGAGCGCCGGAAGATGCAGGCTGTCGTTCCCTGGTTCTTCAGGCAGCGGAAGAGCGCATCCATGACCAGCGCTTTCGTCTTCCCACCGCCAGCAGCACCGCCATACAGCACCTCGTTGGCGGGAGACGCATGAAACAGCTTCTGCTTCTCCGTCGGCTGGTAGTTGATCACAACCGTCGCCATATAATCACCTTCAAAACCGCAGCCAGCACAGCCAGCCATCAGGGAAAACCACCAAGGACAAGCCAGCCCACACCCGTGACAGCGCCACAGCCCAGCGCCAGCCATCAGGGCTGATAAAAAATTCATCCCCACGCCCATGCTGTGCTGGGGAGGGGAAGTATACGCTGTACGGGCCGCGCCGCGCCGGAGACCCGTCCCAGATTCGGCCCCCCGGGGGTCGGGGCACCCCCCTCTACCCCCGGGTTGACCTGGCCGGGCTGCCTCGTCTGGGGAGGGGGGCTGCCCTACCGGTGCGGGGCGGCTGGCCCCTCCCTATTATTCCGGGGAGGCGGAGGGCGGATGGGGTTGGGCTGGGCCATCACCGCTTGCTGTCTTCTGTTATTTTCCCAAGCAAACTATACACATTTTGCTGTGCATAACCTCTCAACTATTCCCTGTTTCAGGATGGCAAGTATAATCTGGTAAGTAACTAATACCATATCTTTCTAAACCAGCCATTTATTCCGGTTTCAACTATTCGCTAAACTGCTGTTTTGCGAATAGTTCCAAGCATGTGGTTATTCACCCATACCAGATTATACATGATTACTGCTCATCCTGATCAGGAGTGCCAAGCTCCGGCATGCCAGTGATCTGCACCTTGACGGTGTTTGCATCGTCCCCTAGCATCATCTTGGTGCCATACGTCAATGCCATATTGACGTGCTGTGTCCTCCGCCAGGGCAAATCCTTGTCCCTCATGCCGTTGCGCAGCTCTCTCATGGCCTCTACTGTTATTTCTCCCCAGATTTCCCGGTATGCACTATACCATTCTTTCTCATAGTCAGGATGCTTCCGCCAGCGCCACATACAGCAATCAGCGTTGTGCGCCTTGGTTGTGTCATCCGGTGTAGTGTGGAAAACCTTGTCCAGAATTTCTGCCCTGCTGTCACCAGCAACCACGCACCTGATCCACAGTTTTTGCATAGGCGTGAAGGGCTTCCGATACGGCGCAGCCATTGATCCACCTCGCTTCCAGGCCCCCGCAGGGGTGCCTCTTTCGTTCTTTTCTATGCATTTCCTGCTTTCTTACTATTTCCCCTATCCATGTTGTAGGTAAAAGGTTCTGGGTTATTGGAGTTGTGGTGTTATAGGGGTGTTTTTAGTTGGTGAGATAGTGATGTTCTATCTGTTGGAATAGTGGTTGGATAGGAAGAAAGAGGGATAAAAAAATACCACCTACTTGGCTTGTAGGTGGTTGTTTGATATAGATATATCACTATAGCATAATATACTGTCAATACCTCGCATTGTCAAGCATTAATGGAAAAAAACTACTATAGCTGGCAGGGAGGGTGGGAGCCTGGGTGGTTGTGTTTGGCAGTATGTTGGAGCTCTCCTATCCCCTTTGCTACCCTAAAGCAGCTACACACTACCCTAAAGCAATAACGTTGCTCCTGACTGGCACCAGGAATCTTGCGACGATCTTGCGACGATCTTGAGATTTTTTAAGATTTTTCAAAACTTTTTTTGCCGGGCCTTCCGTCCGATTGCCGTCAAGGCGTTGGCCAGCAAGGCGTCCATGCTCTTTTTGTGGGGCTGAAAAAAACGCTTGACAGGGTACTTACCCCAGCAGTATAATGGCATCGTTCCAAGGGTACTCACCCCAAAGTACGAAAGGAGATTGAAACCATGAGCAAGGCAGAAGCAATCCGGAACACCGAATACACGGAGAACGACTTGATCAACCTGGCACTGACAATGGCCGTGCAGAACTCCAGAGAGTGGCGGAACAAGAGCGAAGATAGTGAGTCATGGGAACACTACGAAAACCTGATGAACGCTTTCAGCGCGATCCTCATGGAACGCCAGAGCAACGAAGAAACCAAGCATTGAACGCTCTGACACCGACACACGGCATCCGGACACTGGATGCCGTAGCCGCTGCCAGGCGGGTTGACAAACATGGTACACTATCAACAAAGAGGAGGGCAACAAAATGGGTACAGCAGCATACGACAAGGAGCACACCACCAGGGTAAACCTCAAGCTGAACAACAAGACAGATGCCGACATTATCCAGCGTCTGCACGAGGTGCCAAGCATCCAGGGATACATCAAGGGCCTGATCAGCAAAGATATGACACAGAAGGAGGATTCCACAATGACCCGCTCTGAAATCATCACCAACAACTACAAAGCCATCAGGGAGGCAATGATCGCCAAGTACCGCGCAGTGCTCGATAGCGAGGGCGGCATCCAGTACAAGATCTACATCTGGAGCGATGGCGAAATCCAGTGCCTGGAACAGGTTCAGGGGGATAACACTTATATCCAGCCCTACGAGACGGAAACCCGCACCCTGCACTATGTCACAACCATCGCGCTGCCCGGTTTCGACCCCTGGGATTACGCAGACCACTCCGCGCCGGAAGATGAGCACGAGCGCAAAACCGAAGAACAGGAAATCATTGACTGGCTCATCGAGCAGTACGAACAGGACGTAGACGAGCAGCTCGACAACATCATCAGTGAAGCTGAAATGATCGAGCACTATCAGCACTGAGACCAAACAAAAACCCGCTCCCGATCTGGGAGCGGTTATTTTATTGCCCTGGTTCCGGCAGCGCGTCGATGATTGGCTGTGCTGCCCTGAGCGCCCAGCTATGCGCTCTGTAGATGCTGTTGGGGTTGCGGTACCTCATCTCGTCTGATACGGATGACAGCGACATCCCGCACAGGTAGTGCAGCTCCAGGATGCGGCGGAAATTGTCCTGGCTGAGCTGGTTGATCACGGTCTCCGCCTCTTTAATCATCCTCTGATACTCCGCTGCTCTGGCCATCAGGGCAGCCGTCGTATCTACAATCCCGATGGCCGCAGTCTCTACCCTGCTGGATGGGTTTTTTGTGCCCCCAGGAGCTCCCTGACTGTCAGGGGGCGGTGACAGTAGGCCCAGCTCCTGATAGTGCCTGATCCGGGCTGTTATGGTGCGCAGATCACGTTCCGCTTTTGCGACGCGCTGAAAATAGTTTTTGGCGTACATCTGACCACTCTCCCATTATTTGCCCCTCATCCGCTGCTGTCAGGTAGCTCTCCAGCGTTCCAAACGACGCCCCGCATTTCTGGCACCGCCTCCGTCGCCGGATGGAGTCAGGATACCTGGTTGTCTCTGTGACAGAGGTTTTCCAATATCCGCACGATTGACAAATCATAACTGTTTAAGCTCCTCCCGCTTCGGGAAATCCAGCAGCCAGTCCTCGCAGCCGCTCCGCAGCCGCTCTGCCCGGTCACAATCCTGCTGATCACAGCAGTAATGGCATGGAGAGTCGCCGTCAATCATGGCCTGTATCACTGTGTTGTATGCTCGCTCATTGTACCGGCTGTATTTGACAGCATATTTTTCGTCCTGCGTCCTGTGCCGTCCGAGAGCATAGGACACAGCCACCAGGGCGATGGCCAGCACGGCATAAACAACATACGCGATCACTTTCGCTCCCCCTCTCTGTGCAGGCTACGCTCCGGGTCAAAACCATCAGGATAGCGTTCACGGAGCTTGGCAATGTTGTGCATCGCCACTCCTCCCAGCGGAACCCCTATGGCGCTGGCAGCCTCCGCGACATACCACAGCACATCTCCCAGCTCGTCGATCAGAGACTCCTCAATCATCCGGTTATCCTGGTACCTGGATTTTTTGACGAGATCACAGCACTCGCCGGTCTCACCAGCAAGGCCCAGCATGGCATTTAGCAGATGCTCCTCCTGTGATAGGTCTCGTCTGCTCGTCCTCTGTGCCAGACGCTGGTAATCGTCTATTTTAAGCTCCGCCCCGTTAATCATTGCCATTATCATTCAGCCTCCAGTCGCGCTCAATGTTTTGTGTTTTCTCATCGCTCATAAGAGATTCTCTCCAGCGTTTGATTATGTCCTCGATTACTGCAATTTGCTTCTCAGTTCTTTCCTTTGGGAGCCACTTTGCGCAGTGAAAATCACAATGTGCGCAGTGAAAATCACGATGATGGCTTCTTTGTCTCTCCGCACAAAGGATTCCGTTAACAACAATTTCCAGATCAGTCATCGTCATTGCGCTATCAGCCATCCCATTTCACCTTCTTCCCGCACCACGGACAGTGCCGAAATCTGTACCCTTCTTCTCTCATCACTGAACATTTGCAAGCTCCACACAGAAGCACGCCCGGAATACCGCTCTCTACAGGTTCGACAGCATCCTGCTCCTTTGGGTTTCCATCTGTCTGATACCCAAGCATTTCCATCTGTGCCGCATAATTGTTTCTTGCGCTTTCTCTAAGTTCTTCGTCTGTCATTCCCATTTCACCGGCCTCCCGCAATTTGGACAAAAATGAGTAGCATCCTTGTCGCACATCCACTCTGTTTTACAATCCGGGCAAACACACACAAATCCCCACCATTCATCCTCCCCATACACATCAACCTGTTCCGGTTCAACCGGTTCCTGCTCTTTCAGCAGGGCAAGAGCACTATCAACAAAATCGTCATATGCAGGACAATCCCACGGGGCTTGAGACGCGCCTTTTTCTGCACAATCATCGCATTCATGGCGTTTGCATTTTTCAAGTCCTCTGATAACCTTCTCCCGGTCAACCATCATCTTCTCTCCTTTTCCCATCAGCACAGTACCAGTTTCCGTAGTGATAAGCATCACAGCCTTGTAATTCTGCTGATACACATCGGTATTCATTCTCACTACAACCCGGAGCATATTTTTCAGCAAATACACAATCTTTGCATCGGACAAGCTCCCCGTGGTTGTCATTCCATACATAATCAGATCCATATTCGCCGCCCGTCCAGTACGATTCGACGAACTCAATTCTGCGTTTCTTCGGCCTCTCGCTCATTGCTTCCCCTCCATCACCGCAAGCTGGCCCGCCACCGGATTAAACAGCCACACCCGGCAACCAAATTGCCATGCTACACGGTGAGCCACATCCAGATTCCTTGTCCTCCATGCGTCCCACGGGCTGGCACTCCAGCACGGGAGATAGTCAATTCCCAGCGCCCGAAAAAAATGCCCATCGCGCTCTATAATGCAGCACGTGCGTAGCCTGATATCCATCGTCAGCCCTCCTGTTTGATGATTCTGATATCAATATTGCATATCCCATTGGCACGGATGACGTTGTCAGCCCAGTTAGCGCATTCCATGATGGTGCCCTGCATCGTCAGCTCCGTGCCGTCAGGGAGATGGGCTCTCCCTTTGAATTGATCATGCTCATTACTCATCAGTATTTCCCCGCTTTCGCATTTGGTTTGTACCGGCTCCGGCAGATGGCTTTCGCCTGCTCCCAGCACGTATACTTGTCAAACAGTGTCCGTTCTTTTTTCCCGGTAAACTTGTCAGTGTCCGTCTTATATACCCAGGCATCCGGATTCCTGGCACAAAAAACCGTTTGGCATATCGGACAGACGTACTCATTCAGCATGCCGTGGACGTCCGTCCGACCATTTGATTTGGACATACACATACCCTCCTGTATCTGAGACCTGTAACTAACGTAATTATGTAAACCGAATTCCCTATATTATATATTTTTTATATTTATCCTATTCATATATTCTCTTTAGTTACTTAGTTACATAAAAGAAGAGAATATATATAATATAAGGGGTTGAGGCTGTATCTGAGGGTGTAACTATCGTTACCATCGCGGTTACTCACCCGTACTCACCCGCCCCAGAACGGGTAGTAGGGGCGCTTTTTCTGATAGACCTTCTGGACTCCCCACGGATCCATCCTGACGGATTTGCTCACCCGCTCCCAATCGTCGAACTCGTTCATGATTTTCGCGATCTCGATGCTGTCAGACCGTCCGGGCTTGCTCTCCGGGGACTGTCCCAGGGCCCTGTGCCATAGCTCAATGATGCACACCCGGCTGTTGGGGGCCTTTTTCTGATCCTCCAGGTATTGCTGGATGGCACCAACCCTCCAGTCATCCTCTTCGGCATCCTTTTGCGCTGCCTGGATGACGTCCAGCAGCTCCCGCTTGGCGTAGGGCTGTAGCTGCCCCGCCCGGTACATAGCCAGGGCCTCCGCCCAGCATTGACGGATATACTCCCGCACCTCCGTCTCCCTGGCCAGCAGATCATACCCGCCCTCGTTGCAGAGCACCGGGTAAAAGCGCCGGTTCCCGGTTTTGTCTGTCAGGAATTGCGGGTTATTGGTTGTCCCGATAAATATGCACCGCCTGGGGATCACCTCGACGTGCCTGCTGTACGGTGCCCGGTACGAGTCCTCCTGCGCTGTGACGTAGGCCTTGACGGCTTCGCTCTCCTTGACTCTCGTCATAGCCATCAGTTCAGCCACCTCGCCGATCCAGACACCGCGCAGGGCCTCGATGCCCTCCTTCCCGTTGATGGTTTTGATCTCCCGGAAAAACTGATCCTCCAGATTCAGCCACCGCACCAGGGTGCTTTTCCCGCCTCCCTGACGGCCAACCAGCACGACCATGTCATCAAATTTGCAGCCGGGCCTGTAGGCCCGATGTATCCCGCCCGCGAAAATGAGTCGCGACACCTCCCGGTTGTAGGCTGTATCGTCTGCTCTCACGACGTCGCGAAGGAAGCTCTCTATCCTGGGTTTCCCGTCCCAGCGCAGCGTCTCCAGCAGCGTTGTGAGCGGGTTCATTTTTCTACTGGCCATGTATATCAGGATGGCGCTTTCCAGCATCTTCGGGGAGTACAGCCCGTAGCTCGATTGAAAATAGGCTGACATCCTTGCCTCGTCCACGTCTGTCCACTGTCGCCACTCTCCCTGATGGCCGTCGTACCATTCTGGTCTGCCGGTCATCTCGTTGAGGCGGAGCGCGTCCCCATAGTTATCCTCAATCAGGCGTACAAACTGCCCGATTGAGGGCTTTATCCTGCTTCCCTGGCTGCTGCTTTTAGGGAGGCCCTCTGTGAGGTTGACGCTGCTTTTTGTGCCCTGTTCGCCCGCTGGCGTCGTCTCCATGCACTCACCTCCTCCCTGAAAGCCCTCCACTGGGCAATCTCGATGTCATATTCCTGCATCATCTGCCTGAGGTTGATCAGTTCCTGTATCATGCCCCCGGTCATCCAGTCCTCCGGCATATCCTCCAGCTCCCACACTCTGTGCAGCATCCAGGTGATGCTGGCATCCAGCCAGTCAATAGCCTCTGCACAGGCATCGTCATAAACGGCCCAAATTGCCTCAATAAGCCGCCTCTCCTGCTGGTAGTAAACTTGTTCCAGTGGATGGCCTATCGTGCCTAATTGAAGCCCTAGAGCGCGATCCAGGGCCATTACCGCCGTGCGGAAGTCGCAGTCATCGTGAACCATCACAAAATCGATGACGCTCCCGCCCTCCCCGCACCCGAAACAGTGCCAGCCGCTGTGGCCGTGCTGGTTGCGGTAAATCTTAAGGCTGGGGCCCTTGTCCGCGTGGAATGGGCAAACCAGGAACCCATTTCGCGCCTGGTATCCATAGAGAGCCAGCACATCCTCCATGCTGACAGTGTCCCGGATGATCTGCGCTGCGTCGCGGATGTCCATCAGAATCCCTCCCCGAACAGCTCGTCTATGGTCATCTGGTTGGGCAGCTCCTCCCGGGCAGCCTGTGCCACTTTGGCTTTTTCGTTGAACAGGTCTAGCAGCATGCCGAACATCAGCCGCGCCAGATCGCTGTTTTTCCAGTCGTGCTTGTCAGCAAAATCATTGATTTCTCCCAGAAATTTTGTCCATTCCCGGTCTGATTCCGGTGTGCAATCATGGTATTTTTCGTGCAGAGCGTAGGCGTCTTTCCATACTTCCCGCTCCTCGTCTGTCAATTTGGTCATGTGCGCTCACCTCTCAGGTATTCCAGCAGCACCCTTCCGGTGCTCCTGCCGTCACAAAAGCGGAACCTTACACCGTATTTGTCCTGCATCGTGATCAACGCTTTCCGCAGCGTCGCCGGGTCAAACAGGCAGACAGGACGCCCGTCCCGCCCGACCGGAGACCGCCAGCGATCCAGGCGGCCTCCGGGCAGAACCTCCTCCACCAGCACGATCAGCGTGATCCCGCAGCGCTGTGCCCTCTCGCACTCAGCCCTGAAACGCTCGTGCTGTTGGAATACATCCATTGCCAGCTCTTTGACGTCGGCTTTTGTGTCCACGCTGATGTCGCCCTTTCCGGCGATCTGGTAATCGCCGACGTTCATGGCCTGACGGATGATCTCAATCCCATTCCGTTCGCAGTATGCATGGATGTTGCGGTGCTTGTTGATCTGGTTCCGGGTATCTTCATACAGCACCATGCCGCCGTCCTCAGAAGGGGATATCGTCGTTCTCGACAGCCGTGAATCCGGCAGGCACCGCGCTGCTGGTATCCGCAGCATCTCCGCGAGGCTTACGGGGCTTCATGACCTTGATTTTCCCGTCCCGGACGTTCTGAATGCTCTCCAATCTGGCAATGCTGGTGTAGGGGTTGCCGTTGTAGCTGCCCTCCTGCACGGAGAACGCGACAGGTTTCCCGACCAGCCCGCGCTCGTCCCAGTTCCAATGGTAGCCGGGGTTGCTTTGCTCAATCTGGTAGATGGCGTCCTCAAACCGCTTCTTGGTGGTTTCCGGCCAGGCATCGTTCTGGTTGTCCGGATTCGGCACCCGCAGCCGCAGATCGCCCTTGTACTTGGGCTCGTACTGGCCACCGGCATCCTTGTCGTGCTGGTAGCGGTTGGTGTAGTAGTTGGCATGCTCGCCTTCGGTAATTTCCAGCCGCAGCACCAGGGTCTCGTCCGGTTCCGCGCCGTCAACCTTGGCGGCTTTAATCACTCCGATGTAGGGCCCGGCGGGCAGCATCGGGTATCCGTTGGTGGCAGCTTTGGCCTCGAATCCAGCATAAGGTTTCATGATCAGTTATCCTCCTCGTTATTGTTGTTTTTGCTATTGCGATAGGCATTAATAGCCTCGTACAGCCCTAATGGACAGCGCAGCCCAAAATCCTTGTTGTGGTACGGCAGGATCTCGCCGGTCTCCAGGCAGCGGAACCTCGTTCCGCTGTTCTCTGTGTGACAAAACGGGCACAGATCGCACACCACCATGTCCACCGGGAACCCGATTTCCATCGGGTAATTCACCGTGACATACTCCGTGCATCCTCTGGCATATTTGGCAGGAACCGCCATCAGATCGCCTCCAGTCCGTAGTATTCCCGAATCTTCGAGTCTACAAAAGCAAGATCGTTCGGAATTTTCGCCTCGAACATGTCCTCCGGGCTCTTGACGGTATCCGTGCCGTCGCTTTGCGTCGAGAACCAGTGTTCCACGCCATCCGTCCGGCAGCGCAGGACAATGTCGAAGCACCCCTCCAGCGTCAGCTTTTCGTCCAGCATTTTGCCAATGGTCTTTGCTTTGAGCTTGCCTGTATTGCTGTCTATTTCAGGGTGGTGGAGAAAGTACACGATCACGTCATCCGGCAGCTCATCGTTGACCACATGGATCAAATCCCGGAAATGAACCCCGATGTCCGTGAACTTGTCATACCCTCTCTCCATCGCCCGGTTGAAGTACTCATTGGCCATGATGTACTGGCTGTCATCGATGACGTAGGCCTTTTTAGGCACCTTCGGCTTCTTGAGGGCCCTCAGGATCACCGTCCCCTGACGGGCGATCTTCCCGTCCTGGGTCATCAGCTCCTTGACTTTGTAGGTGGAAAACTCCTTCCGGAACGGCAGCCGGTTCTTTTCGCAGAGGAAAATCCCAACCTTCTCAGGGTCAAAATTCTTAATGGAGTAGGTTTTCCCGCTCCCGCTCTCACCGATAATCATCACAGGGATACCCATTGCGTTTGTCCTCCTTTTCTGCTATAAAATGAGTGGGACATACCATAACATCTCCTTTTCTGTGTGCCGACTCACCGCCCTCGTGAGTCGGTCTTTTCGTGTTTGCCTTTGTAATACTTGGGCAGCTCGGACGAATATCCAAGCAACGTTCGACGCATTTTCTTGGCCTGATCCATCGCCGTCAGGAACGCCGGGTGCGGCTGCTGGATGTCGAGCTTGTACGTCACCAGCTTGCCGTCGCTCATGGGCACCCTGATGGTGCTGGGATACCGTCCGTCATCGTTGTCCCAGACCGCTGCGATTTTCGTCTGATCAGGCAGCACCCTGAAGGTTTCCTTCATGCTCTGCCCTCCTCAAATCATCCCAGCAGCCATTGCCAGCAGCAGGATCGTCACCAGAGGAGTCACCGCGACAACCGTCCAGTACTGATGCCTGGCTTCGATTTCCTCTGCTGTCATCTGGATCCGGTAGACCTTACCGCTGTGTCCACGGAACGTCTTGTACCGCACCAGCTTCCGCATTTTCTTTGCCCTCCTTCGTCGGTTCAGCCATCGTCAGGTTCAGGCCCTTGACGGTGCTCAAAAATCCCAGCATCTGGGGAACGATCTCCCCCATCGTCTTCCCTTTAAACGTCACTTCCATTCGTACTCACCTCCTCTCCGGCCCCCAGGAACCGCAGCAGCGCCAGCCTGGGAATTTTCGTCCGGTTTCCGCTCCGGATGTAGGGGAAAGGCAACGTCCCAGCCTTGGCCATCAGGTTAATGGTCTGAGGATGCATGCCCAGCACCCGCCCCACTTCCTGGGAATTGAGCATCGCCTTGTCGCTCGCGATCAGCTCCGCAACAGTGGTCATCTCTGTCACCTCTCTCCCAGCCTGCCCTTGGTGGATTTGATTTCCGTTTCCAAGTCCTCCACCAAGTCCAGGATTGCATCGATCTCCTTGTATTCCGGTTGTGTGTTCTCGTTGTCCACGGCATCCTGCGCATCTTCCAGCCATTCGCGAACGTCTTTCAGATGGTTCAGTGCAACCTTCAGCGATTGAGAGCACTCATGCAGGCGCTCATTGAACTCTTCCAGCTCATACTTATTCATGTCGTTATCCGGCAGCCCGAAAGCCACCGCCTCCCTGATCCACGGCGCGTCTGGTAGTGTCATGTAGGTTCCTCCAGTTCTGTGTCACTTTCTTGCCAAGAAATCGAACGGGTCACCAACTGGTGACTGCCTGGCTAAAAAAAATTGCGCAGCGGTTGCAAACGGAACCCCTAAAGCCCTGGCAATCGTATCGACTTCCTCCAGGTTTGGCTTCTTCTTTCCGTTCAGAATCTTGTTCAACCGTTGCCTCGACCAGCCCATAGCGGTTGCCATCTTCGATTGGTTGTCATACCTGTTGTGGATTAGTCCGTTCAGCGTCATCTCCGGCATACGTTCTCCTCCTTCCATGCTGATTTCTCAGGTCACCGTCTGGTGACTGTTAAAAGATAATACTTTCTTTTCGATTTGTCAACCATTTGGTGAAAAAATTATTAAAATAAATACACCTGTATTGTTTTTGGTGACAACCTGTGTTAAATTTAAGTACAACGTGGTGCGGCGGAGGTGACAATGTAGCCATGAAATTTGCGAAAAACATGAAAGCAATCCGTGAAAACCGCCAGATGACCCTAGAAGAGATGGCTGATTTTCTCGGAACTACTAAGCAGGCTTTGAGCAGATATGAACGCGGAGAACGTACACCAAAGATTACAGCGGCAGCGAAGTTTGCCGAGTTGCTTGGTGTCGCGCTCGAAGACCTTGTCGGTGCTGATGATGATCTTCCGGAAGGAATCACAGTCATCAATACAATGCAGCGCCAGCGCATCCCGCTCGTTGGGTCTGTCGCAGCAGGGGAACCGATCTGCGATCCGGAACCTTGGGACGTTTGTGTGGATACTCCCATCAAAGCAGACTATGCCCTCAGGGTTAAAGGAGACAGCATGGAACCCACCTACCTTGACGGAGATGTGATCTACATCCACCAGCAGGATGACGTGGATGACGGCACGGTGGGTGTGGTGCTGTGCGAGGACAGCGCCTGCCTCAAACATATCTACCATATAGACAACGGTCTCCAGCTTGTCAGTGATAACCCAAAGTATCCGCCCATGATCCGGACATGGCCTGAGTATGATTCCATCCTGATTCTGGGCAGAGTGGTCGGGTATACTCGGATGTTCAAATAATCGGGAGGGCATCACGATGAGGGCGAAAAGACGAGGCAATGGCCAGGGGACAGCCTATAAGCGCGGCTCAACGTGGACGGCACAGGTGGTTGTCGGGTTTCGCATGCCATCTGATCCTGGGCGCGCCCCTGTCCCCGTTAAGAAAACAAAAGGCGGGTTCTCGAAAAAGTCTGATGCTCTTGCGTACTGCACAGTCCTGCTGGCAGAGCAGGAGCCCAGCAACTTGACTCTCAAACAGCTCTATAACCGCTGGGAGCCGTGGTATAGCCCACGCATAGACAAAGAGACAATGGGCTGCTACAGGGCCGCTTTTGCGTGGTTTAAGGCGCTCCATCAGCGCAAGGTGGTAGACATCAGCGCTGGGGATCTCCAGGAATGTCTGGATGACTGCCCACGCGGACACAGAACCCACCAGAACATGAAAGTCACCGCCGGACTCCTGTTCAAATATGCGACAGACTGCAACATCGTCCAGCGGAATATAGCGGAAAACCTGTACATAGGACGCGGAAAATCTGTGCAGCGCGAACCGATCACAGAGGAAGAGCTGGAGACGATCCGTCAGGCCATCGGGAAAGAGCGCTATGCCGAATATGTGTACTGCCTCTGCTATCTTGGATTCCGGCCTGGTGAGTTCCTCTCTCTCCGGAAAGATCACTACCGCATCATTGACGGCATCGAGGTGCTGGTCAACGGCAGCAAGACGGACGCCGGGCGTGATCGTGTTGTGATCATCCCTCCCGCCATTCTCGATCTGGTGAGGGCGCGACTGTTTGTCCCCGGAACAGAGTTGCTCTTCCCGCAGTACGGTTTTACGCGCAAAAAAGGCCTCTTTACGGGCTTCAAACAGATGAGTGACGAGTATTTCAATAAGCACGTGTTCAAGCCCCTGACGGCCAATCTGGGCATCGCAGAGGGCAAGTCGCCGTACTCTGCACGCCACACATATTCCGACAAGCTGAAGAGGGCTGACGGAACCGACAAGGCCAAGGCTGGCCTGATGGGCCATACCGATTATGCATTCACCAAATCACACTATCAGTCCACCGATATTGATGACCTTCTGGAGGTTGCCGTGTCGCTCGAATAGCTTGAAATCTACTACCGACCTACTACCGACAAGGAGCCTTGGAAGCCTTGAAAATCAACGATAGTCTCTTGAATGGGGTTCAAGAGGCCGGAAGTTCGAATCTTCTCACCCAGACGTTGGGAGCCTTGAAAATCAAGGCTCCCAAGTTTTTTGCCCTCTCGCAGAAAATGCCAAAAACACCCCCAAAAACCCAGAAAATCCGCGCTACTACCGACACTACTACCGACATATTTTGGGGCATTTTTGCCCTTAAAAATGGCTGAAAAATAATACAAGTTGAGGACGCTTGAACAGCTCTTGAACGAAAAGCGTCCTGATTTTTTTGCAAAAGAAAAAAAGCCCCGGCTCGCGCCGAGGCTTGTAGTTTGGTTACCGATTACCGATGGTAGTACCAGTCCTGCCGGTTGTGCAGCATCTCAGCATACTCGTCAGCCTCCTCTGGCGTATCGAACATGCCCAGATACTCTCCGGTATCGTAGTAGTGGTCGATTGCTTCTTCTTCACTCACGATTCTGCCATTGACCACGCTTGGGATCAGCACCTCTTTGCCGGTATCCTCGTCGTAGAAGCTGAAGCTCTGCTCTGTGCTGATGGAACCGTCGGAATTCCTGACCACCATCCGGTTGTTCAGGTCGATGTTTCCACGACCGTACTGTCCGGTGGTGTCATAGGAGGATTCCGGTGCCAATCCGCGACTGGTCTCGCCTACGTCGCCGACGGAGGAAGTTTCCTTCCGTTTCTTTTCCGCCTGCTTTTCCCAGCCTGCATAGTCGAATTCATAGCCGGTACTGTTGAGGGTCTCTTTGATGGCGTCCATCTGGTCTTCACGCCCTGCCAGGTATGCAGCTTTGTAAGCATCTCTGTATTTGTCTGCAACGTATCCCTTAATGTCGCTTTCCTCCTTGCCATCTCTACGGAGAGCTTCCTGCATGGTTGCGAACTCTTCAGTTTTTCCTTCTTCCAGTGACTTCAGCATAGCGCTCTTATGATTGGAGACCGTCTGCTTCTGTATCGTTTCTGCCCGCTTCTCGATGATAGCTTTCACAGGATCGGAGCCATTGGAAACGTATTCATCCACGGTGGCGTCCGGCACAACGGCCCGCTTACCAACCTGGTTTGCGTAGTCCCAAGCTTCGTTAATCATGCTGACCTTTTCGTAATCAGGAGCGCTCTGATACTCAGGAGTGTTGAGCATCCGCTCAATGGTGCTGTACGCAGCCTGGCCTCTGGCAGTCTTGTAGGCATCCCACTGTTCAGCCGTCAGGACGTACTTCTCGCTGGCCGTCTTCTCACCGTTCACCGTTCGCGTTGTGCTGAACGTTTTGTTAGCGTCACTCGGAATCATGTCTGTGTTGCCGGTCTCCTGGTACAGTCTGTCGAGCTCGTTCACAACAGTGTCATTTCTGTTGTACTGATTCAGGTATCCGGGCAGGACAAAGTTCTCCAGCAATCTCTCACCAAAAGAACTGGTCTCAGCGTTGCCCCACACATCCCTGTAAGGAATATTGGTCTGGCTGAGTCCGGGGATTTTGTTTTCCATCTGTTCCCGCGCATACCGGAATGTACCCATGACTCCACCGCCCTGACCGCTCTCGACGAAGGATTTTCTCCTCGTGTCATCGATTGTCCTGGCGACTGCCCCAACGATGGACGGAATGTAGCTTGACACGTAGTTCGACGCCACTTTGCCGCCGAGCTGCGCGATGGCCGAATCATTGCCGGATGTCTGCACACCCAGCAGGCTGTTCACGCCGTCAAGCATGGACAGATTGAATACGGGCTCTGTGATGTTGCTCATCGCGTTCAGAACCTGTTCCAGATCCATTCCGTTTTCCCGCTGCATCTGTTCGTAGATCGCTGTACCGACGAAGAAGGGCATGCTGGCAGGAGCGGCCCAATCCATTGTGAATGTTACATCATTGCCAAGAAGGTTGAGCTTGAAGGAATAGGGCTGGTTGCCTCTCAGTTTTTCGAACTCATCGTCATCGTCTCCGAGACCGCTGCTGGCAACCCCCAGACTCCCCAGGAACGCACCCATCATCATGATCCCTGTTCCGGTCAGACCAGAACAGAGCCGGTCGATGTATTGCGTCGGGCTGATGGCATCTTCAGGAAGCTGCTTCAGTTTTCCTTCCTGGTATTCGTTGTACTGATGCAGATGATACAAGTCCGTGGTGATGCTTCTCGCGATCCCAATCGGGCTGTACTCGACACCTCGCTTCAGGATGTTTGCAGGCGTCTTCCTGAAGGGGAGCACTGCGTTTACAGCAAAGCCCAGCGCTTTCTCACCGGTTGTATTGTTGTTGCGTGTCAATCCATTCAGCTTGGCAGCGAGACCGTTGAAGTCGCGGTACGTCGCTTTCTGCGCTTCGCTGATGGCGTATTCACGGCCCTCGTCCAGCAGTTCCTGATTGTTCTGCATTTGTTCAGCCGTGTAGCCATTGGCCTGCATCCAGCCGCCCAGAGCACGACGGTAATGGCCCTTCAGGAAGAACCAGTCTTCCCCTTCAAGGGCTTTACTGTTGACATCACTCAGGAGCTGGAATAGTCCCTTGAATTGCTTCTTGTTTCTTTCCTGCTGCACCAGATCGCCCTCGGCGGCGTACTTGGCTTCTCCGGTCAGCTCGTTCTTCATAACGTTGGCATCCTGCCGTGCAAAATCTCGTACCTCCTTTGACAGCACGGGTGCAAGGGTCTTTGTTCTTTCCTGCCCTGTGGCCATCTCAACGACAGCGCCCATCTTGTTCTTCAGGCCAACAACAGGAACGAACATTGCATTGCCCACAATGTTCCGGATGTGAGTCCTGGGGTTTCCAAGCATGGACAGCATACGCCAGCTATTCAGCTTTTCCTTCCAGCTCGCCGGTATCTGTTCAGCCAGTTCTTCAGCAGCCGCTTGCCGCACTTTGCCGAAGTCTTCCTCAGTCTCCGCAGCAGCCGCAGCACGATAGATCCATTCCGAGAATTTCAGATCTGTGTTTCCAGTCTCTTCCTGTGTCTTCGTCATCATCCGCTGAAGCGTTCCGATGCGTCCCTCAGGTGTCATCAGCCGGAACAGTTTCCGAGACTGCAACGCACGACCAAGGTCTGTGCCTTGCCGGTTGAATGCGTCAGCCAGAGTGACCTGTGCCATTACGTCATTCTTGTATGCAGCCATTCCCATCAGGGCAACCATCCGGGCCTGACCATCAGCAGAACGATAATCAAACTGATTGCTCGCAACCTTTTCGATAGACTCGTACAGACCGTCAGACGAGCTGCTGGCCTTGTTGCTGGCAATCCACTGGATAGCTCTGTCGATCTGAGCATCATTCGAGTCAGGTGTGTATCCGTTCTGATTGGCCACATACTGCTTGACGAAAGCGCTCATCTCGTCATTCTCTTGCAGCATGCCCTGACCAAAAGCCCGCTGCGCGCTCCCACCCGCCGTTGTGGCGAGGGGGTTCTGTCCCTCCAGAACAGCGCTGCCGTTATTGTTGGCGTTGTAGGTGTTCACTTCGCCCCGCGAAAGAGCTCCGGCAGAAATAATATTCTGATCCAGATCTGCCAGCGTGTTATCTCCACCAGCAGAGTACTGGCCCTCAGCAGTCCGGAGAATCTCGTCAGGTTCCATTCTGGATGTATCAATGCCGCTCTCGCTGGCAATGAAATCCAGATCTTCCTGTGCAGCTTCGGTATCCCCTCGCTGTGCCGCGCTCTGGTAATCAGTCCCAGCTTCCCTGATCATCTGCTCCAGATCAGCGTTCGTGATGTCACCGCCAGCGCTGTACTGGCTACCGTTCTCGGTTCCGAAAACGCTTTCGCCGTTGCTGCCGTCATCGTACTGCTCTTCCGAGATGACTTTCGCTTTTTCGATTACCCGATTATGTTTTTCATTGTATTCAGCAATTGCGGCCTTTGACTTTTCGACAGCCTTATTTTGCCTGTCATTGTATTCCTTATACTTGTCAGAACGCGGATCTTTTGGAGCATACTTAGCCCCGGCTTTTGTCGGGAGATCGCTGTCCGTCAGTTTTCCACTGTCATCCAGTTCACCGATTCTTGCATTCGTAACATCGATCACTTTCTGCTGGTGGTAGGTTCCGTCGTTGTTGTACATCGGCCTGTCTATCAGCAGCTTCCAGTATCCAGGATCATCCTTAAACTGACTGAAGCGAGGTACAATGCCCATCGCTTCGCAGTACTCCACGAAGCGTTTTCCGTTTACGTCAGCGTTTTCCTTCCTCGCCGGAACTGTATTCCCGTTCTCGTCTGTTTCCGTGGTGAGCCAGTACTCATACGGGAAAATCTGCGAAGCCTGTGCCTTGTTCAGGGTAACTCCATAGCATGTAGGATCATATCCTTTTTCCGTGAACCTACGATACAAATCCTTTGTATACGGATTCGAAAGAAGGATTTCACGGTCGCTCTGTGTCAGTGCTTTGTTGCCCTTGTTCAGGAGCTTCACGCGGGCATCCCAAAGTGCTTTCTGTTCTTCTGTCTGCTTTCCGGGGGCGGTATACTCAACCGTGTTGCCGTTCTCGTCCTTGTACTTCTTGGTGGTTCCTTTCACCATGTCGGTTTGCGTGGTTGTATAGTCCACGCTGGAAAGCAGCTTCTCACCGACAGCGGAGATCAGGCTGGACAGAACGTCTTTGCTGTTGCCGGAAGAATGCCAGGGAATAACAAAGTCGATGTCCTCATCAGCCAGAGCAAGACGGATGTGTGTGTCGTTCATTCCGACAAGGATCATCTGGACGTTATCATACTTGTCCTTCAAATCCTTCGCGGTATTGTAATCCATGCCTGTTACGCTTGAAAAGTCCAGTACATGGTTTCCGTATTCATCCACATGCCAGCCCTGCCCCTCGCCCATGATGGACAGGTTCACGTCAGCTCCGACGCTGGCAAAGAAGTCAACAGCTTCTGGCACCTTTGTATACATCTGGACGTTGCTTCCGGCAGCCTGAAGCTCTAGGAAGGACATGACATAGTCAAGTCCCCACTCAGGCCTGAAGTCTGAGGTTGACTGCAAGCGCTGCCCGCCAACCAGATTCTGTTTCTTGGCTCTGGTCTGTGCGCTTTTAAGCTGTCTCGCCGCAGCGCTTTCATTCATGGTAATCCACGGGTTCCTGATGGTGTTCTGCCGTCCGTTGTTCTTCACGCCGTAAAGGACGTCACCGATGGTTTCGCCGCTGTATGGCATGATGGCTTTGCCCATACCAGCACCACGTGTATTCCTGTATTTCCAGTTCTTCTTAAACCCTGCGAATTCTCCGGTTTTGTTCAGATCGAAAAGAATTTCATCTGGTGTAATCTCAAATTCAGAGTCAACAGAATAGGTTCCGTCCGGATTCTTTTTGCAAAGGGCCTGCGTAATCCAGTTGTACGCATTGACTTCCTTCAGATCATTATCGAGCGCTGTCATGTCTGCCAGTACGCCATCAATCTTGTCCTGGATTGTTTTCTTTTCTTCAGCACTCAGGCTGCTGTCTCTGAGCTGCGTTTCCAGATCTGTTCTGTTCTGCTCAAGGGCAGCCAGCCTGGTCTGCATTTTTGCTTTTGCGTTATTGATTCCCTTTGCGTCACCGTACTTTTCTTCTGCATGCTGGATGTACTCGTCAACCTTTTTCTGTGTTTCCGCTACATTGATGGTTTTCCCGTCTTCACCTGTTACGACATAATCAGCCTGAAACTGGCTCATCTGTCCGAGCAGCGACGGAACACCCATCCACCGGCTGAACACATAGCATACCGGGCAGGGGACACTCAGACCGGCCTCGTGCGTTGCGTTGTATACCAGCATAATTTCCTCACGCGACAGGCCCCGCTCTGCACCCTCCTTCAGCATATGCGTTTCCGGATCGATCTTATCCAGCATCACCTGGCTCATAACGTCAATGATGCCCTGCGTTTTTGCGCAGATCGTACCGAAGTCAACGGTCGTGGCGTACTGCGGATCGCTGTTGCTCTTCAAGGCGCTGAAGGTGGATGACAGCGTCGTAGCGCCGATCTCCCAGACAAGATCACTGTTCCGGTATCTGGACACCATGTTCATCAGATCGGCAATCATTTCACGCGCAGCTTCCTGCTGGGAGGGCTTCGCGTTTCCGTTCTCATCCACTCCGGTTGATTCGTTGCTGAGTCCGTTCCTGATCAGCATCCCGACAGGCGTATTGTCAATCATGTCTGCCGTTATTTTGTTGTTCACACCGTCAACGACGTTTCCTTTTGCATCGCGCAGCTCAAGCGCATCGGCATCGAACGTCATTCCTGTAGCCTGCGCAATCTGGGCAACACTGAACTGGCCACCTTCAGGATGGACTGCCGTCTTTGAAACCTCTTCAATTCCCTTCTGGAAAGCACGTTCTGCCCGGCGAAGATATTCAGCCTGCGTTCTTTCTTCTCCCGTCAGGCGGAAGTTCTTCAGAGCCTGGTTAATATTGTGCAGCGTGTTCCGAATTTTTCCACCAAGACCATTATCAATGAAGCGATTCACGACATCTTTATCATTGAGCTTGGTTCTGGCAAAATCTGCGATAACTTCCTTTTCAGCATCAGGGATGCTTAGATCCTGATTTGCCTTTTCTTTGTATTCTGAAATCTTCTGATCGATTGCAGCACGGTATTCCGCACTTGCGTCGTACAGGCTTTGTGCATCTCCGGCGCTAGTTACTCCGAACAGACTGCCGAGCACAGCGTTTCTGTATGCACCATAGCTTTTGCTTCCTTCCATGCTGTGCGTGATCTCGTGCAGAGAGGCTTCAACCAGAGCCTGGCCCACCGTTAGCTTGCTGTTCAGATAGACAGTGCCGTTAGAATACATTCCGCGTACACCGTTCGGAAGAGTATCAGAAGAAACAAAAGGCATATTCAGTCTGCGGCTTAACGAATGCACAGCAAGAATCCCCTCTGTGTCATTCATCTGCTTGGACGTATCGATATTGCCGAACTTGATTTCATCCACCCGGCGGCGCATATCCTGCTTGGCCTGTTCACGCTCCTCGCCCTGAAGGTTATTGCTGTCAAGCCAGGCATCTATCGCATCGTTTTCTCTCTGTTCCTGTGCAACGCCGGTTCTCTCATTCTCTTCAGCCTGCTGCCGTTCTGCCTCAATCCGTTCCTCTTCAGCCCGCTGTTCCTCTGCCGCCCTGGTCTCAGCCCGTTCCTGATCCTGCTGGGCAACGATGGTTTCAGCCTGTTCCCGCAGGGTGGCAGTAGCCTCGCCCTTCGTCTGTTCCAGTTTATTTTCCGCGACGGTCTGCCGCTCCTGGGCATTGTCGTGACTCTGCTGGTATTCCTGCTGGACAGCGACAGCTTTCTTCTGTTCGTTGGCAGCATGCACGAGCTGGTCAGCCTTTGCATGATCGCCGGAATCATTGATAAACTCAGAGTTCGCAGCCTCAAGCGCCTCGTTCGCAGCATCCACTTCAGCGTTGCGCTGTTCCAGGGCTTCGGCTGCCTTGGCGGTGTCGCTCTTTGCATTGTCCGCTTCAGCCTGGGCTGCATTGACGGAATCCAGAGCACCGTCAGCGATGAGCTGCTTTTCCACTTCAGCGACACGATAATCATGCACCGTCTTCGCAGCAGCCTCTGCGACGGAATCACTTTCCATATCCTGAAGTGCAGCCTGCTCGACGATCCTGGCCTGTGTAGCCTGATCTCCTTCCTGGTAGGCGGGCGACTGCATAGCCTGATAGACCGCGCTATTCTCTCCTGCCAGTGCAGCATACTTCAGCCCCAGCTTCACGACATCGCCGTCAGAGCCTCCGAGCATCGCACCCACCAGCAGGCGCTGTGTTTCGCTGGCAACGTTGGCATGCTTGCCGAAAACATTCCCAAGGTTCATGGCGGCAGCGTTGCTTTCCTCCTTCTGTTCCTCACTGATACCGCCAAAGACACCAGCCACCGCTTCCGTCTGGGCAGTCCGGTCATGGCCTGCGGCAGAAGCGAGCATCTCCTGTTCCACAATCGTGCGCTCGTTCCGGTTCTTTCGCTGCACCGCGCTGGCATCAGCAAGGTTCCTGATGTTGCCGGCAATATTCTGGGCAGCCTGCTCCGCACTGGCATCCTGGAGCGCCCCGGCCCCCTCCGCAGAAGTGCCGTTCTTCCGGTCGCTCTTCGCGCTGGCAGCGGCTGCCTGTTCCGCTTCGAACTGACGGATGCTTTCCTGAAGCGCAGGGAGGGCATCATAGTTGATTTCGCCGGACTCGTGGGTGTCGTTCTTGGCAGCCGCCCGCTCTTCTGCATACTGCAAACGAACGTCGCGAATCCCGACATCATATCCCAGCTTCTGAAGGTTCCTAGACTGTGCATAATACCCTTCATAACGGCTTGTAGCATACTGAATGATATCTGCACCGGGAGAAATATAGCTGACCAGCGCTGTATGCAGAATGCCCATCAATTCATCCTGACGAGCTGCTGCGTTGGCTTCATCATACCCCATCCCATAGGTTTTCATGTACGCTTCAATGCGGTCAGAATGATTAGAGAATATACCCATGATTCGCTCATCTGCCAGGTTTTCAATTGCTTCGTTGACAGATTCGCCGAAAGCTTCATTTATTCCGGCACCGGTTGCCCAATTGACAACGAAATCCTTGACGGTTTTCGTATCGAGTTCAGCGCCGAGAAGCCTTGCGTCTTCGATGTTTTTCAGAGAAATTGCTTCTGTTGCGGCTTCGGTTATTGCAGTAATACCACCAATAAGCCAGGCCTGTGTATCAGATCCGTGTCTGCGCTTTATATCTGCTCCGGCGTCACCGGCAGCGCTGATACCCATCGGAAGAGCGCTAAAAAATTCCTGCGCTGGCTCGGCCAGTTTATCGAATCCAGGAATGAGGTTCCCGAAAATGCCAGCCATCATGACGCTGTCACCACGGTTCGTGGCGATTTCATACCCGATGTTGGCAACCTTGTTGGCAAGGCTCCCAGGCTCCCACTGTTCGTCAATCGCCTCGCGGGAGGCTTCTCTGGTTGCCGTCGTGAAATTGTTAAACGCCAGCAGGGCGCTGTTCGGATTCAGTTCCTGTCCTGAGATAGCGCTGTTCAGATACCACAATCCAGAACCGAGGAACCGCACCGGAGCGCTGGCAATGGCGACGGCGTTGGACATGACAAAACCGCCAAGGCCCTCCTTGGCCCAATCGCGGCCAAAGCCCTGCACATCTTCCGTGAAGCGCACAGGCAGCACACCGTACTGCTCGTCTGCAAGATAGTTGTAGAACTCCATTGCGGATTCCTTGCCCTCTTTTGCAAGCAGATAGTAGTACGCCTCGCGCTCCATAACTGTCATGTAATTGCTGTTCGGCAGGCTATCCAGAGAACCCATCATGTCTCCGCTGACAACATTGATATCAAAGTTCGCCCAATCGACGCCCTTGTTCTGTTTGTCGAGCTCGCGGCCCTCGTCCACCTTGGCGGTATAGTCATCGTTAGCCGTCAGGAGGAAATAGTCATATCCTTTGATTTCCCGCTCTATCTTACCGGCGAAGCGGTCGAGGTTCGTCAGATAGTTCTCCGGCACTTCGATTTCAGGATGCTCCGCAAGATAATCACGGGCGAAGCTAACGTCCTCCAGCATCTCGGTCAGCTCGTCCTTGCCATTGCTCAGCACGAAGTCTGTGCCATCAACCGTGACGACGTAGCCATTGTTTTTATCGCCACCCTCTTTGGCGGCTTTCCATACTGCTTGTGCGTTCGCTAATGAGTTACCGCCGAATGTACCGGTTTCAGGGTCGAAATCATTGGACTCAATGTACATGTCCTGAAGCAGGTTGTAGGAATTGTAAGCGGCCCACTGCGTCCCCTCGTATTTATCGAAGTTTGTGACAAAATCAGCAATAGCCTTATTCTTAGCGAGCGTGGACGTATCACCGCCAAACAGATTCAGAACGAACACAGAGTCATCGTAGGCCTTAGTTGCCTTGGTCATGGCTTCTGTGGCTTCGTCGTAGGCGGTCTGGTGTTCCTTCATGTAGCTCTGTGCTTCCTGAATCCTGCCGCTGAGATTCTGAAGTTCTTCCAGATCACGCTGATCTTCCTCCGTCAGCGCCGGGGCGTTCAGGAAAGCATCCAGCTTCTTCTGATAGAATTCGTTCGCACCCGCCAGCGACGCATCGACCTTGCTGTTTACCAGATCCCGGTCATACTGCGCGAAGAAATCCTCCTCGCTCAGTGTGCCTCCGCCATTGGGGTTATAGTAGTCGCCGGTCTCCGGATCGTGGTATTGCCGGATCACAAAGCCGCTGCCATCCGTGCTGCGCTCCATCAGGACTTCCAGATCCCGACCGTTGATATCCATCGTCGTGCGCATGCTGTATGGAGCGCTGTCACCAACGGCATAAACCTTGTCGCCCAGCTTGCTGGCAAGTTCATCGCTGCGGAGCTGAAGAGCTTCCAGGTTGCTCTGCTGCGCTTCGTAATCCGTAATCTCCTGATGCGTTTTCAGTGTCGTGTTAAAGAAGTTCGTGCTTGCTCTGGAAGTGTATTTCCCAAAGGCATAGGAAACATAGTCGGATGCCTGATCGATCATGCCACGGATGCGGTTGACGGTATCACCGAAGTTGATGACGTTCCCCCGCTCGTACATGTTTTCCTCTGCAGCTGTTTTTTCATCACCCAGGATATCGGCAGACTGACGGTACGCATTGTTCTTCGCTCTCCGGCGCTCACGCATGAAAGCGCTTTCCTCTTCCGTCAGGCTGGCGGCTGCATTCTCTGCTGTGCTCTGGGCAGTTCTGTCAGGAGAAGTCTGGCTTCCGGTCTGACCCTTTTCCTGACGGAAAGCTTCGAGAGCATCCTCGTCGTTCATGTCGAGGTGGAGTTGCTCATCCGTAAACCGTTCAACCTGCTTCGGCCCAATCGCTGGCTCGCTGGTCTTCCCGGCAGCGACGGTCTCATCCAGCTCGCGTTCCCAGGATTCTTCCTTTTCCTTCTGCTCCAGGACTCCGGTATCGATCTCCGCTTTCAGGTCATTCAGGTCGAAGTCAATCGCCCTGGTGGTGTTCAGCAGTTTCCCGTCCGTCAGGCTGTCGTTCATCTTCTTCAGGGTGGGACAGTTGCTGTTGATGTACTCCTCCAGCTTGAGCTTCGCATCCTCCGGGCTCTTGCTGTTGCTGATCAGGCTGGTCATCTTCTCCCGGACGTTGGCCAGTTCCTTTTCTGCTGCCTGCGTCGTGCGCTCAGCCTCTACCACATTCCGGAAGTTCTGCTGGCTGTTTTTGTCGCTGCCATAAGAGAATTCACGGTTACCGTCAATCCAGCTCTGATCAAAGCTGTTCTGCCCGAAGTACAGCCCCTCCTGTTCCAGAGTGCTGCCGACGGTGTACGGATTAAACCGCCCGCTGTTCGGGTCGAGGCGCTCGCTGATATTCCGGTCTTCCTTCCAGCGGTTCCCCTCTCCGGTGTAGTTCATGGCGCTGTCCAGTTCGAGGCTGCCGGAGCTCCTCCCGTTCCGGGCCTGCCAGATGACACCGTACAGATTGTCTCTGCTGTATCCGATGCCGCGATTCAGTTCCAGGGGCGTCCCCTGCGCAGCGCTTTCATCCATCGCCGTCAGGGTCTTGTAGTTGTTCCAGTTGATCTTCCCCAGGATTTCATCGTCACTGTAGTTCCGGTCGCTGCGGTTTGTCCAGTATTTGATCTCTTCCTGAAGGGCAGCCCACTCCTGCTCTGCCTTGCGGGTCTGGCCCTCGCTCTTCAGCACCTGATAGTAATTGTACGCGGCGATCTCCTCGACGCTGGCATTCTTGCCGGGCTTGCTGGGAGTGTTGCTGGTGCCGTTGAACAGATAGTGTTCCTTCAGCCAGCTATAGCCCTCAATCCAGTCATCATCAATCTTACTCACATCTGCCCCCAGCTCAGACAGGGTGGTGATGGCGCTGTTTGTGCTTTTGCGGTACGGATTATAATAGGCGGAAGTCGGATCGTTCTGAAGCTGGCGGTACATGGAAAGTGCGTTATTTGCAGCTTCCTTATCCGTTTTGCTCATCTCGTAGATCTTCGAAACGACTTCCTGATTGGTCATCCGTTTCGAGCTGCGTACCCGCTCCCGCTCCTCCTCCTCTTCTTCCTCGTCTTCGTCAGAGAGCATCTTCTGGTACGCGCTCTTCGTCTTGTTGCTCGCGGAGGTATAGGTATTCCTGCCGCTGTTCCCGCCGACGGTGTAGTTGTTTCCGCTCTTCGTATACTTGCCGTTGGTGTCCAGCGTATATCCGCGCTCCTGCATTTTCTTGTTATAAGTTTCGAGCAAATTCGCCATTCCGTATATCACTCCTATAAAAAAATGCCCACCATCCACAAGGAATGGTGGGCTTCATACGGTTATTACTTGGTGCCTTTTTTCCCGGTAACGTTGGTATTCCACCAGTCAACAACATTCG
>OCVV011349689.1_pt1 | contig 43626 bp, 47 predicted proteins | sample 1539721 | NCBI WGS metagenome assembly OCVV01 (sample SAMN02144230, study PRJEB22623) | gut metagenome | biome: sheep rumen | host: Ovis aries | place: New Zealand | reverse complement strand
CCGGCGAAAGCCTGTCCACAGCCTGCGGATCGCTTTGCTGTCCAGACGATTCCCGGCGGACGTCTTGAAGACAGGCTCCAGAGGGCTTCCACGGGCAGCCAGGAGGCGCTTCTTCAGCTCCGGGTGCATGGGGATATCCCTGTACCCGGCGGCGGTCTTGGGACCCTTGACGCTGCCTGTGCCGCTCTCCAGGGCCTTGTAGATGCGGATCTCGTTGGCCTTGAAGTCAATGTCCTTCCACTGGAGAGCGGCGGCTTCGCCGGGGCGCAGGCCAGCATAGAGGAGCATCAGGACCCAGAGACCGGCCCGGTGGGTCTCCGCTACCTCAAGGATCGCCTGCCGCTCTGCGTCCGTCAGTGAGCGCCGTGTGCCCTTTCTGTAATCCGGGAGGTCCAGCATGGCGGATGGGTCCCAGAGGATCAGGTGGGAGGCGTAGGCCCTGGAAAAAATGGACTTGATCACCAGGCGGAGTTTGGAGACGTGGGAAAAGCTCTTCCCGGTCTCCTCGTTAAGGATGCGCTGGAGGTGGATGTCGGTCACATCCCGCAGCTTCATGGGGCCGATTCGGGGACGGATGTAGCCGTCATACTTCTGACGGTACATGGACAGGCTCTTGTCGGTCAGACCGGCGGGCTTCTTATAAATCTCCAGCCATTGACAGAACCATTCATTGACAGTCATGTTTTCCCTATCAGTCTTTTCGCCCCGGCGGAGCTGTTCCTTCAAGACCACCAGTTTCTCCAGGGCCTCCTCCTCCGTTTCGGCCCGGACTTCATACCGTCGCCCCTCCCAGGTGACGGTCTTTCGTACGTACTTCTTTTTCGACACTTGCAGATTCCTCCCTTCTGTGGTATACTCTCCTTGGGTTGGAGGAAGTTGACCATCGGTCATATTCTTCTCGCGCCGCCGTGACTGACACCACGGCGGCGTTTTTTTATTGATCAATTTCATCTGATTCAGTATAGATTTTTGTGATTTTTCGACACCAATGACGGAAAGCTTCTGTATTTTCGATCCAGCCATAGCGAGGAGACGTTCCACAGTCTCCAAAAAGTTCTACAGCCAGCATCCAAATAAATTGGAGCTGAAACCAATCATCTGGTGTATAAGTTTCAAGCCCGTAATTATCAGGACATGAGATATAACCGTGTTTGTCGGTCGGCAAGGACGCCCATGTCAAAACAACAGGAGCTAATCCGTTATACCATGTGATGGCATCCAAAGCGGCTTCGTAATCCATCATATTACTCGTCACCTCCCCTCGGTCAAATTTGGGACAAGGCCCGGTATCTTCGCTTGACTGGAACAAACGTTCCTGTTATACTGGGGCCAACTTGAAAGGAGGACCCAGGCATGGATAAAATCGATCTTGAAATCCTCAGAGCGTGGACCCAGATCCCCGATGAGAAGAAGCCTGCCGTCAGGGCGGCGGTGGAGAAATTCCTTGCAGGAGAGACAGAAGAAGCGGCTTCTGCTCTTCTGGCAATCGCTGGATCGCCTCCAGCAGAGCAAGATCCTCTTCCGTGACCTTATCCAGGTCGATGGGGTGACGGCGGTACATATTGAGGACGCTTTCCTTCTGGTCGTTGGGACGGAGCATAAATTTGCCATCCATCAGGGCGTCGATGTCCAGGCTTAGTGCATGGCAGATTTTTATGGCGGTCCTTACGCCGACACCATCAAACCCACGCTTGAAAATGTTTCTGACTGTAGATTCCGGGATTCCTGTCTTTTCGCAAAAGGCACTTACATTTTTATATTGTGCTGTGATCTGATGCTTTAGGATATCTTCCTTCGTCATGTAGCATCACCTCCGCTATTATCATAACTCAATCTGGTGTGATTCGCAAGAGAAAATCGCCAGATTGAGTTATTTTTTTGCAAAACCTCTTGACAAAACACTCAATTGAGAGTACCATACAGTAAACAGTTCAATTGAGCGTTTAGAGAAAGGGGGTGAGACAATGACGAAGCCTATGTACCCAAACCTAGCCGCTGAGATGAAGCGGGAAGGCATCACCGGGAAGGCGATGGCCTCCGGGCTGGGGGTCCATTCCTCCGGCTTTTATCTCATCTTACAGGGCAAGCGCAGTCTGACCATTGGGATGGCGCATAAAATCCGGGCGAAGTTTTTTCCGGACCTGACCATTGACTACCTGTTTGATGTTGAGGACGAGAGGAAGGCAAGCTGATGAAGCACTACGGAGACATCACCGCCCTCAACGGGGCGGAGCTGCCTGTGGTGGACTGCATCACCGGCGGGAGTCCCTGCCAAGACCTGTCCATCGCCGGGAGGCGGGAAGGACTGGCGGGCGAGAGGTCCGGGCTGTTCATGGAGCAGGTTCGGATCGTGAAAGAAATGCGTGAGGAGGACAAAAAGCGTGGACGGACAGGTGCTATGGTCAGACCTCGGTTTCTCGTTTGGGAGAACGTCCCCGGAGCATTCTCCAGCAACAAGGGAAGAGACTTCCAGGCGGTCCTCACGGAGATCGCAAGGATCGCAGAGCCGGAAGCTCCCGATGTGCCTCTGCCTGACAAGGGCAAGTGGCCAAAGGCCGGATGCCTCTACGATGACCTGGGCGGATGGCCCGTTGCTTGGAGAGTACATGACGCGCAGTTTTGGGGAGTCCCCCAGCGAAGAAAACGCATCGCGCTTGTCGCAGATTTTGGAGGACTCGCCGGACCCGAAATTCTTTTTAAGCGCAAAGGCCTGTCTTGGCATCCTGACGAGAGCCAACCGGCGGGGGAAGAAGCTGCCGCCGGAACTGGAGGCGGCGCTGATCGCCCCCACCATCACGGGAGACCACCAGAACCGAGTCACGGACTACACGGCGGTGTGCGTCGGAAACGGTCAACTCAATCAAATCACCATGTCCGAACAGTGTAACACACTGGACACGATGCACGACCAGCAGGCGGTGTTCATCCCGCCGGTCGCCCATGCGCTCCGGGCGAAAGCAAACTGCGACTTCCGCGAAGACTCCGAGACCTACGTCTGCCGTCAGACCGTCCGCCGCCTGACGCCGCTGGAGTGCGAGAGGCTCCAGGGCTACCCGGACGGGTGGACAGACATCGGGGACTGGACAGACAGCAAGGGGAAGAAGCACAGGGAGGCGGACTCACCGAGATACAAGGCCCTGGGGAACAGCATCGCCCTCCCCTTCTGGTTCTGGCTCCTGCGGAGGATCTCCGCACAGTACGAAAGGCCGGCCACGCTGGGCAGTCTGTTCGACGGCATCGGGGGATTCCCTCTCTGCTGGGAGCGGTGCAACGGCAAGGGCACGGCCCTTTGGGCCAGCGAGATCGAGGAGTTCCCCATCGCCGTGACGAAGAAGCATTTTCCGGAGTGAACCCAGCCTACCGGCTGCCTCCCGTCCCAGGTCTTTATTCTGATTCTCTCCCTTCCAAAATATTACCTCCTTTCAGTCATAAAGTGTTTGGGCAAGCGCTTCATGGTCTACTCCTTACTTTACAGGTCTGGGGCGGAGGGGAGCCGGTAGGCAGTGAAAGTTACCAGCAAGTTACCAGCAAGTTAGAAACGGGGTGATCTGATGCCGAAAGTGAAGCCGCTGACGGGGCCTCAGTTCCAGCCGAGGTGGAAGGAGCGTGAGGCGAGGATGTATGAGACATACCACGCCATGCTCCTCAACACCAAGCAGTTGGGCGAGGTCCTGGGCATGACCAGCTACGACAAGATCCGAAAGTGGGCCGACAGGCACGGGATCGTGCCGGTTATGGTCAGCGACCGAAAGAAGAAGTATGACGTCCGGGATATCGCGAAGGCCCTGGACCAGGACCAGTTCCGGGCGATCAGCTAACACAACTAGCTACAACTAACCAACAACTAGCTACAACCAGCTAAATATTTTAGACAGGAGGACAAATCATGAACGGCAACAACATTCTCATGCTTCCGACGGGGAGCAAGGGCCTGGCGGTCCGGGAGATCGACGACCAGGACTTGTACGTCAACTTCGTCCGCAATCACAAGGGTCACCAGCAGAGACGGCTGGACCGGCGGGACGCCATGAAGCGGAAGGCTCGCAAGGCCCAGGAGGACCGGGACCAGCAGATGCGGGACATGGCTCTCGTCTCCCAGTTTTCCGCCTTGGGGGTCCTGGTGGTCCTGGGGCTGGCGTTATGAGCTTCTACCGGGTCGAGGACGGGTCGAGGTTCAGCGGGGCGCACAGACCGTGGGCCACAGAATCGGTGGGAGAGCCGGACAGGCTCCACTATAAGGAGACAGAGGTGATGCAGCAGGAGCGGGAGGCCTGTCTGTCCTGTCCGCTCCCTGACTGCAAGCCGTCATCCATAAACTGCCCGGTGCGGAACTATAAAAAAGTCGCAGTAAAAAAGAAGGCCGGAAGGAAGCGGCTGGAGCCGCCTCCGGTGTTTATCAAGTACGGAAAAAGCAATATAACAAACCGAGAGTGGGCCGAGCATCTGGGCGTCGGCAAGACAACCGTTGCCAACTGGCGGCGGGAGCTGGGGTACCAGAGGACGAGAATAGATAGGAGGACAAAACCATGAAGACTATGCACATTAAGATCAATTTCCTGGAGCCGATCCTGGGGACCTGGCCTGCGGACCCGCAGGTGGCGGAGAAGTACATCGCATCTAAGGCCCCGGACGCGGCCACCATCACCGACGAGATCGCCGCCACCAGCGTGGAAGAGGTCACCGAGAAGGCCATGACTATCTTCCCCAGGAACGAGGCTGGTCAGCCGGCGCTGTACGACTACCAGATCAAGGGCTTTTTCAAGGACGCCTGCGGAATGCTGGCGAGGGTAAAGTCCACAAAATCCAGCAAGATCAAGGCATACAAGAAGATCATCGACGGCCTAATTTTTACCAGTCCCCGCATGATCCCGCTGGAGATCGAGGGCGGGATCGGCAACTGCCAGAGGCCCCTCCGAGCGCAGACCGCTCAGGGTGAGCGGGTCAGCCTGGCGAACTCCGAGGAGCTGCCCGCCGGGACGCAGGCCGAATTTTATGTGGATCTCCTCGACGATGCCCATGAGGACCTGGTGCTGGAGTGGCTGGAGTACGGCAAGCTCCGCGGCCTGGGCCAGTGGCGGAACTCCGGCAAGGGCCGGTTTGAGTTCGAGGTGCTGGAGTAAGCGAGGGCACGGCATTGACACGCCAAGCGCTGCTAAGCGACGATATGTATCGCCGTGCAGAGGAGATGAACGGCGCCGCAGGGCCAAGGCAAGGCATAGCAAAGCTTGGCAAAGGCGAGGCGTGGCCAAGCATGGCATGGCAAAGGCAATGAGCAGCATAGAATTGCAAAGCAAAGGAAAAGCGCAACTATGCTTGGCGTCGTGTAGTACGGCAAAGGCAAAGCGAAGCACCGCGACTCCCGGTGGAGCAAAGGCAATGACAAGCGCAGAAATGCCAAGCAAAGGCATGGTAACGCATGGCATGGAACCGAAGACGAAAGGAAGATGAAAATGTGGCCGAAGAACATGAGCAGGCAGGACATGGAACTGTTCATCCGGGAGAACCTGGATCAGTTTCTGGACATCCTGCTGACCGCCTACGGGATGACCGTGGATGAGATCGTGACCGATCATATGATGGACGAGGCGGAAGAGTTTGTATCCGAGAGTTGGTATTGGGAGGCTTGTTAAGATGGCGATTCGAGAGATACCTTATGGCAACCATGAGGAATGGCTGGAGCTGCGGAAGGGCTTTATCGGAGGCTCCGACGCTGGCGCCGTCATGGGGATGAATCCCTACAGCTCACCCTTCGCCGTGTGGGCGGAGAAGACCGGGAAGGTCGAAGGCTTCGCCGGGAACCTGACCACGAAGGTAGGGCAGTACCTGGAGGACCTGGTGGCCCAGCTCTTTGCCGAGGAGACCGGGAAGAAGGTCAGGCGGAAGAACAGGATGCTGGTCAACGACGAGTATCCCTGGGCCTGCGCCGACGTGGACCGGATGGTGGTGGGGGAGAAGGCCCTGCTGGAGATCAAGACCTCCAATTCTTTTCTGGCCATGAAGAAGATCAGGGGCGGGGAGTACCCGGAGATGTGGTACTGTCAAATGGTGCATTACCTGGCCGTCACCGGACTGGAGAAGGCGTATCTGGCCGTCCTCATCAACTGCCGGGACCTGCGGATCTTTGAACTGGAGAGAGACGAGGACGAGATCGCCGCCTTGATGGACGCTGAGAGGGCGTTTTGGGAGAAGGTGACACAGGATATCCCGCCGGAAGCGGACGGCTCAGAGGCCACCGCAGAGGCCCTTGGGGCCATGTTCCCGGATGACAACGGGGAGACCATGACCCTCTTTGACGCAGGCAGTCTGCTGGAGCAGAGGGCCAGGCTCTTAACGGCAAAGAAGGCCCTGGAGGCCGAGGTGGACGAGATTAACAACCAGATCAAGGCGGAGATGGGAGACAACGAGCGGGCCGTGTGCGACCGCTGGACCGTTTCCTGGAAGAGCCAGAGCAAGAAGACCTTCGACCGCAAGGCCCTGGAGGAGGACTATCCGGGGATCGATTTGGACAAGTATTATAAGACCACGTCATCCAGGGTGTTCCGGGTGACGGAGATAAAGGAGGACAAAGCATCATGACAGGAGCCATCCAGAAGAAAGCGTCGGAAAAGCCGACCAAGCCCGGCAATGTTCTGGGCGCTTACATCAACCGTATGAGCGGGGAGATCGCAAAGGCGCTCCCCTCCGTGATGACGCCGGAGCGATTCAGCCGGATCGCTCTGAGCGCCGTCAGCAGCAACCCGAAGCTGGCGGAGACCACGCCCCAAAGCTTCCTCGCCGCCATGATGACGGCGGCGCAGCTTGGCATGGAGGTCAACACGCCTCTGGGCCACGCCTATCTGATCCCCTTCCGCAACCACGGGGTCATGGAGTGTCAGTTCCAGCTTGGCTACAAGGGCCTGCTGGATCTGGTGTACCGGTCCGGGGATGTGTCTACCGTCCAGGCCCATGTGGTCTACGAGAATGATACGTTTGAGTACAGCTTCGGCTTGGAGCCGACGTTGAAGCATATCCCGGCCCGGAAGGACCGGGGGGAGGCTACCCATGTATATGCTGTCTTTAAGACGAAGGACGGCGGCTATGGCTTTGAGGTCATGAGCATGGAGGACGTTAAGGCCCATGCGAAGAAGTACAGCAAAGCCTACGGCTCCAGTGTCAGTCCGTGGGCTACCAACTTTGAGGAGATGGCGAAGAAGACGGTCCTCAAGAAGTGCCTGAAATATGCGCCGATGAAGACGGAGTTCTTTAGATCCGTCTCCAGAGACGAGACCATTTCCACGGACATCGCCGAGGACATGACCGAGGTGGTGGCGGAGTATCCCGCCGAGGAGCCGGAGGCCGTGGCTGTGGACGAGGCCACCGGGGAGGTCGTGCAGGAGGTGATCCAGGATGCTCAATAAGATCGTCATTATGGGCCGTATCAGTCACGATTTGGAGCTGCGGCACACGCCCAGCGGGAAGTCAGTCTGCTCCTTCACGGTGGCCGTGGACCGGGACCGGAAGAAGGAAGACGGCAGCTACGACACGGACTGGATCAGGTGCGTGGCATGGGACAGCAAGGGCGAATTCATCGCCCGGCACTTTGAGAAGGGCAAGCCAATCGTGGTGGAGGGCAGAATGCAGACCAGGGACTACACCGACAAGGACGGCAACAAGCGCACCGCCACGGAGATCATCGCACGGGACATCTACTTCTCCCTGAGCGACGGCTCCAGGAAGGGCGAGAGCAGGCAGGATCCTTACTACGCACCGGCGGCATGGACGCCGACGGACGAGGACGTGCCGTTTGAGTGAGGAGGATAGACATGATTGATTTCTACGACATATTCAAAGGCGAGTTTGAAGAGTTTACTCCCTTTACCGACAGAGTGCGAAAGGCCATCTTGGAGTTGTTTCTTGTGCGAGGCGAACGCCTCGCACATGATGGGAAGAAGTATGATGACCGTGCCCTGGCAAGTAGCTTGATCAAGTTGAAGATCAGTGCGGATATGGATGCCGTAGACGAAGAGAATTGGCTTTACATGAACTCCATTTTTTGTAGTGGCATGATGGTTCAAGGCGATGAGGTCAGGTTTCAGCTGACTGATGTTGTATACCAAATGGCAGAACTGTGCAACGCTCTGATTGAAGCAGATGCTGAGAAGGTGGAGCAAGATGCCGAACAGAATCCTTAAGGAAAGCATCCGCATAAGTGATTCGATCGATCGGCTGTCGTGGTTTGAGGAGGTCCTGTTTTACAGGCTCATTGTAAGCTGCGACGATTACGGAAGGTATGACGGCAGACCTGCCATCATCAAGAATATGCTGTTTCCGCTGAAGGAAAACCTGACCTTGCAGACGGTCACGAAGGCCATCAATAACCTGGCGAGTGCTGAGTTGGTAGTCCTGTATGAGTTTGAGGGCAAGCCGTACCTGTACCTACCAGGCTGGAATGAGCATCAGGCCGTGAGAGCAAAGAAAAGCAAATTTCCTGCACCTGAAGACGGCATGATCAAACGTGAAATCATTTGCAAGCAGATGCAAGCAGATGCAAGCAAATGTCTCCGTAATCCAATCCAATCCAATACGAATCCGAATCCGAAAGCGGAAGCGGAAGCGGTAGACGAACGCGCGCACGCGCGCGTACAGCCGCCACCGGAAAAGGGCGGGGCTGTTGAGGCTTATATGGCACGAATCAACCCTACGCCCTCGTCAGCCTCCATGTATGAGCTTCTGGACTTTGAGAAGAAGCTGGGGACTCCTGTCTGCCTCCGGGCCATTGATGAGGCCCTGGATGCAAACGCAAGGACATGGACCTACGTCAAGGCCATCCTCCGAAACAAAGAGGCCAACGGAGTCACGTCCCTGGAGGAGTGGGACCGGCAGGAGGCGGAGAGACTGAATGCCAAGCACAGGAATGTCGCCTCAAAGGCGACAGAGGAAGACCCGGACGGATTCCGGGGTCCCTCCGATTTGGGGGACAATGACGCAATCTTTGCGGAAATGGAGGGATGGAAATGAACAAGGACCATTGGGCCAATCGTTGCTTCGAACTGCAATTACAGGTCGATTGGCTGAAAGAAGAGAAGAAAGCAATGCAGGAGCATATCAACGCCCTCAAAACAGAGCTGAAGGTCAACACTACGCAGAGACTGGACAAATTGGTGGCCGATCAGGGCCAGGAGGCGAAGGCGGACGCAGGGAAGCCAAGACTGACGCTGGTCCCGCCGGAGATCATCTGGGCCATCGCAGAGGTCAGGGAGTACGGCACGAAGAAGTACGGGGACCCGGAGAACTGGAAGAAGATCTCGCCGCAGAGGTATCGGGACGCGATGTTCCGACACCTGATGGCTTATCTCGCCGCCTATCACGGCAAGGACCCGGAGAGCGGACTGCCGCACCTGTGGCATCTGGCCACCAACGTGGCTTTCCTCTGCGCGATGGAGGTGATGGACGATGGCGAGAAAGCTTAACCCCATGCTGGCTGGCATCCAGGCACGGCATGAGGCGGAGAAGCGGAGCCTGCGGCTGTTCACGCTCCAGTGGGCCTGCGACATGATGATGATCGCTGCAAACGAGGTCCTGGGTCTGGGCGCTGACAGGCTGTCAAAGCTGGAGGAGGCGTACTGGGAGGCGTCCAGACACTACGCTGAGAAGACACTGGAGGATGCCGCCTGGGACAAGACCATCGACTACACCAAAGGCGATCTGGACCGGAAGCTGCAGCAGATCATGGGCGAGAACTTCCGGCCCTGGGAGGAGAGATATGGAGGATAAGCCGGTGCGGTTTACCATCCCATATCCGCCCACGAAGAAGGGAAAGGCTGCCTGGAACAAACGGTACAGCCTCAACGCTTATTGGGCAGGGAAGCACTACCGGGCCAGGGCGAAGGACGCCAGAGAGATCCACGACCTGGTGTGGCTGGCACTGAAGCAGGCTAGGATACGAAAGCAGGTATTCAAACAGCCGGTAAGGATCATCTTCGATTGGGATGATAATTGCGATTGCTCAAACCATGCGGCGCTCTGCAAGATGATAGAAGATGCGCTGAAGGGATGGGTCATTGAAGACGATTCCAGGCGATACGTCAAGGAAATCGTCCATCGATTCTGGGAAGAAAACATGATGCGCGTTACAGTGGAGGTGATTTCCGATGGGGAAGGCGCTTGACTTAACGGGTCAGCGTTTCGGTAGGCTGACCGTGGTCCGCAGGGCGGGCAGTAATCGGTTCAAGAAAGCATTGTGGGAATGCCAGTGTGATTGCGGCGGAAGCATCATAGCAGTCTCAAGTCACATAAAAAACGGCACTACCCGCTCCTGCGGATGTCTGCACAGCGAAGCGGCAGCAGAAAACGGGAGGAAATCAAGAGATGCTGTGATCAAGCATAACGGTTCACATGAGAGACTGTACCGGATTTGGTATGCTATGCGAAGCAGATGTAACTGCAAGACTCACCCCAGGTACAAGGATTGGGGCGGGCGTGGAATCAGAGTCTGCGATGAGTGGACGAAGGACTACGGTGCATTCCGTGATTGGGCCTATAGTCATGGGTATGATGATACTGCGAAGCGTGGTGTTTGTACCATCGAGAGGATCGACAACGATGGGAATTACTGCCCGGAGAACTGTCGATGGGCGACTGCGAAAGAGCAGGCTCAGAACAGACGTCCGCACAAAAGGGAGACTCAAGCATGGGCATGACCATCACGATCCGCATTGAGCGGACGGAGCTGGACCCGCAGGGGCTGAAAGAGCTGCTGGCGATGATGTGCGAGAATGCCGGGTACGGGGTCCGGGTGGTCAGGGTGGAGGATGATAGGGACAAGCGAAAGGAGCGTGATGCCTGATGCACTATTCGCGCAGGACGTGGTGCTGCCCGTTTTTTCGGTATGACGAGAAGTGTACCGTCCACTGTGAGGACGGCAGTATCGTCAAGCTGAAGGATAAGCAGTTGTTTGCGGAGTACGCAGATCGATTCTGCGGGAACGCCCATGGGTGGAAGCAATGCCAGATTGCCCATTACCTGGAGCGTTGCTACGAAAAGCGAAAGGAGCGGGAGAAGAATGACAGTCCAGGAAAAACACATGGCGCAGAAGATCCTCAAACTGGAGGAGGAGCTGCAGACGGCAAGGGACGGTCTCAGCGAGCTGTCAATGGTCGTGGACGCCGTGATGATAAGCACCGCCCTGGCTTACGGGGCAAGGCTCCCGGACGGGGGCATGGTGCTGACGGTGGACAGACCGGCGGTGGTGCTGACGGATAAGCACATCGTCCAGAGCAAGTACGATAAGAGAGGGCATCTGCGGGTGGAAGTGTGGAAGAAGGACGTCTAGACGAGGGGATGAAAAAGGACCGCCCGGGGTGGGTGGTCCTTTTTCTCGCAACAACTAAAATTGCTATTATTTCAATCCGCGCCGCCCCGATCCCGGGCGGACCCAGATGCAGGAGGCGTCCTGCTCTGGACAGTGAAATCATACCACAGGGAGGGCGTCGGCTCAATCGTCAGAACGATTAGATTTGCCGTCATCATACGCCTTTTTCAGTAGACGCATGAAATCGCCGATCTCTTTGGCGGAGTACTTGTCCCAGTACTCGTCCGGGATGCGCTTCCGGAGTTCGGAGCAGGTGGTCGGATACCGTCTCCAGCCGCTGTACTCAGAGGCTTGCTCGATCTTTAGCTGGCGGCGGCGCTCTTCGGCGGTTAGAGCTTCGTAGGCGTCGCGGGAAAAGATGTCCTTCATTTTGAGCTTCTTCATGGTTTTTCCTCCTATCATGTTCGGGTCCAGGTCGAGAGCCTGGCACAGGGCAATGTAATTTCCGGCGGTGAGGTTGGAGAGCTTGATGTCTCCTGCCTCCACCTTCTGGATCTGGCGGATGTTGATTCCGGTCTGGGCGGCAAGCTGCTTCTGGGTCAGGCCAGCGGACTGGCGGGCGAGTTTGATGGTCATGGTTTTGTCCTCCCTTTACTTTCTCGCGGCTCTCGCTTTGCTGATAGCCTTTTGATTGTGTTCCATTATGAGCATTTCATTCAGGCGGAATCGGGAAAAACTGGCCTTGTGGTCGATAATCATCTTTGCAGAATCAATATCCATGAAAGTGTCGATTACTTCGGCAAGAACCACTTTTGCATCGTTGATATCAAAGTCACTTGCGAACCCGTCTTCTGCGGTCTTTATATCGCCCTGTGCCATCTTGACTGTTCCGTTGCGGATGTCTTCGGCCCATTCAATCTGCTTGGGGCTTCCGGTCAGTTTCGGGAAGTTATAAGTTGCGTTCATTTTTTGTCCTCCTTTTGTCTGGCGGGCTGTTGCCCTGTCTCTTAGCTTGGCTATATCATACGCCATTATTGGCGTGTTGTCAAGGGGGCTTTGCAAATTTTTTGAAAAAGTTTTTTTGCGGGGCGTGGAGGCTCCACAGATATGATATTCTCAGCGGAAAGGGGGTGAGAGCCTGTGACGGACAAGCAAAAAAGGTTTGCGGATGAGTACCTGATTGACTGCAATATCGCCCGTGCATATATGGCTGCTTATCCCAAGGTGAAAAGCGTGGTGTCAGCGTCTACTGCCGGTGGACGCCTGTTGAAAAATGTTGAAGTAAAAGCCTACATCGATGAGCAGATGCAGAAGATTCAGTCCTCCAAGATCGCAAAGGCGGAGGAGGTGCTGGAGAGCCTGACCGCCATCCTGCGGGGGGAGACAGAGGACCAGGTGGTGGTCACGGAAGGGCAGGGGGAAGGATACTCCCAGGCCCGGATCATTGAGAAGCGGGTCAGCGAGAAGGACAGGCTCAAGGCCGCAGAGCTGCTGGCAAAGTACCACCAGCTCCTGGTGCCGAAGGTGCAGATCGAGGCCGAGAAGGGCGGCGGCGTGATCGTACTGGCGGAGGCGACCGATGGAGAACCGTAATCAGCTTGGCTGGCAGCCGCAGCCGAGGCAGAGGGCTTTTATGGCAAGACGGGAGTATGAGGCCCTGTACGGAGGAGCGGCTGGCGGGGGCAAGTCTGACGCCCTGGTCATTGAGGCGTTGCGGCAGGTGCATATCCCGCATTACAAGGCGCTGATCCTGCGGAAGACCTTCCCGGAGCTGCGGGAGCTGATCGACAAGAGCCTGCTTTATTACAAGCAGGCGTTCCCGACGGCAAAGTACAATGCCAGCGCCCATACCTGGACCTTCCCCTCCGGGGCGAAGGTGATCTTCGGCTCCATGCAACACACCACGGACCGCATCAAGTATCAGGGTCAGGCATATGACTTCATCGCCTTTGATGAGCTGACGCACTTCACCTACGACGAGTATAGCTATCTGTTCTCCCGGAACCGTCCCAACGGGCCGGGGACCAGAGTGTATATCCGCTCCACCGCCAATCCAGGCGGCGTGGGGCATGGTTGGGTCAAGGACCGCTTTATAACAGCCGGAGCGGCTATGACGCCGATCCCGGAGACTGTAAGCTGGACGGATCCGGATGGCAACAGCCACGAAAGGGTCCAGCACAGGATCTTCGTGCCGTCTACCGTCTGGGACAATCAGGCTCTGATGGAAAACGATCCGCAGTATGTGGCACGGCTGGCTGCCATGCCGGAAGCCGAGAAAAGGGCTTTGCTGTACGGGGATTGGGACAGCTTCTCCGGTCAGGTCTTCGTGGAGTGGAAGAATGATCCCGGCCATTACATTGACCGCAAGTGGACCCACGTTATCGAGCCGTTTAAGATTCCGGATGACTGGGCGATCTGGTGCGGGCTTGACTGGGGCTACTCCAGGCCGTTCAGTGTCGGCTGGTTTGCGGTGGACCGTAACCGCAGGCTGTACCATATCAGGGAGCTGTACGGATGCACGGGGACGCCGAATGTGGGCGTCAAGTGGGAGCCTACTGAGGTAGCGAAGAAAATCAGAGCCATTGAGGAGGACGATCCGAACCTGAGAGGTCGCACCATCCTGCGGGTGGGCGATCCGGCCATCTGGGGGAGCGATGGGACCGAGAGCATCGGGGCGCTGTTTGAGCGGCAGAGGGTGTACTTTGAGCGGGGCGACAACGCCCGGATCGACGGCAAAATGCAGGTGCATCACAGGCTGGCGTTTGATGATGAGGGTATCCCGATGCTGTACGTCTTCAAGGGGTGCAAGAATTTCATCAGGACATTCCCGAACCTGGTCTATGACGAGACGGACGTGGAGGACGTGGACACGGACGGCGAGGACCATGCTTATGATATGCTCCGCTACGTCTGCATGAGAAATCCAATTGCGCCCAGGAGATACACCAGGGAGAAGATCCCGGAGTACGATCCGCTGGATTTGTGGAAGGACAAGAGGGAGTACGATCCCTACGCATTCTACACGAAGAAAGGATGATGAGATATGCCGCCTAGAATCCCTACTGATGAGGAGCGGCTGGCCGCAGAGGCCATTGCCAGACAGAGAGCGGCGGGGAGCCGTGTGCCGCCGATGGACGGACTGGGGACGCCGCCCTTCCCGACGGGGATGCCTGTGCCGCCTGACCTGGCGGGGATGCAGGTGGCTCCCAGTGCAATGGGGGCAGGACCTGTTGGTACCAGACTGCCGGGGGCGATGGGCGTGGCGGACATCATGCTGCCCCAGGCCATCGGGAAAAAGGAGATCGAGGAGGCTGCGTCCACCCTCCAGAAGTACAAGCAAGGCAAGCAGCATCTGGAGCAGCGGGTCGTGGAGGACGAGCTGTGGTGGGAACTCCGCCACTGGGAGGCCATCCGCAACCGTAAGGCCTCCCTGGGGACGCTGGGGGAGGTGCTGGAGCCTACCAGCGCATGGCTGTTCAATGTCCTCATGAATAAACACGCCGATGCCATGGACAATGTGCCGGAGCCTCTGATCCTGCCCAGAGAGCGGAGCGACGAGGAGACGGCGAAGATGCTGACCAGCGTGGTCCCTGTCATCATGGAGAACCGGCACTATGAGGACACCAACTCCGACGGGTGGTGGGAGAAGCTGAAGCACGGAACGGCTTGCTACAGCATCACCTGGAACCCGAAACTGGAGAACGGGCTGGGGGACATCGACATCCACCAGGTGGACCTGCTGAATATCTTCTGGGAGCCGGGGGTCGAAAACATCCAGGACTCCAGGAACCTGTTTATCACGGAGCTGGTGGACAAGGACCTGCTGGAGGAGCAGTACCCGGACAAGATCGGACACCTGGACGGGGACGCCATTGACGTCAAAAAGTACAACTATGACGAAACGATCGACCTGTCCAACAAGTCCGTGGTGGTGGACTGGTACTATAAGCGAGAAGACCCTCGCGGAAAGACGATCCTGCATTACTGCAAGTTTGTGGGCGATACGGTGCTGTATGCCTCCGAGAATCAGCCGGACCTGGCGGAGCGGGGCTTTTATGACCACGGGAAGTATCCTGTGGTGCTGGACGTGCTGTTCCCGGAGAAGGGGACGCCTGCGGGATTTGGGTATATCGCCATCGGAAAAGACCCACAGATGTACATCGACAAGCTGTACGGCTACCTGCTGGACCATGCGAGAATGGCGGCGAATCCCAGGTGGTGGGTATCCTCTTCCACCAACGTCAACGAGGAGGAGTTCCTGGACCCCACACGGAAGCTGATCCATGTGGAGGGAGAGCTGGATGATAGACGCATCTCCCAGCACGTCATGCAGCCCGTGTCTGCGGCCTATATCAATCTGTTGCAAAACAAGATCGACGAGCTGAAGGAGACCACGGCCAACCGGGACGTCAACTCCGGGTCTACCGGCGGCGGTGTGACGGCGGCGGCGGCTATCTCTGCCCTCCAGGAGGCGGGGAATAAGGTGTCCAGAGACATGATCTCCGCAGGCTTCCGGGCGCACGGGCAGATCGTGGAGCTGGTGATCGAGGATATCCGGCAGTTCTACGACGAACCCAGGATGTTCCGTATCACGGACCCCAACCAGCCGTGGCAGGGGCAGTATGTCACTGTGTCCAACGCAGGGCTGCAGGACCAGCCGATGCCGCCGGTCCCTGGGCAGAATGGCCTCATGTTCCGCAGGCCCATCTTCGACATCAAGGTCAAGGCCCAGAAGAAGACGGCCTTCTCCCGGATGGAGCAGAACGAGAGGGCGAAGGAGCTGTACTCCATGGGATTCTTCCAGCCGGAGCAGGCGCAGGCCAGCATGGGTGCGCTTCAGATGATGGAGTTTGAGGGCATCGAAAAGGTCCGGGAGTATGTGTCCCAGGGCCAGACCCTCATGAACCTGGTCCAGCAGCTCACCCAGGCGGTTCAGCAGCTCACCGGGACCATGGGAGACCCCACGATGCAGGACCAGGGCGGCGAGGCCGTTCAGCCTGACAGCGGCGCCGGGAATGACATGGACCGAAAAGCCAGAGACGCCCAGAGGCAGAACATGACCAGCTATGGTCAGCGGCTGGCGGAGCGGGCCGGACCGAACATGAACATCAACAGCAACCAGGCAACGCCGGGAGGCGGGGCGTAAAAGAAAGGAGATGGTCCTATGGTAAGCAAGCAGAGGCAGAACCGGGTGTTTTATTGCCTGTCCACGGACACGAAACCAACTGGATGGTGCGGCAACGGCGATGTGCTGATCGAGATGGACACCGGCAAGGTGTATCTCTACGACGCAGACGGCGCGGAATGGCTGGAAGTGGGTGGGTCCTGATGGATTTTTCCGAGGCTTACCTGCTGACAAAGCTGGGCCACCCGGAGCTGGCCGGGTGGTGGGGGAAGGTGTTGGGCGGCGGAGGCTCTGGAGGCGGCGGAGGAGGCGGAGGAGGCGGAGGCTCTGACGATGACGGAGGTTCCAAGCCCTTTGACCAGCTCACCTGGGACCAGGTCATTGCCAGTACCAAAACCGGGAAGTATAAGTCTTTTACCGTGGGCGACATGAAGGAACTGGATTTAGGTTCTGAAGGCATCGTCCATATGCAGATTGTCGGGATTGATGTAGATGATTTGGCAGATGGAAGTGGGAAGGCTCCTTTGACGTTTATCAGTAAGGAACTGCTGAAGACGAGCCATATGATGAATCCGGCGAGAACGCCCTCGTCTGCACCGTATGATGAAGGAACCGGTACGATCGGCGGTTGGGAGAAGTCTGAGATGCGGACATATCTCAAGGAGACGATTAAGCCTCTTATCCCTCAGAATGTCAGAAGCGGCATTAAGGAAGTAACAAAGCACAGCAAAATCTTTGACACCTCTGGTACGAAGGTGCTGAACAGCGTAACTACGGATGATGTCTGGATTCCCTCCAATCAGGAAATCTTCGGTGGAACCATTTACGAGACTTTGGGCCATGTTTACAGCGATGTCTTCACGGATGCTAACAGCAGAAAGAAGTTCAAAGTAGGAGCGAGTAGCGCCTACAACTGGTGGCTGCGTTCTGCTAGCAATACCACCGCCTTCCGTTACGTCGATTACTCTGGCGGCGTCAATATCGACGGCGCGCGTAGCGCTTATGGCGTGGCCCTCGGCTTCTGCCTATGACATGCCCACACGCATAACGAGAAAGGAGAATCATCATGTATATCCTCATCGAATTACAGACTACTGACAATCAGACCGCCTCCATCGTCACGGCCTATACGGACCGGGCGGCGGCAGAGGAGGCCTACCACACCACCCTGGCGGCGGCGGTCATTTCGCCCGTCCATTACCACACGGTGGTGATGATGGACGAGCGAGGGAATACCCTCAAACGGGAGTATTACCGGCACGTCGAGCCGGAGCCTGAGCCGGAAGAGGAATAATCCTCTATGACTACGGTCTGGGCGGCAGTGCCGCAGAGGCGTGAGAGGGCCATCGTGGTCCAGGGCCACGCCACCGGGAGTGATAAAGTGTGCGCCGCTGTGAGCGGTATCCTGTATGCTTTAGGCGGCTACCTCACCAATGCCAAAGGTGTGGACATCCAGACCATGCGGATGGAGGACGCCCATGTCTGCTTCAAATGGACCGGCGGAAAAAAGGACTTGGCGGCGTTCCAGATGGCCTGCATCGGACTGATGCAGATCGAGAAAGCGCACCCGGATTTCATCAAGACGGAAATTTCTGAAAAAATTTTTTGAAAAGTCCCGATTTACGGGGCGTGAGCAACACGGGAGGATGATGTAATAGCATTGTCCTCCCGCTTTTGTTGTGCCGGGGAGGGGTATTCCGGACATTGGCTCTGTCCATCCCCGGCATGACAAGCGACAGGAGAGGACCCGACACAGGCGGAATCCTGCGGTGTATTGGAGGGCATTTATTATGCTGAAAAGCAAACTGAAGCTGTTCTTCCCCATCCTGGTCCTCTTCGACGGAGGGGAAGGCGGCGGCGGCGAAGGAGCCGCAGAGGGTGGACCCCAGGCAGAGGTTCCGGTCTATCACCCACGGAACCAGAAATCGGGCGGTGAGCTTGCGAATGTCGTGTACGGCAAGCAGGCTGAGAGTGATCCTGACGCCGGGGATCGACAGGTGGTCTCGTCTGATGACGCGGCGGCAAGGGCCGAGCGGTATCAGGAGTTCCGAAACGAGTTTAAGGCAGAACTGGATCAGGATTTCCAGAAGGTCTTTAACAAGCGGTTCGGAGAGACCAAGCAGATGCAGGAACAGCTCGACGCAGTATCTCCTGTCATCGATCTTCTCCGGGACAGATACGGAGTGACGGACGGCGACATGGACAAGCTGATGGCTGCCATGGAGGAAGACGATTCTTACTGGCAGGACGCTGCCGATGAGAACGGCATGACCGTGGAGCAGTACAAGCAGTTCCGGCGTTATGAGCGCGAGAACGCAGAGATGCGGGAGCAGATCCGGGCGGCACAGCAGCAGGAGCAGGCGGACAACCAGCTCCGGCAGTGGTGGCAGCAGGGAGAGGAGTTGAAGAGGTCCTATCCCAGTTTCGACCTTCAGAGGGAGGCCCAGAATCCCGAATTTTTGAGACTGCTCCAGAGCGGCGTTCCGGTGGACCATGCCTTCCAGGTGATCCACATGGACGAGATCATGCAGGGCGTGGCTGCCAACACCGCAAAGGCGGCGGAGAGGCAGATCACGGCCAATATCAGAGCCAGAGGCTCCAGGCCTGCGGAGGCGGGGGCGTCGGGCAAGGCAAGTTTCACCGTCAAGAATGACGTGTCGAAGCTCAGCAAGAAGGACCGGGCAGAGATCGCACGGCGTGCGATGCGAGGAGAGAAAATCGAATTCTGACCGGGCCGACTCCATGAAGAAAGGAGAAAGCACCATGAATGCTATGAAGCTGATGGATGTCAACCTGGCGCTGTTCAGCGGCAATGGCGACATCCCTATCAACAACACCTATACCAACCGGACCACCGACACCATGGCGACCACCGGCAACAGCCTGTCCGCCGCCATGAAGATCTACTACTCTGACTACCTGATCGACCTGGCAGAGCCTCTGCTGGTCCACGATCAGTTTGGTCAGAAGCATCCTATTCCCAAGGGCAGAGGCAAGACCATCGAGTTCCGTAAGTATGATCCCCTGCCCAAGATGCTGACCCCCCTGACCGAAGGCGTCACCCCTGACGGCCAGAAGCTCAGTCTGAAGAAGCTGACCGCCACTGTCGCTCAGTACGGCGGATATGTGGAGCTGTCCGACATCCTGATGCTGACGGCAATCGACAACCAGCTCGTTCAGGCCACCAAGTTGCTGGGCAGCCAGGCGGGCCGGACCCTGGACACCATCACCCGTGAGGTGCTGGCTGGCGGGACCAACGTGCAGTATGCCGAGGGCCAGGTCTCTTCCCGGTCTTCCCTGGTGGGAGGCAGTGCCACTGCGAGTGCCAACCATTACCTGACCGTCAAGGCCATTCAGATGGCGGTGCGGACCCTCAAGCGCATGAACGCGCCCAAGATCAACGGCAACTATGTGGCTATCGTCCACCCCGACGTGACCTTTGATCTGATGCGTGATCCCGAATGGCAGGCTCCCCACCAGTATGTGGACACCGAGAACATCTATTCCGGCGAGATCGGCAGGATCGCAGGCGTCCGCTTTGTGGAGACCACCGAGGCCAAGGTGTTTGAGCCTACGGCTCTGACTGCGGCCAACCGGCGGCTGACCCTGAAGACCGCGCTGGATTCCACCGGTTCCACTACCATCGCCGTGAAGGAAGCGATCACCGCTGCTGACGTCTCCGCCTTCCCGAGCGATGGTATGTCCGTGATGATCGGGGATAAGACTGCTACCATCACCAGCATTACTGCCGGTGCCGCAGGGTCCGCTTATATGACCGCGAGTGCCGCAGTCAAGAGCGTTTCCGCAAATGCTGTGATCGCGGCTGCAGATGCAGGTGCGGGCGGTCGTGACGTCTACGCCACTCTGGTCCTAGGCGAGGACGCCTACGGCGTTACCGAGCTGACCGGCGGCGGCCTGGAGCATATCGTCAAGCAGCTTGGCTCCGGCGGCACCACTGACCCGTTAACTCTAGCGGCCTAACACGGCGACGTGTTTTGAATAACCCCGTGAACTCAGGGAAATTCTCATGGCGGACACGCACGGCGTGAGACAATCCTGATCCAAGCCCCGGAAGGGGAAGGAGCAACGACTATCCCGAAAGGGAGTACGGCGCAAGCGATGGCGTCGGAAGTGCGGGGGGTCTCCTCACAGGAGATCGTGATATAGTCTGATCTCCATGGCGACATGGAGCAGCCGAAAGGCGGCGCAGGCCCAGCGAACCTGCGTGAACATAAATGTGGATCAGCGTGCGACGGCTGGCTGGAAGGCCACCAAGGTGGCTGAGAGACTCGTCGAGCCTTACATGGTTCGGATCGAGACCACCAGCAGCTACGGACCCAGCGGTACTGCTGCCACCTTCGATACCGGTTGGGACTATTAACCAGCAAAGGAGGACAACTTTATGGCAAGCACAAAGAAAGACCCAGAGGTTCAGGTGACCCACAGAGACCCCGGCGAGGAGCTGGTGGAGATCCTGCTGTTCAAGGACGCTGGCAAGTACAAAGACGATGTTTTTGTGGCAGTCAACGGCGAGACCTGCCAGATCAAGAGAGGCGTGCCTGTCAAGATCAAGCGGAAGTTTGCCGAGGTCCTGCAGCACTCCATGGAGCAGGACGCCGCCACCGCCCAGCTCATTGAGCGGGAGAGCGGCAGATTCCGGCAGGAAGCACGGGTCTTTGAGTAAAAGCAAGCCAAAGGAGGCGGAGGGAGGATGTGACTTCCTCCGCCTTTTCTAAATAACGGGAAAGGAGATGAGAGTATGGCACAGAGGGTGATCCCGTGCGCGGTCACGGCGGAATATGTCGCCGGTGACGGCGTGACCATCGGGGCAATGGGAAGCCACGACGACGTCCTGGTGGAACTGGATTTCCGCGCGGCAGGGCCGCAGTGGGCCGGTACGACACGCCATGTCATCTGGACGGATGCGACCGGGACACAGACAGACGACACGCTGCTGGGCGTACAATACCTGGTGGAAGGTTTCACCGAAGTCTATAAAGTACCTGTCCCTGCGGCGGCAAAAGCCTCTATGGGATGGTGCGAGATGATCATCACGGGCGTAGAGGTGGACGGCGGGAACGAGACGATGCGGGTCCAAACGGAGCCGAGCAAATTCCGGGTGTTGCCTCCGAAAGGCGTAAATACCTGCGGGAAGGATATCATTCCGGCATCGATGGTTGACCAGCTCCAAGCTGAAATTGATGAGGTAAAGGCCCTTTTGCGATTCCAGTGGGTCTACCTTTTTATCGGGGAGGACGACATATATGATGAGGTGGACGGGGATGGATACGAAAAGGGATACCTGTACGCACAGCGATACACAGGGCAACCGACAGACTTCGCCCTGGACAGCAAAGGATATCTGGAGGTGATCTACTCATGAGCGAGATCAAGAAACTGGGGCCGATCACGGCCTATGCCATTGCTTGTGAGCATGGGTTTAAGGGGACGGAAAAGCAGTGGCTGGATACGCTCTCCGCATATGGCATTGCGGTAGCAAATGGGTTTTCCGGGACGGAGCAGGAATGGCTGGAGTCCTTGAAGCCCAGTGACCTGGACCTTTACAACAAGATCCAGAGTTATTTCGAGGACAATCCGTATCTTCCCATCGAAAATGGGACTGTGACGGTCCAGAAGCTGGGGAATGATGTAAAGGACGTGCTTGCCCGTAAGGTTGACAGGTCAGAAATTGACACGGTTTACGCAGATGACAAACTGCTTGCACACAGTACCCGACCTGTCCAGAACCTGGTGATCACCAATGCAATCAACGATCTGCACCAGGAAGACGTTAGTATGCAGCAGGAAAGCACCAGGTTGAGCGGCGAGGTGCAGGACATCCGGCAGCAGATGACCAGCCCCTTCGACTTCAAGGGGACGGTGGCGGATCTGACAGCGCTGGAGGCCATTTCCAGCCCGGAGCAGAATGACACCTATTATGTGGAGTCAGAGAAATGCCGGTACTCCTGGACGGGCAGTGAATGGACGCAGTCCAGCATGGCAGAAAGTGACTACTACGATGAACTCGGCGCACTGAGCGAAGCGGATGCGGGGATCCGGCGGAGCCTGTACGGGCCTGTGGCCGCTTCCCCCACCTGGGAGAGCGGACGGTATGACGGGACCACCGGGGAGAAGGTCGCGTCCACCTCCTTTGCGAGGACGGCCGATCTGATCCCCTATACCGACACGCTCTGCATTATCCCCACCAACGCCATCATTGCGGTCCGATACCGGGTGTACTACTACGATGGAGATCAGGGCTTTCTGGGGCTGTCCGGGATCAACGAGAACGCCTTCCACAACCGAGCCATCCGGCTGCGGGACTACGCCCCGGAGGGGACGGCTTACTTTGCGCTTGCTATTACGTCCAACGAGAGTACGGCGATCACCTCCGCCACAGCGAAGACCATCGGGGAGACTGTGCTCGTCACGACCTGGACGCCCACCCTGCTGCCGGAGGACACCACCAAGGACCTGGTGACCGGCAAGCTGGCCCTGACCCCTGTGTGGGAGCCGGGCGCTGTCAACACATCCGGAGTCAACGTTGGCTCCAACAACTTCGTCCGGACCAGGGACTATATCGCATACAACAGCGATTACTGCGTCCTGCCGACAAACTCCACATGCCCGATGCGCTTCCGGGTCATGTATTACGATGCAAACAAAACCTTCCTCGAGTACTCCGGGACCAGCTCGACCAGGTTCCACCCCAGAGGCATCCGGCTCCGGGACTATGCGCCGGAAGACACGGCTTACTTCCGTATCTCTGCTACGTACAACAACGACGGGGCCGGGTTTGACCAGAACTCCACCGGGTATACGATCCTCATCACCACCTGGGACGGGCTGCTGCTGCCCCAGGACCCGGACATCCCCGCCCTGTGGGCTAAGGTGGAGAACATGGGCCTGGACCCGGTCCCGGACTACTATGCCGACTACCTGGACGGCAAGGCCAATGAGATCATGGCCCTCCGGGACAGCCTCAGCCGGAATACAGACAGTTTCTTCTTTATCACAGATTATCACTGGCAGTACAACGCCGGGCACTCTCCGGCTATGATCCGCGACCTGGCCCAGCGGACCGGGATCAGCAAGCTGATCTTTGCCGGGGACGCGGGCGGCGCCTCCGGGGCAAGCAGAAAATACCTGGCCGGGCAGCAGTCCGCCCAGGTCTATGACACCATGTCCCGGATCGTGGACCGGGCCTACGGCACTCTGGGCAACCACGAGTGGAACGACGGGGTGGACCCCACCTATACCATGGCGGGTAACATCAGCTTCTACTTGGAGCGCTACAAGCCCCTGGCAGACGAGATGGACCCCAACACCGGCAATTACTATGTGGATAACCGCACGAATAAAATCCGGTATATCTTTGTTCAGTGCAGTGTGGGGGCAGCTCCCTACGGACTGTCCTGGCTGGCGGACTGCCTCAACACCGTCCCGGACGGGTGGGCCGTGGCGGTCACCATGCACCATGCGTTCCTCTCCAACGCCGAGACGGCGGCGGAGACCGAGGGCGTCGAGATCGACGAGAGCGCGGCAAGCCAGGTGGTTGCCAGGAGGTTCTCAAGGCTCCTGGGTGCGTATGAGAGCAAGACGTCTGTTTCGATTACCGTTGACGGGGCCGCTCAGAGCTTCCATTTTGAGGATGCGTATGGCAGCCTGATTGGCTTGTTTGCCGGTCATTATCACCATGGGATGCTTGTAGACCGGGCGAGCTCCGAGTACGGCATCAACATCTGGCGAGGGTCCACGGACTGTATGATGGCGGAGACTGTGAGCCTCAACGGGCACCCGTGGTACTGGGAGGACGGCGTGATCGGCGGAACCAAGGTCGAGCGCCTGCCGGATACCACTGACGAGCAGTGCTTCTACGCTGTAATGATCGACCGGACCGCCGGAGAGGTCCATATCAAGGCCGTCGGCGGGGACCATGACTGGTCCTTCGACTTCGGGTGAGGAGGCGAGCAAATGAAAGCGTCTGAGCCCGCCCTGCCGAAAAGCAAGGAGGGATAAACTATGACACTCTGGAAAGCCATCGCCGAGGCCGATGCTCTCCGCCCCAACACCTGGGGCGGGGAGCAGAAAGCGGAGTGGATCGAGGAACTGGAGGCACAGTTTGCTGAGAATCAGCAGATCAGGCCGAAGCCTCATGCGTGGCCGGATGACAAAGAACTGTTGATGCCATCGCCGGTGGATCAGGTCTACGTCTATTGGCTGGCGGCAAAAGTCGACTGGGCCAATCTGGACACGGAGCAGTATGCCGTGGACATGGCGATGTATAACGAGGCATACAAGACGGCAATCGCCTGGTGGCGGAGGCACAATATCCCCATCATCACCGCGACGGGAGCGAGGTGGAAGCCATGATGTTACCGGACTGGCCGATGGTCAACATCACCAGACGGAAAGAAATGGTCCAGAGCCGCGGCATCAATTACAGCGATAATTATCAGGACGGAGACCTGGCCTGGAGCGAAAACCTTTCGGCGCGGCGGTGGCCGTATATCACGACCAGGAACAAACGAGGCCAGTTGCCTGCGTATAAAAATGTTTCCGCGATGACAACCTGGAACGGGCTGGTTACTGTCGTGGGCGGTGAGCTGTACTACCGAGGGGAAAAGGCCGAGATGCCGGACGGCGTTGTATTGACGGACGGGGAAAAGCAGTTTGCCGCAGTCAATACAAAACTGGTCATATGGCCAGACCGGGTATATCTGGACGTCAACACCAAAGCCGTCAGGACGTTAGGCTCTGTTTTGGAGGCAACGGGCGCGACCGTAGCAGTTACGGAGATCACAAAGGACGGCAAGGTCAGCATGACCACGGCCATTACTTTTACCACGGATCAGGACCTGACGAAAATGTTTCGCCCCGGAGACGGGGTGGAACTGTCCGGCTTTTTCAAAGAGGCAAATAACCGGTCGCTGGTCATTTTAACCGTAGAAGAAAAAAAGATCACCATAGACAGCGGAGATTTCGCCGACGAAACGGTATCCGGGCAGACCGTTGTGATGGAGCGAAAGATCCCGGATATGGATTTCATCTGCGAGAGCGGGAACCGGCTGTGGGGTGTTTCCAACAAAGACAAGACGATCTATTCCAGCGCGCTGGGCGACCCGACAAACTTCTATGTTTTCCAGGGAATTTCCACAGATTCCTATGCGCTTCCGGTGGCGTCCCCCGGTGATTTTACCGGGTGCTGCAAGTTGTCCAGTTCAGTGCTTTTCTGGAAGGAGCAGACACTGCACAAGGTGCTTGGCAATTACCCGGCAGAATACGTTATGTATTCCTACGAAATCGAGGGCGTCCGGGCCGGGTGCGAGAAAAGCCTGACTATAATCAATGACGCTTTGTTTTATGTCGGCCTGCACGGGGTATTTACTTATGCGGGCGGTACGCCAACCGACATTTCCGCTGTGTTCGGTGAGCATATGCTGACGGATGCTGTCGGCGGAACGGACGGCGAGAAATATTTCCTGTCGCTGCTCGATAACGGCACGGAAGCGCTGTATGTTTTCGCTCCAAATGAGGGCGTATGGCTCCGGGAAGACGGATTTCGTTTTGTGGATATCAGCAGAGACGGTGAGAACGTGTATCTGCTCCAAAAGGACGGTACTGTGTGGCTGGCAGACAGCCGGGAAGCGGACCCGGATATTAAGTGGGGTCTGGAGTACAAGCCTTTCTATGAGACCATCGAGGGGCGGAAGCGGGTATCCCGCCTGCTGATCCGCATGGAGATCCCGCAGGGGGCATGGCTCCGGGTGGAGACATCCACGGATGACGAGCGGTGGCAGGAGGCCGGGGTCATTAAAGGGCCGAAGGCCGATACTGTCCCCGTCATGGTTCAGCCGAAGCGGGGGGATATGTACAAGGTCCGGCTGAGAGGGCACGGGCCGTGCGTTCTCAAGGGCGTCTTACGGGAGTACCTGCAAGGCGGCTACCAGGGAGGCGATTACTGATGGCTGTGTCTGTGTATCCAGAGCGAATGGACCAGATCGACCCGGAGGACGTGGAGTCCAGCCTGCGGACGATTGAGAGCTACATCCACTACATGACGGAGCGCACGGAATTTGCGCTGACCAACACCTTCCGCACAACCAACGGACTTGGGTCTTCCGCACAGGCGGTGGCGCTTGTACTACAGGAGACGGTGGACAATTTGAGTGCGTTAAATGGACAGGTCGGGAGCTTGTCCGGCGATATCACGGACGCACAGGCAGACATCCAGGCCATGCATGGCACTCTGGCGGCAATCTACGAAACAATCGGCCAGATCGGCGAGAGTATTGATTCCATACAGACATCCATAGATTCCTTGAACGACGCTGTCTCAGATTTAGACACACGGGTCACAGCCCTTGAGAATCCAGAGCCTGAGCCAGAGCCGGACCCGGAACCTAACCAGGAAGGAGGCAACTGATATGGCCACCTATATGGCGAAAAAGAAAAGCGACACTGATTCCGCCAGCAAACCAGCAGGAAATACCGGCGGAACAGTGCAGCGTACCAAACTGGATAATTCGCTCAATCGGGCCGGGACCAGCAAAACAGAAAGCACAAGAGGAGAAAACGCTGTCGAACGGAGGGACATCTCCCAGGCCCCGAGGAGCAGCGGCGGGAGCGGATTGACCAGAAATTCCTCTAACACCGTGAAAAATGCCATCAACACGGTAAACGTCGCCACCGGCATCACCAACGGGTATAAGCCCACAGGGACATACAATGATGCAGATCTCCGGGCCTCCGGGAACGGCATGATCGATCCGATCACACGGTACAAGATCCAATATGAGACTGCAAAGGCCAGGGGGGATCAGGCTGGGATGGACCAAGCGCACCAAGGGGCAGAAGCCTACCGGTCGCAGTTTGGCTACTCCGGCGGTGATGACGGGTCGGAAAACATCAGACTGGCTGCACCAGTGACCGCACAGCAGGCCGCACCGCAATGGCAAATGCCGGAGGCGTATCAGTATACACCCTTTGAGCAGTCCGATATCGGGCGGTATGCGCTGGACGAGTACCAGGGCCTGCTGAACAAGCTGCAAAGCTATCAGCCTTTCTCCTACAACCCGGAGGAGGACCCCTTGTATCAGCAGTACGCGGACAGCTATATCCGAAGCGGACAGCGGGCGTCCAGCGATATCCTGGGCCAGCTTGCGGCCAGGACCGGCGGCATGGCGTCCTCCTATGCAGGGGCGATGGCACAGCAGGGCTATGACCAGTATATGCAGGAATTGGCGGCGAAGGTACCGGAGCTGCGGCAGATCGCCTACAATATGTATGCGGATGATTACAACCGCCAGCTTGGCCTGTACGACCGTGGGTATCAGCGGTTCATGGATGACTACAACAGATACTTCGATCAGTCCAAGTTTGACTACGGATTGTATAATGACCGGACTAATCTTGAGTATCAGGCGTATCGGGATCAGGTGGCCGACCAGCAGTGGAGGGACCAGTTCGACTGGACTAAATCCACGGATGCCAGAGATTACGCCAGGAACGTCTTTACCAGTGACCGGGCGTATGACCGGGATGTCCTGACCAGTGACCGGGACTATGAGGCCAACCGGGCGGACACCAAGTGGAATCAGGATTTCTCTCAAGCTCAGTTTGATTACCAGAAGGAGCAGGCGGAGCGGGAGTATAATCTCTCCCAGAAAAGCGAATTGTACAACAGGGTCGCCAACGGCTATATGCCGACAGATGAGGATGCGGTCCGGTACGGCATCTCGCAGGCAGAGCTTGCTTCTTTACGGCAGTGGGTCAAAAACCAGTGGGGCGCTCAGTCCGACAAGTGGTGGGCGTACCGATAAAAACAGTGGAAAAGCGGGGCGTGGAAGCGTCCCGCTTTTGTTATGCTTGGAAAAAATCCACAAGGGAGGCTGATGTTATGGCATCCAGATGGAACCAGCAGGAGCAGGGGGCGAAGCGGCGGCGGTCGAACCAGGGGACCCGTGGAACGACCCAGCCTGCGGCGAGTAATCCTAATAAGAACCGGAAGTCCACCGACACCAACCGGAACAGCGGGAGGCCGGCGGCGGCGAAGCCTGCGCCGAAGGCGACGCCGAAAGCCGCACCGAAGGCGGCGCCGAAGCAGAACAAGCCGAAGACGGTGTACTTCCGGTCTAAGGACGATGCGAAGCCGGTGTATCGGAACCCAGCGAAGAGCCAGCCGAGGCAGAAGGTAGCCTTTTACAGCAAGGACAACGCCAGGCCGGTGACGGTGGCGGAACAGCAGAAACGCAGAAGCCAAGGGAATGTGCGGCAGACTATCGGCGGGGCGCTGAACCGGGCGGTACAGGCGAACGCATCGGCAGCGAGATCAAAGCCTGCGTTCCGAAGCCGGGACTATGGTAAGGAGCAGATCAAACGGCCCGGCGAAATGAATGTGACGGACTATGCATGGCAGACCAGACAGCAAGACCAGAAGGCGGAACACAATCTGAGCAATCAGCGGAAGGCCAGGCAGATGTATGTGGAGTCCGGGCAGGCTGCGCTCCAGAGGGACCTTGCAAAGCTGGATATGAGAAGCGGGTCTGACCGCCGGGGCAAATCTGCGGCGGACCGGCTCTCCATTGATTACAAGACCGGCAAGTGGTACTGGGACGGGAAGGAAATGACACAGGCCCAGTTTGACCAGCAGTTCCCGATGGGCCTGTCCGACCCTACCGCCAGGGAGATGGCAGAGAAGGCCGGGTATATCGTCAATACCAGATACTTCCCGACGAAAGAAGACGAGAAGGACAAGAAGCAAGAGATCGGTTGGGTGGCCAGGAACATGGACAAGTATGCCGGGCTGGAGGCTGACAACGTCTCTGATGCGGATGCGTATGATCTGATGGCCAACCGAAGGAAGTTTGCTCAGGCGCAGGCTGCCGGTGACAAGGCGTCTATGGAACGATATCACGATGCCAATGAGGCCATCCGTGCAAAGTACGGCTACTCCGGCGGCACGGCGGGCGACCAGATCCTGCGTGGCAATGTGTCCGCCAACGAGTACGCCCAGCTTAACGAAACCGGGGACGCGGCTCTGAGCAACGCCAGACGGAGACTGGTAAACGCCAGGACCCCTGCCGAACGGGAGAGGATTCAGAAGGAGATCGACTGGATTCTCACAAACCCGGACAATCAGGCGGGAGAAGAGAACAAGCACCAGATCCGGGACCTGACGAAGGGGTCCGTTTTGTCCAGCATCGGCAATACTGCAGTGCAGTTACGGAACATCCGGGACATGAACAAGTACGCCGGGGCTGATGATGCGTACAATGCTGTGCCTAAGTTGTGGCAGAGAGTGTCTGAGTTGTATGACCAGATGGGCAACACAACTGATGAGAAACAGAAGGCGAAAATCCAGAAGCAAATCGACTGGCTGACGGATCAGGCCATTGCTATGGAGCAGGAGCAGGAGAAGTGGGCTACCGACCCAAATTCTCCGTACTTTGACCCAACCGTTGCTGAACGACTGGGAATGCCTACGTCTGTCCAACCGAACAGGTGGGACGAAATGGCAGAGCGAGGGGATCAGTTGATCGCCGAGGCCAAAGAAGGAATGAATGCGGGGCAGAGTTTCGCTGCGGACCTGTACTCCAACGCCATACAGATGATCCCCACCACGGTTGCGGGACTGATCCCCGGCGCAGGCGGTGCTTCCGTCGGAGCAAAACTGTGGAACGCCGCCAGGGCTGCGACTCAGACTGCGGCTCTGACGCAGATGGGCCTGGCAGAAGGTGGCAACAGATACCGTGAACTGGTAGCAAGAGGCATCCCCGAAGAACAGGCGAGAACGGATGCGCTGATGTCCACTGCCATTTCGATGGGGACGGAATCTGTTCCTCTGCATTACCTTGGTAAACTGGTCAGCGGAACTCAGCGGATCGGCAGGACCATTCCCGGAGCCATTGCGTCCTCCTTCGCTCTGGAAGGGACCGAGGAAGGTGTGTCTTATGCGGCCAATGCTCTGTGGTCCTGGATGCGGGGCTATGAGCAAGACCGCTTTGATTGGAACGAGATGGGCAAGTCCATGCTGGCAGGCGGCATCATGGGCGGACTCCACGCCGGGCTGGGCGTGGCGGTCAACCGAGCCGTCACCCACCTGACGAGCCAGGGCCGGGATCAGGACGCCAACCGAGTCCAGGCTTATATGGATGACATAGACGGGATCATGGAGCAGTCTCAGCAGTACGACGAGATGGTCCGGCAGGGTGCGCTTTCTGCGGAAGAGGGCGCGGCCATCCAAAGCCAGCTCCAGCAGGATCTTGTCAATAAGATCCAGAGCATCCGGGACAACGTGCAGACCATCAACGATTACCAGAGCATGGCGGACCAGGGCGTGATTAGCCAGGCCGAGGCGGATCAGGTCCGGGACACCTACGGCGAGAGTATCACCGGCCAGCAGACAACCAGCCGGGAAGCCTTGGAACGGGCGGTGTCCCAGCGGCTGTATCAGGCGGCGATGGCGGCAAACTCCATCAACGCCGAGACCCCGGCCCAGGCAGAGGCCAGACAGGCCGCAGAACGGACCGGGCGGGTGCAGGATATGTACCAGCGGGGCCAGTCCGTCATGGGAGCGTACCAGGCGGACCGGGAGGCCCAGTTTGCCAGAGAGATCCGGGAGGCCCAGCAGACGGAGCCGGTGGAGACCGTGTCCACAGCCAACCCTGTGGAGGAGGCCCAGCGGATGACCGACGAGGCCCTGCGGCAGAAGGACAACGCTCTGCGGCAGGCGGCGGAGGCCAGAGCAAGGGTGGAGGCCATCCAGAACGCCGTGCCGGTGCAGGAGACCAGACCGACGATGGCCGACGTCGCCAACCAGCGGCTGGAGAGCATCAGCGGCACGATGGGCGAAAATGGGTCCCAGGCTTTGATGACGATGGCCGGGGAACTGAACAACACCACGGCGGTCCGGGATTTCGTCCGGGTGTACAACCAGGCCCTGATGGGCGTCAACACCGGGATCGTGGCTCCCAGGTCCATGACCCAGGCGGAGTTTAACCGGGCGACGGAGGCGGGGTTCGCAGACCGCATGGCGGGGATCACGCTGGATTTGAAGCTGAGTGAAAAAGCCGCCGGGCGGAACAAGAATGCCGGGGTCAACTGGTCTGATTCTTACGTCCGGGGAATGGACAGACAGACGGCGAAAACTCTGGACGCCTATGCCAAGACGATTGGAGCAAAAATCGAGTTTACCGAATTCACCGGGGCAAACGGCAGTTTCGTGCGGAGCGGCAACGTCATCACGATCGCCAAGGATAATCCCTTGTTCCAGGAAGACCCTGTGCTGTTTGTCATGGGCCATGAGTCTACCCACCGGATGCAGGACCTGGATGTGAAGAGTTACAACGCTTTCCGGGACTATGTCATGTCCCTGCCGGGGAGCAATGAGGCCCTGGAGGAGACGCTGTCTACCTACCGCAAGGCCAATGCGTTTAAGCCCGGAGAGAACCAGCGGTATGCGGCGATGGACGAAGTGACTGCGGATTACGCAGGCAGACTGCTCCGGGACCATGAGGAGCTGCGGCAGTTCATCCGGGATATGCAGCAGCCGAAGGTCCTGCGGGCACTGCTGAAGGCATTCCGGGCTGTCCGGGACGTGCTGACCGGGCGTGAGCGCGCCCAGGCCGACGAGGCGGTGCGGCTGCTGGAGGAGGCTATCAAGGGGGCTGAGAAGTCTCTGAAGAAGAGCGAGAGAGAGCAGAGAGGACAGCCTGCGGTGATGGACGCCGGGGACCCGGATCATAAGATCTTCAGCATCGGCGGCTACCGGGATTCCGGGCGGGCTACGCTGAAGGCCTGGATGGAGGATGAAGTCAAAAAGGGAGGACTGACGGAAGAGGATGCGGATGACATCCTCACGACTGCCGATGAGATCTACGACATCTGCAAAAAGTATGCCGACAGCGGGAAGTATCTCCCCTTCTCCAACTGGGCTGAGGCGCAGGTCGTGGTGGATGAGAACGGAAAGCCGGTCTTCTCCGTCCAAAAGAACAACAACGAGTACGACATGAACCTTGATTTCTCGCTGATCTGCAAGAAGCGCCGGGCACTTGACCAGGTCTTCAATATGCTGATCCAGCGGGGTGCGCTCGATGACTTTGACCTGACCGGGCAGAGCGTGGCGCACATCAATGAGATCATCCGGCAGAACGGATTCGAGGTCGCCTGCTTCCTCTGCTTCGTGGATTCCAAGCGGTTCCGCCAGGCGAAGGCGGCGGATGACTTCGTGGAGATGTACAACAGCGCCGTCGAGAGCATGATCCCATCCGGCAGCGGGCTGAATGCGGACTACTTCAACTTCGGCGGGGATAAGACGGTACAGCACGTTGAGAACGGCATCCATACGCTCGACGAATCGAAACTGGACTTCAGCGGATTGACTGAGACCCTGCGGACGCAGAAGGAAGGGACCGTGGCGGCGAAGATCGCCCGCCACCTGATGGACCACCCGGAGGACCGGCGGCTTCTCGCCAGAGGCGACTTCATGTCCACCGCAGGCTTCGATGCCGTGAAGGTGCAGAAGCCCCGCATCCTGTCCCTGTACAATTCCAAGAAGGGGACCGGCGGGCCGAAGGGTGCTGAATCCGAAACGCCGTACAACAACGAAGTTATTAAAATGGGGCTTTTCAACCGGGACAAGGCTTATAAGGTCGGCGGCGTCCGCATTCAGAGCTTCTCCGATTTCGTCTCGAGAATGGTCTTCGACTATGTGCAGATGACGGCGGACCTTGCCGCCAAGCGGCTGCCTGCTCATGCCTATACAAAGGAAGCGGACTTCGCCAAGATGTTTGGCCTTACCGGGATCAAGATCAATATGTCCCTGGTCCCCAAGGTGGTGGAGGGCGGCATCGCCCCCGGCCTGGACGCAAAGGGCCGCTATGCCTGGGAGGAAGGCCAGAGCTTCGGGTCTACCTACGGAGACAACGACAACGGGCGGAAGGGCTTCCGACTTGCCGTTAAGATCCAGAACGCAAACGGGTACACGACAAACTGCGGCACGATCGCGGTGGGCGTGAGTGACGCTCACATCCGCAAGATGCTGAAGGATCCGGATATCCGCATGATCATCCCCTACCACAAGAGCAACCTGAACCCTGTGGTGGCGATGATGAACCACATCGACGCCTTCCAGAATTATGAGCCTTATCAGTCTACCCTGGACCGCAACGGCAAGAAACTGGCTCCCAATAAGGATTTCGATTTCAACGAGGCATATCATCGGCTGGGCGACGCGAAAGCGGCGACGGAGGAATATGTGGCGTGGTGTGAGAAGAACGGGTATACGCCTAAATTCAGCCAGTTCCTGGCCAGCGACAGAGACAACTATTACAAGCTGATCATCGACTTTGCTTCGTATGACCGGGACGGCAACGCAACGCCGCAGGGCGACGTGAAGATGGCCTTCCCCAAGAAGGAAGACGCATTCGGCCCGATGAAGAACCTGATCAGGGCCGGACTGAAGCTGGATGCCGAGACGCAGGAGAAGATGGACCGGGAGCTGCCCGCGGTGGTGGACCAGATCATGAAGGAACTGCCGGGGAAGGAAGCCGAGTGGAGAGGAGAGGGGGCACGCTTCTCCATCACCCCCCAGGCCGACGCCGACTACATGGCGGCGGTGGAGAGCGGGGACATGGAGACGGCGCAGAGGATGGTTGACGAGGCGGCGGATAATGCCGGATATGAAAGATTTGGGGACTTCTTTGCGGATAAGTCCTTAGATTTGAAAACACCATCCCCGACGGCGAGGCAAAAGCAAATGTTTGAAGCCGGGAAGAGGTACGGAGATAGTGACAGCGGTTTCAATCAGTTTTTCGCTGAAGACCCAGATCTAGGAGAATATTATGTCTACAACTCCAATCTGCAACGGTGGTACTACGCTGGGGCAAGAGATGAAATGCCTGAGTATCGCCTCGCCATCAGATATGGAGACATCCCGGAGGAAGGACGTTCTCGTAACTGGGCGACAGGAGAGTTGGAGCGTGGTGTTTCTGCTGTTGATTTCCTCACGGATAAAACGCAGGGAAAGCAAACTATATATGACGCTATTTACGGAATACAAGACGCGACAAAAAATATTATTGGCGGTTGGGATTTCGGTATCTTTGGAAGCGATGGAGAACCCTTGCTTGTAGGAGCAACAAATGTTGTGCCGTTTACCGAAGTATCTAAGCTCAAACTGGCCGACCCCGTGACCTACGATGACAACGGCAACGTGATCCCGCTGTCGGAGAGGTTTAATGCGGAGACGGGGGATATCAGGTACTCCCTTGGCACCGAGGGCTACGACCGGGCGAGGCTGATGCGGGAGAACCAGATGCTCCGGGAGAAGGCCGAATACTGGAAGGATCAGACGAAGAAATCCGGGACCAAGGTGGACCGTCAGGCGGTGAAGGATGTTGCCGCTTCGCTGGGCCAGGACTGGTTCTCCTCTATGGAACACGATGACATCCGCACCAGGCTCATCCGTGTCTATGACGCATTCAACAGAAGCGGCGACTGGGCAGAGTTCCGGGCGATGTCGCAGGAACTGGCGAATGACATGATCGAAAGCGCACGGCTCCCGGATGACGAGAACTATCTGAACTATGAGGACCTGCGGACGCAGCTCAAGGACGTCAATATCATCCTGCCGGAAGGGACGGTATCCCAGAAGGAACTGGACCGGGTCAAGGGAAGCCTGGGCAATAACCTCAAGATCAGAGAGGGCAAGCGGCCCAACCTGGACGAGACCTATGACGTCACGGCGGAACTGTTCCCGGAACTTTTCCCGGACCCCGAAGGGATGACGGCGGCGGACAAGGCGAAGGCCATCATCGGCGTGGCAGAGACGGTCTGGAGCCGGGAGGAAGCGAACCCCTTCCAGCGTGAGTCCACGATCCCCGCAGGCATCCTGACCAATGAGATCATGGAGTCCTTCTGGGATCTGCCGGGGATGGAGAAAACGCTGGCAGACAAGGCGGCGGAAAAGGCACTGGCAGAAAAGAACGCCGCCCTGGCCCGTCTCCGCAAGCAGCACAGCAAGAAGTACAAAGAAGGGCTGAAAAAGGTTCGTGACGAGCGGGACCGGAAGTTGAAGGAAAAGTCCCAGAAATATCTGGCGGCGAAGAAGGAGAACTCTCAGAAGCAGAAGGAGAGGGAGCTGCGGGCGAAGATTATGCGGCACTGCGGCAGGTTGTCTGCGAAACTGAAAAGCGGAACTGACAAGCAGCACGTCCCGGAGGTCATGCAGCGCATCGTCGCCACTGCTCTGGACAGCATCAACCTGGGCAGTGGATTCACTCTGGTCTATGACGAGAATGGCAAGGCCAAGCGGGTCAAGGACGGAAGCGGCGAGACCACCAAGCGCACCGAAGCCTTTGAGGAACTGCGTAACTTCTACCAGCAGATCATTACGGCGGACCCGGATGAGGCTCTGGCTGGAGAAATGCCGGAGATCATCAGCAAGATCGTGGTCAGCGAAGAGCTGCCCAGGATGATAGACGGCATCATCGGATTCCGGGACACTCCTATCGCCAATCTGGGCAAGGCAGACCTGGATAAGATCTGGGAGACGGTGAAGGCCATCGAGACAACCATCAGCACCTACGACAAGGCGCTGGGACAGGCAAGATTCGAGACCATCTCCGAACCGGCGTTCGCCATTCGGGACTATGCCTCCCCGAAGAAGGACCGGAGAAATTATGTCGGAGGGATGAAGCACGTTGACCGGCTTTTGAATGTCGGAATGCTGAAGCCTATCTACTTTTTGTATCGGTTTGGCGATGGCGGCAAAATGATTTGGAAAATGATCGAGGACGCCCAGGGAGCGAACATCCGCTATTTGGATGAGATCCGGGCGTATCAGGAAGAGCATTTCAAGCCTGGTTTGGCCAAGCGGCTGGAGAAGCAGAAGCACACCTTTAACTTTAACGGCCAGGAGGTCGAGCTGACTACGGCCCAGCTCATCAATCTGTACAACCTGAGAAAGCGTGAACAGGCGGAGGGGCATATCCTGGAGGGCGGCTTCCGCCCGGACCAGATCGTCAAGGGCATCCGGGACGTCACGCCTGCGGCCCCCTGGCATTTCACGGCGGACCAGATCGGCGAGATGCTGAATGTCGTGGCCGGGGATGCGGAACTGGTGCGGATCGCAGACGCTATGATGGACGGCATCAAGTCCCAGGCGGTGCATGGCAACGCCGCCAGCATGGAGGTCTACGGAATCAAAAAGTATCGTGAGCGGAACTACTGGCCCATCGAATCGGACGAGAATCAGACCCAGACAGACATCAAGAACGAAGCTGTTTCTAAGACGGTGGCCGGGTCCGGGTTCGCTAAAGCGACACAGAAGGGGGCCAACAATGCCGTCATCCTGCGATCTGCCTTTGACGTATACGATGACCATGTGGTCGGCATGGCGAAGTATGCAGCATGGCTTGGGCCGCTGGAGAATCTGCGGCGTATCCTCAACTTCCGCTATAAGGACGAGACCGGGCACTTTGGCAGCGGCGTCAAGGAGATGCTGACAACGATCATCGGCAAGGACGGCCCCGGCTATTACAAGAAGCTGATGGACGATCTGAACGCCGGCATTAAGGCGACAAGCGACAATCCGTTTCAGCAGTTCATCGGGTCTTATAAAGCGGCGGCGATCGCTGGTAATATCCGTGTGGTTGCCCAGCAGCTCACATCTATTCCCCGTGCAATGGAAGAGATCGATCCGCAGGACTTCCTCCTGGGCATGGCGCAGGCCAGACCAGGGCAATGGGAAAACGAAATAAAAAAATACGCTCCCATTGCAATCTGGAAGGATTGGGGATACTTCACCGCTGACACCGGCAGGCAGATGCGGAACATTTTCTGGGGCGATGACAATTTTATTCAGACGGCGAACAATTTCATCATGAATAACAGAGTGTTCTCCCCCGGGACAATGGACGCCATCGGCTGGACGGCTATTTGGAATGCGCTCAAGAGCGAAACGAAGCGCACCAGGAAGGACCTGGACCCCGATTCAGAAGAATTTAAGTATGCCGTGCGAGACCGATTCAACGAGGTCATCAATCTGACTCAGGTCGTTGACGGCATCCCCCAGCGCAGTCAGCTCATGCGGTCCGAGAACGATGTCACTAAGATGGCAACGTCCTTCATGGGCGAACCGACAACCACATATAATATGCTGACGTTTGCGATCCATGAAGCCAGAACATCCACGGGTGCGGAGCGAGGAAAGGCTATGCGGCATCTCGCCAGGACCACAGTTGCGCTGGCAACGTCCATCGCCTTAAATGCTGCGGCTCAGTCCCTTGTTGACGCAATGCGTGACGATGACAAGGACGAGAAATATTGGGAGAAGTTCTTCCAAGCCCTGTACGGCTGGGAGGGCGAAACCAGGAAGGACAGGATCAAGAGTGCGATCCTCAACGGCAACCTGGGCGCAGGCATGAATCCGCTGACCTACATCCCGTTTATAAAGGATGTTGTCAGCAAGCGGCAGGGATACAAGGTCACCCGTATGGATATGGACATCATTTCCCGCGTGATGGATTCCTACGATGCAGTGGTCAAGGCCATGAACGGTGAGGGGAAGAAGACCAAGAAGAACGCCTGGATCAACTTTATCGCCGAGTGCTCCCGCTTCCTTGGTGTTCCGGTGGCAAACATCAAGCGTGATATACTTTCCGGGGTGAGTACGGTGTTCCAGGTAACCGGGAATTACCGTTATCAGTATGAGCTGGAGAAGTTCCTGTACAATATCGAGGGCACTGGCAACTTCAGCGAGTTTGCGAAGCTGGCGTATCTGGCGAAGCGGGACGGCGACACGGAAGCCTATGAAGCGATCCGGGCGGATCTGATCGCCAACGGGCCGAAGAGTGAGAAAGACGTGGACAAGAAAATCGCAGAACTTGAGAAGAAGGCCGTGACGGATACGGAGGAGTATCAGACGGCCCTGGCACAGAAGACGGATGCGTATCATACGATGCTGGAGGCCAGTCCACAGTATCAGGAGATGGACGAGGAACTGCAAGGAAAGGTGCAGGACAAGCTGGATTCCTATGCTCAGTATCAGGTGCTTGGACAGAGCATGGAGGTTGACGGGTCTGACTTTGAGAAAGTGCAGGCGGCAGAGGCCAGCGGCGTTCCTGCGGTGGACTGGGCGGTGCTGACGGTTCTCAAGGGGTCCCGGAACAATTATGAGGAGAATGGGAAGACCATCAAAGTACAGGACCAGATGATCGAGACCATCGACCAGATGGGCGGGACGGACGAGGAGAAGAGCGCCAGATATCGCACCTTGTACGACAGTGATAAGAATAATCCGTGGGTCAAGAAATAACATCGAAAAAACCGGAGAAAAAATTTCTCCGGCTTTTTCTTTTTTAGGGGGCGTGACGGGAAATCCCGTGCTGTATTCTTGGGGTAGAAAGAGAAAGAGGGTGGCTGCGATGGCGAAGAGACCGACAGGACGGACGAGGTATTACTCGTCAAATAGCACAGGCGTAAAGCGTGGCGAGGAAGCTCTGCGGTCTGTGCAGCAGCCAAAGAAACCAACGAAGCATGTCGATCAAAGGGCCGTTTCCAATAATGTCCGGGCGTGGGGAAAACCGAACCGGAAAGCGCCGGTCCGACCGATTTACTGGACCAGGAAAAAGTCTGTGGGGCGGTCGAAATGAGCGAAGCAATCATCGTGGCTATCATCACCGGTGCGGTGACGTTGCTGGGGGTGCTGATCTCCAACAGCAAAGCCCAGGCCGTGACGGACACCAAACTGGAGGAGCTGACCCGTGAGGTTCGAGAGCATAATAACTTTGCCCGCCGGATGCCCGTGGTCGAAGAGAAGATCCAGGGCATTGAACGGCGGCTGGGTGATCTGGAGAGCAAGGGGTGAGAAACGTGAACATGAAATGGCTGAAAGCGGCGGCGATTCGGGCCGTGAAGACCGTCTGTCAGACGGCGGTGGCTATCATTGCCGTGGGTGTGCCCATCTACGACATGGACTGGAAAAACATCCTGGCGGTCTCTCTGACTGCCGGTGTGTGCTCCATGCTAACCAGTGTGGCGGGACTGCCGGAGGTGCCGGAGGATGAATAAACAGCCTGTCTCCTATCTTCAGACGGACCCGAAGTGGAAAAACGTCAGTTACTCCGCCAAGGGGGAAAGCACCACCATCGGAGCCAGCGGCTGCGGCCCGACGGCCATGAGCATGGTGCTGGCCACCTGGGCGGATAAGAACGTCACGCCGAAGACAGAATGCGCCTGGGCGCTGGCCAACGGGTACAAGGCCCCCCATCAGGGGACCTACTACAGCTATTTCGTCCCAGCGGCGAACCGCTACGGGCTGAGCTGCCGCAGGCTGAACACGGCCAGCATCTATGGCAATGCGTCCATCCAGGTCCACCAGGAGGCGAAGAAGGAGATCGACAAGGGCAATCTGGTCATCGCCTGCATGGGCAAGGGGCTGTGGACCAGTTCCGGGCATTACGTCCTGGTGTGGAAGATTCAGGGCAACACCATCTATATCAATGACCCGGCGTCCACCCGGCTGGCACGGACCCAGGGGGACTATTCTCTGTTCAAACAGCAGGTGAAATACTACTGGGTGATCCAGGGACCGGAGACAAAAAAGGAGGAACCGGACATGACGGAGGAACAGACCAGAAAGATCGCAAAGGCGGAAGCTGACAAGGCGCTTGTGGCGGCGACCAGAGTGATCTCCGAGACCACCAAGGGACTGGCAGCACCAATCGTATACAAAACCTTCGATGACCTGCCCAAGGAATGGGGGCGGGCTACGGTGCGTAAGCTCTTGGATAAGGACCTGCTGCAGGGGACAAAGGATGGCCTGAACATCAGCTACGACCTGCTCCGGGCGCTGGTGATCCTGGACCGGGCGGGGGTCTTTGATGGCGTGGGTTGAGTATAATCCAAATCCGCTGGGCAAAAGTACCGTGGACTGTACGGTCAGGGCGTTTGCCAAAGCGATGGGCCTGGACTGGGACACCGCCTATCTATGGATCGCCCTGGAGGGCTTCATACAAAAATCCATGCCATCCTTCAACGATGTTTGGGGGATGGCATTCTGGCGGAAGTGGTTTACGCCGTACTTGCTTCCGGGGCCATGTCCCTTGTGCTATACGGTCAGACAGTTTGCCGAGGCGCATCCGCAGGGGACCTTTGTCCTCTGCACCGGGAACCATGTGGTCACGCTGGTGGACGGGGACTGGTGGGATTCCTGGGATTCCGGGGACGAAGTCATAACATACTGCTTTGTAAAGGAGGACACAGAGCATGGCATGGAATAACTACGCATTTCCTGTCGGATATCAACCGCAGATGCCGCAGGCGTATCAGACGCCCCAGACCCAGCCCCAGCAGGGCATCAACTGGGTGCAGGGTATCGCCGGGGCCAAAGCCTTTATGGTGGCTCCGGGGCAGACGGCGTTCCTGATGGACAGCGAGGGCCAGACCTTTTACATGAAGTCAGCCGATCAGAGCGGAATGCCGACGCTCCGGGTCTTTGACTTCCAGGAGCGGCTACAGCAGGCCCCAGCTGCGTCCCAGAGCAACGGGGCATATGAGGACCTGGTGAAGAGAGTGACGGCCCTGGAGGCCGCTCTGATGTCCAAGAAGGAGGCTCCTGCTAATGAACCCACTGTTTAATTCTATGGGCGGACAGATGCCGCAGAACAACATGGGCCAACTGCTCAAGAATTTCGAGCAGTTCAAGAGCCAGTTCTCCGGCAATCCCCAGCAGATGGTCCAGCAGCTCATCTCCTCCGGGAAGATGTCGCAGGCGCAATATAACCAACTCGCACAGTTGGCAAATCAGCTCTATCCGAAGCTGAAATGAGATACATCAGCCCCCACCCTGGGGGTTTTTGTATATAATTTTGAGAAAGAAAGGATAAAAAAACTATGTCTTACGGCAACGAAAATGGCGTGGATCTGTCCATGCCCGTGGCTCCTGTCGGCTATGGCAACAACGGCATGGGCTTCGGCGGTGACAACGGCTGGTGGATTCTCCTGCTGTTCCTTTTCGGAATGAACGGCGGCTGGGGAAACAACGGCGGCTATGGCGGCGGTGGCCTCTATCCCTGGATGAATCAGGCTGATATTACGACCTCCGGCTTCCAGAATCAGATGCTGAACACCCAGCTCATGGGCATCCAGAACAGCGTGACCGCCGGTTTCGGCGATGTGCAGAATTCTCTGTGCAGTGGTTTCGCCGGTGTGAACGCCAACATCTCCAATGGCTTTGCCCAGGCTGAGATCGGTGCCAACAGCAGACAGATGGCGAACATGAATCAGATGTTTGGCCTTCAGTCCGCTTTCCAGGATTGCTGCTGCGAGAACCGGCTGGCTACCTGCCAGACCCAGAACCTGGTCCAGAATGAGGGCGCCGCCACCCGTGCGGAAATGCTGAATCTGGCTCAGTCCATCAAGGATCAGATGTGCCAGGATAAGATCGACCAGAAGAATGACACCATCGCCCAGCTCCGCTCTGAGCTGATGTATGCCCGTGGTCAGGCTTCCCAGGATGTCCAGACTGCCGCTATCCAGGCCGGTCAGAGAGCGCTGGCCAACGAGGTCGAGCAGTATGTCCTGCCCACTCCCAGACCCGCCTACATCGTCCAGAACCCCAACTGCTGCGCCCCCAACTACAGCGGCTGCGGCTGCGGGATGTGAGGTGATCCGGCATGGCTGAGTATCTGTATAATGAGGTGCAGAGCGTCCTGCTGAATCAGGCCGCACTCTTCAACAACTCTATCCCCTGTAATCGTGGCAATGTCTACCACGAAAACGGGACGGGGATTTTTACTCTGCGGGGCCGGACCTGCAACTGCTTTGCCCGGTATCAGGTGGACTACTTCGGGAATATCGCCATTCCCGAAGGCGGGGCCGTCGGCCCCATCGCCCTGGCTCTGGCCGTGAACGGGGAAGCGCGGCCCACCAGCAGGAGCATTGTCACGCCTGCGGCGGCGGAGCAGTATTTCTCCGTTTCCTCCGGGGCCATCATTGACGTGCCCGCCGGGTGCTGCACGTCCATCTCCCTGCGGGCCGTCCCTGCGTCGGATGATCCCACGGTCACCCCGGCACCGGTCATCAACGTGCAGAATCTGAACATCCGCATCACGCGGATCGCATAACTGGAGGTGAGGAAAATGGGCAAATCTATCGATATGGAAGCAATGATGAAGCTGAAACGGAACATTTGCCGCCAGCTTGAAGGATATGCCAACATCGAAAACCTGGGCGGCAAGGCCCTGGAGGATGTGGCCAACATGGTCAAGACCGTGAAGAACATCGCCATCATCGAGGGCATGGAAGAGGAGAAGCAGGGCGGCTACTCCCAGAGAAGCTATGCCTCCTATGAGGACAGTATGTCCATGCGGCGGGGCCGGGACTCTATGGGCCGGTATGTCTCCCGTGATGACGGCCCCTCTATGCGGGGCGGCTCCTACCATGACGGCGGTGATCAGGAGACCCGCCAGGCCATCGAGGAGATCAAGCGCAAGCTGGATCAGATGATGTGACCATAGGCGTGGGACGTCCCACGCAGAAAGGTCAAAAAGATGCAAAAAGGGAGGTTTTTCTCTCTCCCTCCCTTGAGCATTCGGAGCAGCAATAAACCCCGGAAGCCTTTGATTTTCAAGGCTTTCCGGGGTTTCTTTTGTTGGCACGCCAGAAGGGACTCGAACCCCCAACCCTCAGAACCGGAAGCTGTGGGGCGTTGCCGCAAATCCGTTGATATTACAGTGTTTTTTTGGCGTCACTCTCTTTTTCGCGTGGGACGTCCCACAGGAGGGCCATGTTTTGATGCAGGACAGACTGGTCCTTGTGGGTGTAAATGTTGGCCGTAGTCTGGATGTCTGCGTGGCCCATCAGCTCCTTTGCCACGTTGATCGGGACCCCGGCTTTCTGAAGGTCCGTGCAGAAGGTGTGGCGCAGACAGTAGGGCGTCAGGTCCGGGGAGACTACGGACTTGACAATTCGGTTCCGGTACAGCTTGGCCCCCATGTGGATGTCCAAATCCCGGCGAAAGCCTGTCCACAGCCTGCGGATCGCTTTGCTGTCCAGACGATTCCCGGCGGACGTCTTGAAGACAGGCTCCAGAGGGCTTCCACGGGCAGCCAGGAGGCGCTTCTTCAGCTCCGGGTGCATGGGGATATCCCTGTACCCGGCGGCGGTCTTGGGACCCTTGACGCTGCCTGTGCCGCTCTCCAGGGCC
>OCVV011344201.1_pt1 | contig 43639 bp, 33 predicted proteins | sample 1539721 | NCBI WGS metagenome assembly OCVV01 (sample SAMN02144230, study PRJEB22623) | gut metagenome | biome: sheep rumen | host: Ovis aries | place: New Zealand | reverse complement strand
TTCTGCGATACAAAGCTATGAGATAGAGCATACAGAGCATAGAGATAGAGCGACTAAACCTATGCTTTACATGGTCTAAACCTATGGTTTCTGGCCCCCTAATATAGGGGGTTGGGGGGCTCAAATAGCTAACTGTTTGGCCTACAACGCATTAGAGACTTTGCCAAATTACGACCGTATTTGCGAAAAAAGTTTTTCTGGTTGAGAATTTTTAAATCTACAAGGGGGTTGACAGGCAAGTTTTTTTGACACTTCGCAGCAAAGAGAGGGGCGAAGGAGCCGCAAAAGGGACTTAGCGCTTACGAACGCGAAAGAACCAGCGGGCTATCGGCTTGCCTACATCACCTGGAAGCGATAGCCCACGGAGAGTTGGATGACGCTGTTGCGCGACTTCACGACGTCGAGCTGATGAATGCGCGTTAGTCCGAAGTTGTAGCGGGCATCGAGGATGACGTTCTCAAACTCGTAGCTCAAGGCGAGGGGAATCGACAGATCAACGCTCTTATAGACGTCCTTGACATCGGTCTCGAGCGGGACGGCATTACCCTGCTTGCGTGTGCCGCCGTCGAGGATGGTGATGTCCGTATACGACATTTTCTCCTTTCCGCCGAGCAGCAGGCCGAGTTGCAGGCCAGCCTTCACCGAGAAGCCTTTCGCTATGCGATAACCGAAGAGCAGGGGCACGTTGAGATAATCCAGGTCGGTGTGCCAGTCGCTGTAGCCTTCAACGAACTCGCCGTCCTTGCGCTCAAAATCGGGAAAACGCGAGCCCTGCCGGCTGTACTGCAGGCCGAGACTCATGAAGAGGTCGCTGGTGGCCTGATATTCGGCATCGAAGCCAACCATGAGTCCCGGCTTGATGCGCGACTTCAGGGTGTGTTCTTGCTGCATGAGGTCGACCACCACCTCGTCGTTGGTCATGTTGGCGAAGTTCACGCCGAGGCGCGGTATCAGGGAAAAACTGCCTGCTGAGGGTTGTGCCAGTGTCATGAGGGAAACAGTGAGCATAGCCACGAGAAAGGAAAATCGTTTCATCATTTGCTTTTATTTGTTATGCGGTTTACACAAATGATAACGTCGCATTTCCGCTTTTTATTGCCACCGCACCCGTTTTTTTTCCAGATTATTCTTGCTCCATCAGCTTGCGCTCGGCCAACTCGGCCCACTTCGTGCCGGGACGGCCGTAGTTGGCATAGGGCCAGATGGCGATGCCGCCGCGGGGCGTGAAGATGCCGCGCACCTCCAGATACTTCGGATCCATCAGACGCACGAGGTCTTTCATGATGATGTTCACGCAGTCCTCGTGGAAGTCGCCGTGGTTGCGGAAGGAGAAGAGGTAGAGCTTCAGGCTCTTCGACTCCACCATGCGCTTGTCGGGGATGTAGCTGATGCGTATCTCGGCGAAGTCGGGCTGTCCGGTGATGGGGCACACCGACGTGAACTCCGGGCAGTTGAAGCGCACCCAGTAGTCGTTGTCCTGATGTTTGTTCTCAAATGTTTCCAGCACATTGGGATTGTAGGTCTCGAGATATCCCGTCTCGCGGCCAAGGGCTTTCAGACCCTCCGTTTTTCTGTTTTCACTCATAGTTGGGTTATTTATTTTTTAAGGAGTTCAAGGAGTTGCAAGGAGTTCAAGGAGTTCAAGACAATAGTCCTGTTGCTGAAGGAGAGGGGAACCGACAAGGGTAATGTCTTGAACTCCTTGCAACTCCCTGAACTCCTTGAACTCCTTAGATCATATCGAAAATACCTTCAGCACGTTGTAGCTAATGTTCTCGTCGTAGACGTCGGTCTGCTCATATCGCTTCACGAAGCGCACCACACGCACCGTGAGCGGAAGCGCCACTACCTCGTAGGCGGTCTTCAGCACCACCTGCCAGAACATCATTGCCGGCATGGCCTCCCAGGGGATGACACCTCCGAGCGCCAGGGGGAAGAAGATGAGCGAGTCGATGACCTCACCAAAGACAGAGCTGAGCACGGCACGCAGCGTGAAACGGCGACCCTGGTCGCGCACCTTCATGCGGCTCATCACGTAGGCATTCACAAACGAGCCGCACAGGAAGGCCAGGAACGACGCGGCAGCAATGCGCGGCGCCAGGCCGAACACGTAGTGGAACTGCTCGTCGAACTGCCAGTAGCTGGCACCGGGAATCCAGTCGCACAGCGCACAGACGGCCACGACGAAGAAGTTCATCAGGAATCCCATCCAGATGAGCAGGCGCGTCATGCGGAATCCCCACACTTCGCTCACGCAGTCGTTGATGATGTAACTCACGGGAAATACAAGCACTCCGCCCGTCAGTGCTATGGGGCCCACTTGTATTTGTTTCGTTCCCAGCAGGTTCGATGTGATCAGGCACACGCAGAACAGAAGGCTCAGGAACAGGAAAAGCACACTAACTTTTTTGTTCATTGTTCTTGTTTTGTTAAAGGGGGTGGTCTTTCGACTTCGCAAGTACCCCTCACGCCCATAGGCGCTGGTGAATAAAAAAATGTTCGTTGCCGTAAAAGCGGGTGCAAAGGTACAAAGAAAAGTTGAATGAGCAAAGGTCAACGTGCGTTTTTTGCTTGATTGACGGTGATTTTTGTTTCTTTAACTACCTTTTTCGCTGCCTTCTGTAATCTTTTTCGTACTTTTGTCAGTTGGAACAATAAACCAGAAACTAGAAACTAGAAACAAAACAAAAAACGGAAAAAATGAAAAGACTATTGACTCTCTGCCTGATCATGGTTGCCGGCGCAATGCAGTTGGCGGCACAAGGCATCTACGATATCCGAGTGAAGAACGACACCGGCCAGGAGGTTTCGCTCAGCGACTACCGCGGCATCGCACGCTACGAGCCCACCGCCACGGTGAAGGACATGGAGCTCGACATCCGCACGCAACTGTTGACAAAGTAACAATATTAATAATAACATGAAGAAAACATTCAGCATCCTGCTCATGGCAGGAGCCCTGGTCTGCGGGGCATGCTCTCAGAAGGAGCAGAAGGCAGACGCCAACGTGAACGAGAATCCCGCCTCTGAGAAGGTGGAAGTGAAAGAAGTGGAAGGCCGCAAGAACTTCGCCGACAAGACGGTGATCACACCGCTGCCCGCCATCATGATTGCCACATGGGACGCCGAGGGCACACCCGACGTGATGATGGCTGCCTGGGGTGGCCAGTGCGGGCCGAAGCACATCACTTTCGAACTGTCCAAGCACAAGACGACTGACAACATCCGTCTGAAGAAGGCCTTCACCGTGAGTTTCGCTACGAAGGCCGATGTGGCTGAGAGCGACTACTTCGGCATTGTTTCGGGCAACGACGTGCCTGACAAAGTGGCCAAGGCCGGCTTCACCATCACGCCGAGTCCTAACGTCGATGCACCCATCATCAACGAGTATAAGCTCACGCTGGAGTGCCGCGTGGTGACGTTCGACGAGGATGAGCAGGGCGGTGCCCGCGTCGTTGGCGAAGTGGTGAACATGAGTGCCGACGAGAGCATTCTCGACGAGGAGGGCAACATCGACCTCGGCAAGCTGCAGCCCGTCGTCTTCGATTCGTCGAACAACACCTACCGCGTCGTTGGCGAGAAGGTCGGCGATGCCTGGGGCTCGGGCAAGAAGTACCAGTAAGCCTACCCCCCGCCCCTCCCTAAAGGGAAGGGGACCGTGGCACACGAGAGTAAAGGCATATGTCTACACTCCTACACTCCTAAAAAAGAATCTATAAATAATAAAGGAAAAAGAATGAAAAAGTTATTTGCAATGGCACTCGCCGGCATCATCTGTCTGTCGGCCTGTGCACAGAAGTCAGTACCGGCCAAGAAGATTGTGCCGCAGAAGGGCAAGCCCGCTGCTGCCATGACCGGCGAGGAAATCAGCTACACCGTCAGCGGCACCTGTGCTGCTGATGCAAAGATGGTGTACGTCGTCGACCCGAGGAATCCGCGCGACATTGCCGACAGCGTGAAGGTTGCCGACGGCAAGTTCACCTACACGGGTAAGGCTCCCCGCAACGCCTTCATGGGTCTCACCGCAGGCATGGAGCCCACGCTGTTCATCGTCGACGGCGAGCCCGTCACCATCGACCTCACCACAGGCGCACTGAAAGGCTCGGCCCTGAACGAGAAGTTCGGCGGCTACATGCAGAAGATGACTACACTGGAGAAAGCCCAGCAGGCCATCATCGAGCCCTACATGCAGGCTCAGCGTGAAGGCAAGTCGCAGGAGGAACTGCAGGCGATGGTGCCTACCATCCAGGCTTCGCTCGAGCCCATCTCGCAGCAGCTCACCGACCTCTGCAAGACGGCCATTAAGGAGAATCCCGACAACATCATCCCCGCAGCCTTCATCCGCAACGTCATGTACGACTTCGAACTCGACGAACTGAAGGAGCTGCTCAGCGACAAGTACGTCTATGCCAACCATCCGATGGTGGGTCCCGTTAAGATGTACGTGGAGCAAGAGGAGAAGAAGCAGGCCATCGTGGGCAAGCAGTTTATCGACATCGAGGAGAACGACGTCGACGGCAATCCTCACAAGCTCAGCGAATACGTGGGCAAGGGCAACTATGTGCTCATCGACTTCTGGGCTTCGTGGTGCGGTCCCTGCATGCAGGAGATGCCGAACGTGAAGGCCAACTACGAGAAGTACAAGGCAAAGGGCTTCAACGTCGTAGGACTCTCCTTCGACCGCGCCAAGGAGCCTTGGGTGAAGGCCATCAAGGAGAAGGAACTCAACTGGGTGCACCTCTCCGACCTGAAGTTCTGGCAGACCATCGCTGCCTCCACCTATGGCATCAACGCCATCCCGTCGTCGCTGCTCGTCGACCCCACGGGTAAGGTCATCGCCCGCGACCTGCGTGGCGAAGCCCTCGGCAAGAAGCTCGCCGAAATCTACGGAGAATAAGGACTAAATAACAAAGGACCACGGCGACGAAGGAGACGCTTTCGTAACGCAGTGGAGAAAGAACAAAGTGACAAAGTAACAAGGTAACAATGGAAGAGTTGTTACTTTGTTACTTTTTTTTGCTTCTCGGGTTTAGTAAAATGCGTGTTCATGTGTATTACTTGTGTATGAACGAACGAAAAGAACTCATTCAGCAGCTGTTCCGACAGCATTACCGGCAGATGTACCGACTGGCCATCCTACTGCTGCACGACGATGCCGAGAGCAAGGACGTGGTGCACGACGTCTTTGCACAGTTGCTCAGCGACCCACGCCCCATGCGCGAGGAGTCGGCCCAGGCTTTTCTGCTCACCTGCGTACGCAACAGATGTCTCAACCTGATGCGCAACCGACAGATTCAGAAGCGCATCCAGCACCTCTACCAGCTCGACCTCGAGACCGCCGTCCTCTCCGAGCGGCAACTCAGTGAAGAGGCTGAGGGACTGGCCGATGCCGTCGGCCTGCTGCAGCCTCCCGTGTGCCGCACCATCATCGTGCGACACTTCCGCGACGGCCTCACCTTCAGCGAGATAGCCCGCGAGCTGCAGGTCAGCGAGACCACTGTCTATAAGCATCTGCGCCGTGCGCTGGAATCATTACGCGAACATCTTAAAACCCCGAAGCACCCATGAACAAAACCGACCTCCTGCTCCAGATGCTGGAGCACCCCCACGACTACAGTGCCGCCGAATGGCAGCAGATACTCGAGGACGACGAGTGCCGCGAGCTCTACGAGCTGATGGCGAAGACGCGCGGTGCCCTCGACGCTGCCCGCGCCTGCGAGCAACTCACCGATGAGCAAATCGATGCCGAGTGGCAGCGACTGGAAAGCGACATGCTAGAAGTGAAACATGAACCGTCAGACGAGCATCCTCATCTTCGATTCTCTTTCTCCATTGGCCGATTCCGAAGGATTGCCGCCGTCTTCATCGCAGCCCTCATGCTCTCCGGCATTGCGCTGGCAGCCATCCACATCGTCCGCCAGCAGGCAGGAGATAAAGCGAGGGCAACGACTCAGGAGATGCCGACGTCAGTTTCACATCAGCCCATCGTGCCGGCCGACACTGTCACGACCGATACGGCCGCCGTCGCTGAGACCGTCGTCTTCGACAATGTCTCACTCGACAGCATTGCCAGGCGCATAGCCGCCTATCACCACCTGCAGATGGAGATTGAGAACGACGAGGCCCGCCAGCTGCGTTTCTACTACGCGTGGAACCAGAAGGACGGCCTGCAGGAAGTAGTCGAGAAGTTGAACATGTTCGAGCACGTCACGATGGTCGTCGAGAACGGAAAACTGATAGTCAGATGAAGCATCTCGTCACCATTCTCATGCTCCTTTGCTGCCTCGCCGAAGTGCAGGCGCAGAAGATTACGCGCAGCTACCGAAACGTAGCCATGCCCGAGGTGTTGCGCGACCTCAGCCAGCTGTCGCCCGACTACACGGTCAGCTTCCTCTACAACGAGCTGGAAGACTTCCGCGTGACCACCACCATCCGTCACCAGTCGCTGCCCGACGCCATTCAGCAGGTCGTAGGGTTCTACCCCATCCGCGTGGTCAGGCGTGGCGAAAGGGAACTCTACGTGGAATGCACCCATAAGACCGACCGCCACCTGACGGGCACCATCGTCGATGAGCAGGGGCTGCCCGTGGCCTATGCCAACGTGGCTGTGATGAATGCTGCTGACTCTGCGCTGCTCAGCGGTGGCGTGTCGAACGAAAGCGGCTACTTCGCCATACCGATTGAACAGACGGCCGTTCTGGCCCGCATCTCCTACGTGGGCTACAAGACCGTGTGGCGGCAGAGCAGCCGTGAGCACCTCGGCACCATCCGCCTGCAGCCTGAGAGCTACACCATCAACGGCGTCACAGTGGAGGGTGAGCGTCCGAAGGTGAAGCTTGACGGCAACACGCTCGTGATGAACGTCGAAGGCACCGTGATGGAGCGTCTGGGCACGGCCGAGGATGTGCTCTCGCGCGTGCCGATGATTTCGAAGAAAGGCGACAGCTTCGAGATTCTGGGCAAGGGCGTGCCGCTCATCTACGTGAACAACCGAAAGCTTTCCGACCTGCAGGAGCTGCGTAACATCCAGTCGGACTTCATCCGTTCGGTGGAGGTCGTGCAGAATCCCGGTGCGCGCTACGATGCCACGGTGCAGGCGGTCATCATCATCCGCACCCGTCGGGCTGCCGGCGAGGGTCTGGGCGTGGAGCTGACGTCGTGGAGCCGCAAGAGCCACGGCTATCAGAACAACGAGCGCCTGAACCTGACTTATCGCACGGGCCGTCTGGAGCTCTTCGCCAACCTCTTCGGAGCCTACAACAAACGGTGGCAAGCGGGCGAGTTCGAGCAGACCGTCTTTGCCGACACGCTGTGGAGCATCAAGAACCGTCAGGACTTCACCACACGCAATCCCTTCCTGGAAGGGCGTGCCGGTTTCAACTACCAGCTGAACGACAACAGTTCTTTCGGTGGATATTACGAACACACCTACGACTACGTGAAGATCAGTGGCACCGACACCGACGAACTGCTCGCCAACGGCAACATGTATGACCACCTCGTAAACCACAGCGTGAAGCGTCAGAAAGGCATGCCGCGCCACGAGGTGAACCTCTACTACGTGGGCAAGATTGGCAAGATGGACATCAACTTCAATGCCGACTACTCCTTCCGCCATCAGCACAACCGCACCACGCAGCAGGAACTGAGCGAGGAGTACGACGACCGCGACGTCAGCATCGACAACCTGACGCGAAGCCGCATGATGGCAGAGAAACTCATCGTGAGCCATCCGCTATGGAAAGGGCAGATAGAGGTTGGTGAGGAATTCACCTATACGCAGTGGACCAATGACTTCAAAAACCGAGAAGGCTACATCGCCAACAGCAACAACGAGCAGCACGAGCGAAACATGGCGCCCTTCGTGGAACTGCGGCAGCAACTAGGCCGCCTGCAACTGCAGGCCGGTCTGCGCTACGAGCACGTGGAGTCGGAATACTTCGTCAGCGGAGAGCGGCGCAATGACCAAAGCCGCTCGTACGACGGTTTGTTCCCGTCGCTGGCTGTCTCCACACAACTCCCCATCCGTGGGGAGGGAGCGGGAGTGGGGCTCTCACTCAGCTACTCCAAGCGCACCACGCGTCCCAGCTACTGGCAGCTGAGCAGCGATGTGGTCTACGAGAACCGGCTGAACATGCAGACGGGCAATCCCTACCTGCAGCCCGTGAAGTACCATCAGTTCAACCTCACGGCGATGTGGCGATGGCTCTTCCTGAGCACCAACTTCACTCGCAGCATCGACCCGATCCTCTACACGGCAGAGAGTCTGTCCGAGGATAGCAAGGTGAACTTCGTGACCTACAAGAACTACGACCATGCCGACTGGCTCACGGTCACGCTGGGCGTTCAGAAGAATGTTAAGATCAGTAGTGCTGCCACGTGGACACCACAATGGAACGTCATGCTGATGAAGCCGTGGTTCAAATCGCTGTTCCTCGATGAAGAGAAGAGTTTCAACCGCCCGATGCTCGTCTTGCAGCTGGGCAACATCGTCGCACTGCCGCACGACTGGCTCTTGCAGGCTGACTTCAGCATGCACACCCACGGCTACCAGCAAAATGTTTGGTTCAATTGTACCAACGCCATGCTCTCGCTGAGTGTCAGCAAAGACTTCTTCAAGCGTCGGCTGAACGTGAAGCTATCGGGCAACGACCTCTTTAATGGAGGCATCAACCGCTTTACGCTCTACAGCAACCGCATGATGTTCCAAAAGATGGAGGACAACGACTCGCGCCACGTCTCGCTCTCTTTGCGCTACCGCTTCAACGTCACCCCGTCGCGCTATCGTGGCACCGGCGCCGGCAATGCCGAGAAGAACCGCCTGTGAAAAAAGTGCGTTCCGCAGCAAAGATCCTTTTACCTGCTTCATCATTACAAAACCAAAGGAAAAAGCATCTTGCGCGGAACGCCAATATTGATTTTTTACTTCGCCCTAAACGACACGGGGACGTTGTAGTGCACTCTGACCAAGTGGCCATTTTGCTTACCAGGGACCCAGCGGGGCATGCTCTTGATGAGGCGCACGGCTTCCTTGTCGCAGAGGGGAGAAAGGGCTTTCGTGACACAGACATTGCTGCGGGAGCCGTCTTTCTCGACGATAAAGCTAACTATAGTCCTACCAGACACGCATTCTTCGTCGGGATACTTTAAATTGCTCTCCAGGAAATCCTTCATGGCCACAAATCCACCAGGAAAAGAGGGCATCTGCTCGACAACTTCAAACACCTGCTCGGAATCTATAGGACGAATGGGACCAGGGCCCTCCACCAGACGTAATGGTCCTTTAGAACCCGAAGCAGCCATCTGGCGCTTCATCTCCTTTGTAAGAAAAGGGGTCACCACACCTGCCCAGCCGCCATTCCTTGCCATGTGGATGTTCACGTAGCTGGTGTTGTTGACATCGCTCACCTTTTTATTATAGTGCATAGCCTGATAGTCGGCACTCACGCCGTCGCAGTAGGCCGTGAGCTGGTGCTTGCCCATGTCGAGGAAGTCGAGTTTCAGCGTGAGGTCGCGCGGCTCGCCGTTGGTGATGCCACCAATGAACCACTGCTCGCCCTTGCGTTTGGCCACGACGACGTATTCGCCGGCCTTGGCAGCCAGACAGCGTGTCTCGTCCCACGTGGTGGGCACGCTGGCGATGTAGCGTGTGCAGTCGTCATTCTGATAGTAGCGCGTGGGGTTGTCGGCAAGCATCTGCAAGCCACTCTCGAGCACCACGTAGAGTGCCATCTGGAAGCAGCGCGTGCCCATGGCAGCCGAGTTGGGACGTTCTGACCGATAGTGCTCGGGCTGCATGTTCAGCATGCCGCCAGGCGTGAAGTCGGCAGCACCCACAGCATTACGGATGAAGGGCAGGAAGGTGGTGTTCTCAGGAACGCAACCGCCCATCTGCTCCAGACCGCGAACGCCTTCGTAGGAGATGAGGTTCGGATATTCATATTCCAGTCCCGAGGGCGTGAAGGCACCGTGGAAGTCCACGATGATCTTGTATTTCGCAGCCTCGGCCACCACGCGGCGGTAGAAATCGTTCATCCACTGGTCGGCGTGGTCCATGAAGTCGATCTTCACCGCCGTGATGCCCCATTCGGCATAGGTCTTGAAGAGCGTGTCGAAGTTCTGCTCCACGGCCAGCCACGGCAGCCAGAGAATGATTTTCACCCCGATGTTGTCACAATACTTGATGAGGTCGGGCAGCCGCAGGTCGTCGTTGCCGTGGAAGGGGTCGCGCGTGCTCTTCGCCCAGCCCTCGTCAAGCAGGATGTACCTGATGCCGTAGTGGGCAGCGAAGTCGGCAAAGTAGCAGTAGGTCTCGTAGTTGCAGCCTGCCTTGAAATTGACGTCAGGACCATAGGGAGCAGCACCGTTCCACCATTCCCACGACACCTGTCCGGGCTTTATCCACGACGTGTCGCCGAGCACGCTGCGGCGAGCCAGCTGCACGGGCACGGTCTGCTCGATGAGTCCACACGAATTGGTCACCACGGCCCAGCGCCAAGGCAGCTGCAGGCCTTTGTGCAGGGCAATGTAGTCGCCCTCTTTCGTAATTCTCTCGCTGCGGTCGCCGGCGGGTTCCCACTGCTCAGGATAGTTGGGGAACGCAGCCTTCACGCCCTCGGCTTCACCGCGTAGGAACATGTGGGGATAGTCGTTGACGTCGCTCTCGCCCACGAGCACCTGCTGGTCAGAGTCGTCGGTGGCCGAGAACAGGGCTGGCAGCGTGGCCAGATGTCCGCTGGCCTGCCATTCGGCGAGCGGCTTGTGCTGGTAGGGTTCCTCATACGACGTATTGAACGAGCCGCACGTCTGATAGTGGGCCACAAAGCCATCGGCAGGACGCATCACCACCTGCTCGCCGTCCACCTTCGTCGTTGCGCTCTTCGTCTTGGGCAACAGCCAGCGATAGGCCACGGCATTGTCCATCACCCTGACCACAAGTGCACTGCCGTCGCGGAACGTCACGGTGGCCTCGTTGTAGCGGTTCTTGATTTCGGCCTGCTTCAGCGGCACCACGGGGCGCAGCGTCTCGGCCACCGTGTTGCGCGTCACCTTGCTCACCTTGCCCTGCTTGCTGCACGACTTGCCGTTGGCAGTCAGCGCAATATCGTCGAAGGTGAACACCCGATGGTCGTAATTCTCAATCGTCAGCGACATGCTGGCACCAGTCTTCAGCGTGGCTGTCAGTCCGCCGGACTGTGCTGCCACTTTCACATCTTCGCCCCAGGCCGATACGACAGCCACTAAGGCGAGCAATGTCGTCAATAAGGTTTTTCTCATATTCAGGAAAGTTAAAGAAGTTAAGGTATATAAGGGAGTCAACCTTGTCACACCGCTCCCGCCACGAGCCACGTCATATAGCCGAGGAAGAGCACGGTGAGCACGGCACCCTCCCAACGGGCCACGGTGAGCTTCGTGTAGGAGAACAGCCACAGCAGCAACACCGAACCCGTCATCATCGCGAAGTCGACGAGCGTGATGCCCTGCACCTGCATCGGGCAAATCAGACCTGCAGCACCGAGAATGAGCAGGATGTTCAGCACATTGGAGCCCAGCACATTGCCAATAGCGATGCCGCTGTTGCCCTTGCGGGCTGCCACCACACTCGTGGCGAGCTCAGGCAGCGACGTGCCGCCGGCCACGATGGTCAGACCTATCACGGCCTCGCTCACGCCCAGCGTCTGGGCTACGCTGGTAGCGCCGTCGACGAAGATGTTCGAGCCCACCACCAGGCAGGCCAGTCCCAGCACCAACAGTCCCACCGACTTCAGCACAGAGTAGCCGCGCGGGGCAGCCTGTTCCTGTTCGATGGCGTGGCTACCCTTGGCGCCGCGCAGCGTCACCCACATGAAGGCCAGAAAGCCCACGAAGAGCAGCGCTGCATCTACGCGCGAGAGATTGCCGTCCATCAGCACCATCACCGTCAGCGCCACCGATGCCAGCAGGGCCACCGGCACGTCCTTCCTTACCGTGGAAGGCAGAATGGTCATCGGCGCCACCATCGCTGCCACGCCCACGATGAGCATGGCGTTGAAGATGTTCGAACCCACGACGTTACCCACAGCCAGGTCGGCGGTGCCTTTCAGTGCCGACACCAAGCTCACGCAGAACTCCGGAGCCGACGTGCCCAGCGCCACGATGGTCAGTCCAATCACTATCTGTGGAATCTCCATCCGCTCAGCCAGTGCCACAGCACCGTCGGTCAGACGGTCGGCACCCCACAAGACCAGCACTACGCCGGCCACAATCATCAGAATGTTTACAATCATAATTCTTTTTTAATGAGTAATGAGTAGTAATAAAGAGGGTAGCTATAAGCGTCGCTTCGTCGCCGTGGTCCTCTGCTACTCTGTTACCTATTACCTTTTTTATTACCTGTTACCTATTACCTGTTACCTATTACCTGTTACCTATTACCTGTTACCTATTCCCCCCTCTGCCTCACCGCCTCAAAGAGCAGGATGGCGGCACTCACCGAGACGTTCAGCGAGTCCGTGATGCCCAGCATCGGGATGCGGATGTGGGCCGTAGCAGCGCGGCGCCACTGCTGCGTGAGCCCCGTGGCCTCTGTGCCCATCACGATAGCCGTAGGACCACGCATGTCGGTGTCGTAGTAGAGTTCCGAGTCCTGCAGCTGAGCCGTGAGGATGCTGATGCCGTGTTCCTTGAGGAAGCGAATGCACTCCTCTGACGTGCAGGCCACCATCGGCATGCTGAACACCGCACCCGTAGAGGCACGGACGACGTTGGGGTTGTAGAGATCGGTGAGCGGGTCGCACACCACCACCGCCGTTGCTCCCGCAGCGTCGGCACTGCGCAGGATGGCACCCAGGTTGCCGGGTTTCTCCACGCTCTCCAGTACCACCAACAGCGGCGACGAACCCAACTCGATGTCCTCCAGCCGCAACTGCCGCGTGCGCACCTCGGCAATCACTCCTTCGGTGCTGCCGCGATAGGCCATGCGCTCGTAGACTTTCGGCGAGACCTCTATCACCTGATGGCATCTACTCCCCTCCCTCACAGGGAGGGGCAGGGGGGTGGGTCTGCTCCAAAACACCGTCTGCACCTCGAAGCCTGCCGCCAGACAGCGCTCCAGTTCGCGGCGTCCTTCCACGACGAAGAGGCCCGCCTCTCGGCGTTCCGACGACTTCTGCTGCAGAGCCAGCAAGCGCTTCACCTTCGGGTTTTGCGCACTCGTGATGATATTTTCAGTCTCCATATCCACTTATTCTGCTGCAAAGGTACAAAAAAGTTTAGAGTTTTAAGTGATGAGTTATGATTATTTTTGTAACTTTGCAGCAAGAAAACAAGAATATGATTGGAACCATCGTCAACACCTGTACCATCATCGCCGGAACGCTCGTAGGAGCCTTCCTCCATCGCGGCATCAAGGAGAAATACAAGGACATGCTTTACACCGGCCTCGGCCTGGCCAGTCTGGCCATCGGTCTGAACGCCACCGTACAGAACTTGCCGAAGAGCCAGTACCCCGTGCTCTTCATCGTGGCCATTGCCGTAGGCGGCGTACTCGGCACCTGGCTCGACATCGACGGGAGGTTTAAGAGGAGCCTCTCCCCCAACCCCTCCCCAAATAGGGAGGGGAGTCTCGCCGACGGGCTCTCCACTGCCATCCTGCTCTACTGCATCGGCCCGCTGTCGATGCTCGGCCCCGTCATCTCTGCCCTGCAGGGCGACAACACGTTCCTCTTCACCAATGCCACGCTCGACTTCGTATCCGCCACCATCTTCGCCTCCACCTACGGCCTGGGCATGATACTGGCCGCTCCCGTGCTCTTCTGCTGGCAGGGCATGTTCTATCTCGTGGCGAAGATTTCAAGCGAAGCCGTGAGCGACGCCCTCATGTCGGAACTCCTCATCGTCGGCGGCCTCCTCATCACTGCCTCCGGCCTCTCCCTGTTGAAGCTCAAGGATTGCAAAACCCTCAACCTCCTCCCTGCCCTACTCGTGCCCGTGCTGTGGTTCCTCATAAAGGCTCTTTGGTAGCAATGCATGCAGTTTCATAGCTTTCGCTTTCCATAAGCTATGCACCAGTTTCGCAACTTAACTTAAATTGCTGAGCAAAATAAGTTAAATTACCGAGCAAAATAGCTCAATTTACAAGACAACCGCATAGTCCTAAGGCCCCTAGGACTAAATTACTTAATGTAATAACCTCAAAAAAATGCAAACTTAGTAACTTCATCATTACCTTGGTGAAAGAGACAAAAAAAGAGGGGCAATGGGCTAGAGATTTTCCTGACTGCTAATCATACAAAGCAGACAAGGCATTTCTCTTGCCCCTTGTCCCTCACTTCTTACTCCTAAGGAGAGGCTTTATTGCTCGGCGCGGTCGTCGACGTTGTCGCCCTCTGTGGGGGCGAGGGTGGCCTCGAAATCGGTGATGCCGTAGCGCACGAGGATGTCGTACCACTGCAGGAGCTTGCGGATGTCGCTGTCGTGTACGCGCTCGCGGTCGTAGTCGGGCAGCACTTCGGCGAAGAAGTCGCGCAGTTGCTGGGAGGTGGCTTTCTTATAGTTGAGCGCGCAGGGCTTCAGTTCGGCTTTCTCGCCAAGGTTCTTCAAGACCTGCCAGAGGGGGATATCGTCGCTATCGGTGTACATGGCGATGTCGCCAAGGCTGGTGATGCGGTCGGTGCCAAAGGCGGGCATGCGCTTGCGTGCTTCGTCAAGTGTTTCTACGATAAGGTTCATCTTGCCGCGGCTCACGAGGCGATAGAGGCCTGGCTTGCCGGAGATTGAAAGAATTGTTTCCATTGTTCTTTTTTCGTTTTGTATTTATTGTTATTAAAATGATTCCTTAATACGGTGGGACCTCTCCAAGGTCCAAAAACTCTGCTGTTCTTTACATCCCCAGGTCAAGACCTGGGGTTACTGACATTCGACCCCGTCGGGGTCGGAGGCAGAGATGACATCGGCCTAAGAGCGTCGTTCTTTTTAAATCACCCCCAGGTCAAGACCTGGGGTTACTGACTTTCGACCCCGGGGTCGGAGGGAGACTATCCAGCTGACGGATAAGTTTGTCTACTTGCGGCTCGAGTGGCACGATACCATCGTTTAGGATGACAAAATCGCTTTGGGCCTCCACTTGGTCTTGAGGCATCTGACGGTGAATCCACTCCAGGGCGCGTTCCCGACTGATGGCGTCACGCGCCATGATGCGGCTAACGCGCACGTCCTCGGGGGCGCTGACGCAGACGACCCGCGCGAAAGGTACGCGCCGCTGGAAACCGCTGTCGAAGAGGATGGCACTTTCGAGCCACTGATAGTCAGACTGCATGAAGTCGAGGGCCACGGCAGGATGCACCACGTCGTTGACGGCCTGCTTGTTCTCCTCGCTGGCCAGCAGGAACTCGGCCAGCACGCGCTTCTGCAGGATGCAGCCGCGATAGACCTGAGGTCCCACGAGTTGGCGCAACTGTCTACGCAGCGTGGCCGAGGTGCGCATGAGGCGCTTGGCAGCGGCATCGCAGTCGTAGACGCGGATGCCTCGCTGGGCCAGCAGCCGGCACACGTAACTTTTGCCGCTGCCTATGCCGCCGGTGATGGCGATGTAGGGCTGCTTCATTGCTCGATGAGATAGTCTACCTGCTGAATGTCGAGGCGCGGGTTGCTGACGCTGCCCGGAGCCTTGCGGAGGTAGATGTTGCACTTCTCTGACGGATGGGCAGCCAACTCGTTGTAGTCGGCTTCAACACGGAACTGCTCGGGGCGTATCTGGCGATACTGGTTGGCACCTACTACAAAATGCACGCGTACACGCGAAGGAAACGTGCGCAGCACCTTTCCTGCGGGCATGCCTACGGCCTCAATGGGCACTTCAACGGTCTCCTCGGTCATGATGTCGGGGCAGAGCGTCACTTGCACCTTCGAGGGCACTATCTTGGCTCCGCGAATGGTGCGCAGGGCGACGGTGCGGACGACGGTATCCTCGAAGTTGATGATGCGTTGCTGCTCGGTGTCGGCATAGCGGATGCTGTCGAGCAACTGGCGACTGGCATAAACGGTGACGGTGGTAGGCGAGTAGATGGTGCGAGCCAGATAGTGAGTCTTTTCGGGCACGATTTGCCCGATGAGCCTCACGGGCACTCTCTTCGATATGCCGTGGTTGTAGAAGAACTCCAGCCTGTCGGGCTTCATGGAGGTAATCTTGGTGGAACTGTAGATCTGCTGGCTGAGCTGCCGCAGCAAGTCGGTTCCCTGCACCTGAGCGCGTCCGTTGTCCTTAGCCGTATAGTTGTGAAAGTTGATCTTGAGCGGACGCAGCGTACGCCAATACATGTAGGCGGCCAGCGTGAAACCCTTGTCGCGCAGGGTGACGCGCAGGGTGTCGTTGATGTCGGTGGTGATGACTACGTCCTTGGGCACGCCTACAAGGCTGACGGGCACCCGATACTCGCGTTCGATGGTCTCGTTGAGGGCCGTGAGCATCCAGAACATACCACTGACGATGAGGAAGAACAAAAAAATCAGAAACTCTCTGTTCACGATACTGAACAGAAAGTTCCTGACTACTCTGTATAGGCTGACGAGTTGTTCTTTCATCGTCGTGCTGTCGCTGATGATATTTTCCTTTTAGAAGTGAGGATGTTGCAGGCTTATGCGTTGGGCGTAGCAGCAGCTCCGCTGGCGAAGACGTAGTTGCGGTCGATAGTGACAACCACGCCGCGGGCAATCTCCACATCGACGGTGGTATCGGCATTGACACGCTTCACGGTGCCGTGGACGCCACCACCCGTGACCACCTTGGTGCCTTCTGTGATGGAGTTCTGGAACTGGCGAATTTCCTTCTGCCGCTTCTGCTGCGGACGAATCATGAAGAACCACATGATGGCAAAGATGGCCACCATCATCAGCAGCATGGACATGCCGCCGCCTCCCTGTGCTGCCTGTGCAGCTAATACGATTGTACTCATTGTTTGTTATTGTTTTTGTTTGTTTGACGTTCTGCGTTTTCTTTTCAGTTCTCCTGCGGAGCGTGGGGCGGCTCCATGGTCTTGAACATCTTGCCCGAGGCGATGAGGTAGCGGGCAATGGCATCGAGCATGCCGTTGATGTAGCCGCCACTCTTGTGGGTGCTGTAGAGCTTGGCCAGGTCGACATATTCGTTGATGGTGACACTGACGGGGATGTTGGGGAAGGTCATCATCTCGGCAATGGCAATCTGCATGATGACGACATCCATGTAGGCCAGGCGCGAGAAGTCCCAGTTGCGCGACGTCTCACCCATGTAGCGCTGGTAGACATCGGCATTGAGGATGGTGGCGCGGAAGAGCTTGCGGGCGAAGTCCTTGTCTTCCTCGTCCTTGTACTCGGGCAGCAGTTCCTGCTTCGAGCTGTTCTTCGGATCGAAGCGCTTGATGGTCTTCAGCACGAAGGTGTCAACAACTTCCTTATCGTCGTTCCAGTAGAGGCTCTTTTCCTCGAGCAGGGCGTCAAGGTCCTCGTTGTCCTGCACAAACTGCTTGTAGATTTTCCGCCACAGCTCGCGGTCGGTCTCGTAGGAATCGTCATCAGACTCCATGTAGTCGGCGTAAATCTGGCTGTTCTCAATCTGGTTACAAAGCTTGCGCACAAATTCAATATCGTCGTCCCACGCGAGTTTCTGGCTCTCAACATAGCTGCTGAGCATCTTGTTGTCTTCCATCTGGATGGAGAACTTGTTGTCGACGAACTTCGTAGAAGGCAGCGGAGTGCCCTCGCGCAGTGCACGCTGGGTAGCAATCTCTATACGGTGGCGCTCCTCACGAGCCACTGCCACGATGAGCTGCAAGAGATAGAGATAAAGGTCATATGCTTTCGAAAGGCTGAAAACAAGTTCCTTTTCAGCACTGTCAATGTTACGGTTGCCATTCTGGTAATAGGCATAGGTAAGCTGAACAATCTTAATTCTAATTAACTCGCGATTAATCATTGCTTCTCTACTTTATTTGTGTTTCAGGATTTCAAAAATACGTATTTACGATTGCAAATTTAGTGATTTTCTGCCAAACAAGCAAGAAATAGAAGAAAAAATGATAGGTTTTTGCAATTTTTCTTCGTCAAACTTTCGTCTTTCATCTTTTTTTAGTACCTTTGCACCCGCTTTTTTGAGCACATCGTGTGATGGCGAATTAAGGCAATGAGAATTTTAACAACTTAATTTAGAGTAACACAAAAGTAAAAGTATGAAAGAATTTACACTGAACGGTCAGATGCGTGAGACCGTAGGAAAGAAGGCTTCCAAGCTGATGAGAAAAGAGGGAATGATTCCCTGCAACATTTATGGTGAGCACACTGCTGACGGCCAGCCCGTCGCCCACTCGTTTGCCATCTCGATGGCCGAGCTGCGCAAGGTGGTCTACACTCCCCACATCTATATGATGAACATCAACATCGACGGCGTGGCCCGCAAGGCTGTCATCAAGGAACTGCAGTTCCATCCCGTGACCGACGCCCTGCTGCACGTTGACTTCTACGAGGTGAACGAGGAGAAGCCCATCACTGTTGGTATTCCCGTGAAGCTGAACGGTCTGGCACAGGGTGTGCGCGACGGTGGTAAGCTGAACCTTTCTATCCGCAAGCTGAACGTGACCGCTCCCTATAAGCAGATTCCTGAGGTGCTCGACATCGACGTCACCAACCTGGAGCTGGGTAAGAGCATCAAGGTGCGCGACCTGAGTTTCGAGGGTCTCGAACTGGCTACTCCCGCCGATGTGGTGGTTTGCTCTGTGAAGGCTACGCGTGCTTCGCGTTCTGCCGCTGCTGCCGAGGCTGCTGCTGAGTAAACAATTACAATCAGACTATGGACAAATACTTAATTGTGGGTCTGGGAAATCCTGGCGACGAATATGCCGAAACCCGCCACAATGCTGGATACATGGTATTGGACGCTTTCGCAAAGGCGTCCAATATTGTTTTTGCCGACAAGCGCTACGGCTACGTGGCCGAGACCAGCATCAAGGGACGCAAGGTGTTTCTGCTGAAGCCCACCACGTTCATGAATCTCTCGGGCAACGCCGTACGCTACTGGCTCGGCAAAGAGAACATCGACCAGAGCCGTCTGCTTGTGGTGAGCGACGAGGTGGCCGTGCCGCTGGGGCAGTTCCGGTTGAAAGCCAACGGTTCGAACGGCGGTCACAACGGACTCGGGCACATACAGCAACTCATCGGCCAGAACTACGCTCGGCTGCGCATGGGTATAGGTAACGACTTCCCGCACGGCATGCAGATACAGCACGTGCTGGGACACTTCACGCCGGAGGAGCGGGAGTTGCTCAACCCTGCCATCGACACGGCTGTGGAAGTGATACGCAGTTTCGTGCTGGCCGGCATTGACATCACGATGAACCAATACAACAAACTGGGTAAGCAATGCAAGAAACCGCAAGAATCGACAAATGGCTCTGGGCAGCCCGCATCTTCAAAACCCGAAGCATAGCCGCCGATGCCATCAAAAACGGCCGCGTCACCATTGAGGGTGTCAACGTGAAGCCGAGCCGCATGGTGAAGGCTGGCGAGGTGGTGAGCGTGAAGAAACCACCCATCACCTATTCGTTCCGCATTCTGAAGACCATCGAACAGCGCGTGGGTGCAAAACTCATTCCCGAGATTTACGAAAACGTGACCGACCCGAAGCAGTACGAACTGCTGGAGATGAGCCGCATCAGCGGTTTCGTTGACCGCGCCCGCGGTACAGGCCGCCCCACGAAAAAGGAGCGCCGCGCCATGGATGCCTTTGTTGACCCCACCCTATTCGGATTCGATGATGATGACTTATTCAGCGATGAAGACTAATCGCTGCAAAAAAAATAGCGTCGGCGCCTGAGACCATCTCAGACGCCGACGTACTTTTTTCTATCACATGATTCTTAGCACGGGAGTTTAGAAGTATCTTCCCGGTCTGCCGAAACCACCACCAGGACGGCCACCACCAGGACGGCCGCCGCCAGGACCCATGCCGCCACCAGGACCCATGCCGCCAGGACCCATGCCGCCAGGACCCTGCATGCCCTGTCGGGCCTGCTTGCCGCCAAAGGCGTTGAAGCGATAGACGACGTGGAGCATAGCGTAGCTGTTGATGCTGTTGTACCACGTATCGGTACGTGACATGGCAGAGAGAGCACGGCTGAAGTTGGACTGCTGGTTCAGGATATCGTAGAACTGCAGCATCACCGTGAGGTTCTTGCCCTTCAGGAACGACTGCGAGATCTGCGCATTCCAGAGCAGCTCGTTGGTGTTCATCGACTGGTCGTTGTAGCCGCGACGGCTGCGGTTGTGGATGTCGGTGGCAATGCTGGTTCCCCAAGGAGCCGTGAGACTCATCGAACCACCATAGGAGAAGGTCCAGGTGTCGAGGTTGCCGCTGGCCTGCAACTTATTGCGGGCGTGGTTGTAGTTGACGTCGCCATCGAGCTCAATCTCGCCGAACCACTGTCCCAGCGTGGGGCGGAAACTCAGGCCGAGTCGCTCGCCGACGGTGGTCTCGCGCGTGGTGTTCTTCACCGAAGAGGAATTCATGTCGAGTGCCACGTAGCCTACGTAGTTGTTGTAGCCCAGGTTGGTGAACGTGTTGACATTCCAGACGCCGGCGCTGTCGATGGATGCGTTGAACATGCCGCCCCAGAACACATTCCAGTTGCCGTTGATGTTCTCCGGACGCGTGGTACGGCCACCGGTTTTCTCGTCGTAGGTCACCATCGACGAGATGCTGTTGTTGGTGGTGGTAAAGCGCAGGAAGGTCATCTCAGTCATAGAGTGGTTCTGCTGATAGCCGTTGTAGAAGAGGTTCAGGCTCTGCGTGAACGATGGTTTCAGGCCGGGATTACCGCGCGAGATGTTGAGCGGGTCGCTATCGTCGTAGATATCGAGCAACTGCGTCATCGAGGGCTGCGACGTAGATCCGCGGTAGTTGATGCGCAGGTTGGAAACCTTCGAGAAGCGGTAGCGGAAGTCGAGTGTCGGGGTGACGTTGAACACGGTGCGGGTGGTGTCGACATAGACGCCCTGATAGTCCTGTATGAACTTCGAGCTCTGCGGCTGGAACATCACGCCCACGTTGAAGTTGTACTTCTCGTGAATCTTACGGAACATCAGCTCGATGTTGTGCGTGTAGTTCTTATACTCCGAGTAGCGGCTCAGCGCCGAGTCGCGATAGGCCTCGTAGGGCTGCGAAAGGCGATTCAGGTAGTTGTCCCACTGACGATAGTAGGGAGTAAGTCCCGAGAAGAAGTCCTCGCCGAGATTGGAGAAGTCGAAGGTCTGTCGGTCGCTCTTGTTGAACGAGTAGTTGAAGCGATAGCTAAACTGCAGGAACGCGCCTTTCCAGAGCGGCTCACTATAAGTGGTTTGCAACGTGTAGTTGTAGCTCTTCGTGGGGGCGAGGTTGAAGCGGTTGGTCTGGTAGGTAGAGTCATTGCCCAGCATGTCCTGAATCTGGAAGAGGTGCACATTGCTGGTGGAGAAGTTCTTCGATGCTCCCTCGTTGTAAGACGCATCGGCACGCAACGTGAGGTTGCGGCCACGCGAGCCGAACTTACGGTTGAACTGCAGCATGCCGCCCACGCGCTTCGAGTCGCTGTAGCTGATGCCCTGGTTCTGGCGCCAGTTCACCATCAGGCCGCGGCTGGCCAGGTCGGAAATGGCGGCATCGACCAGCGGATCGTCGACGTAGAGATAGGGATCCTCGTTGTAGGATGCCGACGTGCCCCAGGAGCGTCCGTCGTTTTTAGAGAAGCTCAGGTTCGGACGGAACATGATGTTGGTCATCGTGTCGGGTGTCCACTCCACGCGCATCTGGGCATTCCACGAATCGGAGCGCGAGTAGTTCTGATTCAGGCTGTTGGAGAAAGACCCTGAACGCGACACGAAGTTCTCGCTCGAGGAGATGGTGCGCGAGTCGCCGTCGCGGTGGTTCCAACGCACCGAGCCATCGACCTTCAGCAGGTTAGTCTTCTCGTAGTTGATGTTCACACCTACCATCTTCGAGGAATTCAGCCCCGTGTTGCCACGGCCGAAGCCGCCCATGCCACGTCCGCCAAACCCACGGTCGCCCGTGTTGTTGGCATTGCTGAAAGCACGAATGGCCAGGGCGTCGTTGTTGTACATACCCATCAGTCGGGCCGAATAGCGGTCTTTCGTTCCTATGGCGACATCGTTGTTGGTGAGGAAGCCGTGGTTCATGCCTTTCTTCACTGAGAAGTCGAGCGTGGTCTCCTCGTTGCCGTCATCGATACCGGTGATGCGGCTCAGGTCGCTCTTCTCGTCGTACACCTTGATGCTCTCGATAATCGACGTAGGCAGATTCTTCATGGCCGTCTGCGTGTCGCCGGTCATAAACTCCTTTCCGCCCACCTTCACCTTTTTCACTTCCTTTCCGTTGATGGTGATCTTGCCGTCGTCGTCAACCTGTGCGCCAGGGATGCGCTTCACCAGTTCCTCGGCCACAGAGCCTTCCGGCACGCGGTAGGCCGACGAGTTGTAAACGAACGTATCCTCTTTCAGCACAACCTTCTGGGCAAGAGCAGTGACCTCTGCCCCCTTCAGCATCACGGCGTCGCTCTGCATCGTCAGCTTGCCCATAGCAAGGTTTTTCTGGCCTTCCATCTCGAGATTCTTCACCATCGTCACGTAGCCGATGCTTGAAATCTTCAGCAGATACTTGCCACTCTTGGGAGCCGTGAGCGAGAAGCGACCCTCGTCGTCCGACACGCTGCCACCCACAAATGTTGAGTCGGTTTTCAGCAGTTGCAACGTCACTTGCGGCAGCGGCTCATTCGTGTCTTTGTCAATGAGCGTGCCCGATATCTTACGGTCTTGTGCAAAAGAAAAAGCTGCTACGAACATCAGCAGCAGCATGAATAGGGATCGTTTCATATTGTCTGGTGTTATCTTGTTTCTATCTTTAAGACGTCAAATTACACTCATGGTTTAAAGCTCAGCAAAAAAAAATGAAGAAACTTCCGTAACTTGTAAATAATTAGTATCTTTGTAGCCAAATATGGCACAGAGAGTAATTTTCACCTCCACTCTGGAGAACGACCTTCGAACCGAGATTGCCGCCTGCCATCCCGACAGGCTGTTTGTGCTCACCGACGAGAACACGCTCCGCTACTGCTGGCCCGTGGTCAGCGGCTATGCCTGCCTGACTGGAGCCGACCTCATCACCATCCCTGCCGGTGACGACCATAAGGATTTAGACAGTCTCAACCACGTCTGGCAGTCACTGCAGCAAGGCGGTGCCACGCGCCACTCGCTGCTGGTGTGCCTGGGGGGCGGCATGCTCACCGATCTGGGCGGATTTGCTGCCAGCACCTTCAAGCGCGGCATCAGCTTCATCAACCTGCCCACCACACTGCTGGCGATGGTAGACGCATCAGTGGGAGGAAAGACAGGCATAAACTTCGGCGGACTGAAAAATGAAGTAGGCGTGTTCAACGAGGCTCAAGCCGTTATCATCGATACGCAATTCCTCCTGACGCTCGACAGTGAGAACCTGCTCTCAGGCTATGCCGAGATGCTGAAACACGGCCTCATCAGCACTCCTGAACACTGGGCAGAGCTATTGCTGTTTGCAGAAAAATTGGGAAGTCGAGGAAGCATGGAACACTTGAACAGTCTCTTGCAGAAGAACGTTGCCGTCAAGGAGCGCATCGTCAGCGAAGACCCTCACGAAAAGGGACTGCGCAAGGCACTGAACTTTGGCCACACCTTCGGCCACGCGCTGGAAGAATGGAGCCTTCAAGGCACCGCCCCCCTACTCCACGGTTATGCCGTTGCATTCGGCATGGTGTGCGAACTATATCTCTCGGCCGTGAAATGCGCGTTTCCTACCGACCGCCTGCGACAAACTGTGCAGCTCATCCGCCAACTCTACGGTACGCCAGCCATCACCTGCCACGACTATCCCGAATTGCTGCGGCTCATGCGGCACGACAAGAAAAACGTGGCTGGCACCATCAACTTTACGCTCCTGGCTAATATCGGCGACCTGCGCCTGAACCAAACGGCTACGGAAGAAGAAATCAAAGAGGCTCTCGACTTCCTGCGGGAAGGATGAGTTTAGGTAATAGGTTATAGATAACAAGTAATAAGAAAAAAATAAAACGATGAAAAGAATTCTTACCATGCTGGTGCTCACGTTGCTGGTTAGCATGCAGAGCAAGGCACAAGTGTACAGCGGCAACCCCATCCTCATGGGATTTCATGCTGATCCGGAAGTCATGTACTCCAACCTCACACAGCGCTACTACATCTACTCCACTACCGACGGCGTGCCGGGTTGGGGCGGATGGTACTTTACCGTGTTCTCGAGTGACGACCTCGTACACTGGCGCTACGACGGCATGTGCCTCAACCTGCCGCGCGATACCCGCTGGGCAAGCGGAAATGCCTGGGCACCAGCCATCGAGGAGAAACTCATCGACGGCAAGTACCGCTACTTCTTCTACTACAGCGGCGAGACGGGCCACGGAAAGGCCATCGGCGTGGCCACGAGCGACAAGCCGGAAGGTCCGTTCCAAGATTTCGGTCAGCCCATCGTAGATCATCGCCCTAAAGGGGTGCGCGGGGGCCAGCAGATTGACGTCGATGTATTCACCGATCCCGACACGGGCAAGAGCTATCTCTACTGGGGTAACGGCTACATGGCCGGAGCTGAACTAAACGACGACATGACGAGCATCAAGCCCGAGACCGAGACTGTGCTCACACCGCGCGGCGGCACGCTCGACGACTATGCTTACCGTGAGGGAACATACGTCTTCAAGCGCAATGGCCTCTACTACTTCCTCTGGTCGGTCGACGACACAGGGGCAGCCAACTATCACGTGGCCTACGGCACCAGCACCTCACCCCTCGGTCCCATCAAGGTAGCCGAAGAGCCTGTAATCCTTATTCAGGATGCTGAAAACAAAATTTACGGAACGGCCCACAACAGCGTGTTGCAGCGCCCAGGCACTGATGAGTGGTATTTCGTCTACCACCGCATCAATCCCGCATATATAAATAAGGAACAGGGGCCGGGCTTCCATCGTCAGGTGTGCATCGACCGCATGGAATTCAACGACGATGGCACCATCCGTCGTGGGAAACCCACACAAAAGGGAGTCAGAGCGCTAAAGTAATCGCTGAGAGTCAACCATTGTATTGAGGTAAAGTCAACTCCGCTTTGTGGTAACAATGCTACCGCTTTGTGGTAACAACATTACCACATAGTGGTAACAGCATTACCAGATTGCGGTAACAATTCTGGTAATGGCAGATGGCGTAGGTACTTAAAAGGCACGTGTGCTCAAATCAATATCATTCCCAAAATTATATGGCAATTAATATTCAAATGGCCTCTGTTTGATGTTAATTTTTAGTTAAATCTGAGATTTGCTGCCACTCTGCCACTTTGCTGCCACACGCAACTCGCTGATTTTCAACGAGTCTTGCAGCATTGCAGCAATTGCAGCAAAAATTAAAAAATCCTGGTTGGCAAAGACAGATAAAACTCCTGAGAATAAATCATTAGAATCCATCGAGCTCGAAGTATTCGTCTTCCAGCTCGCTGCCATCTTCTTTGTCGTCGCTGCTGCCAGCATCGTCGCTGATGATGACGTCGTCGTCAGGATCGTCGGCAGTGGCTGGCTCGTCATCTTCGAGCAGAATCGTTTCGTCGTCCTCGGCAGCGGTGGTGGGCTCTTCTTCCACGGTAATCACCTCGTCCTCTGTAACGGGCGTCGTCGTGGATTCGTCTTCAATCGTGATGGCATTATCGTCAGTGACGGGCGTCGTCGTGGGTTCGTCTTCAATCGTGATGGCATTATCGTCCGTGACGGGTGTCGTCGCGGGTTCGTCCTCAATCGTGATGGCATTATCGTCAGTGACGGGTGTCGTCGTGGGTTCGTCTTCAATCGTGATGGCATTATCGTCCGTGACAGGCGTCGTTGCTGGTTCGTCTACGGGAACGACCAGGTTATCTTCCGACTCCTTCGGCTGCCCAAGGTCGTTCTCTTCGCTGACAATGATGTCGTCGCTTTCAGCAGGTTCCGTCGGAATGTCAGTATCTTCACCAAACACCTCGCCAGCCGGACCGCCTTGCGATTCATCGCCAGATGTCTCCTCGCCAGATTCTTCCTCATCACCGGCCGCACCCTCCAGGTTCGGCTCCTTCTCGTAGCCCACCTCAGCTGGCTCCACAAGCAGCGGACGCTTGTCAATCTCGAGCGGCACGAAATTCTCTTCGTAGAACTGTTGGTAGTCATCGTAGCTGAACTGCCGTCCGAGCAGTTCGAGGTTGGGCTCGCTGATGATAATCGAGCGCGCCACAGCCAGTGAGTCGTTTTCATTATGGTTCTTCAGCAGTTGCATCAGATGTTCCTGTTTGTGCAACTCGCGCGCATACTGCAATGCCTCATCGTAGCTCAGGAAACCGCCCACGCGCATGTGGCGCGGTCCGTCGGTATCAACAATCTCGATATCGAAATTGCGCACCATGTAGTTGGTGAAGTTATAGCGAGCCAGCTGGAAGAGCAACTTATTGTCGTCTATGGAATCAGGATTGTAGGCAATGACATAGAGGAACTTCTCGTTACGCTCGGGCGAGAGCTGACGGGCAGCTATAGAATCGCTGTCGCTGAGCACCACCGAACGGCGGCTCCAAACGTCACCAAGGTCGAACTTGCCTCCATGTAGTCGGCGACCTTCCTTCACACCGTTGATAATCATACCCGCCATCTCAGCCAATTTGCTTTGCGGGAACTTCTCCACAAGCATCTGCATATCCTTCAGGCAGCCGTCGCCATCGCCGTCGTTCAGTTTCGAGAGTCCGCCTATGAAGATAAACTTATCGCGGTTCAGTCCCAACGGGAAGCGTTCTTCCGACAAGCGCGAGTTAGTGCGCACCTCGCCATAGCGGTCACCCTTGAAGGCCAGGTAGGTGGCTCCGTAGAGCGAATCTTCCACCTGCTCGCCGAAGCGGGCGTTTTCTTGGAAATAGGGATCGGTGAGCAGTATTGTCCATTGGTTGTCGGGGAACTGTTCCTGCAGCCGTGCCACATAGCCCGCAGCCAGGTCGTGCTCACCCTTGCGCGAGTGCAGCAGGAACATGTGGTAATAGACGTCGGCCATCTGCTCGAACTCTGGGAATTCGGTCAACAGGCGCGTCAGCTGCTTCTCACTGAGGGGCAGGTTGTCCAGTTTGTCCTTGAACATCACGCCCGAGTTGTAGAGTCCGTCCTGAATGATGAGATTACTGGCTGCCACCTGCTCCTCGGTGAAGGGTATCTGCGCCAGATAGTACTCGCGCTTGTGCGGGTCGTTCTGCGCACTGTCAGTCACCTGCTCCAGCGAGTCCTGAATGGCCTCCTGGCGAGCAATGGAGTCGAGCATTTCCTGAGACATCTCCTCGCCCGTACCACCCATGCCGGCCACCACGGTCTGATTTACGCGCTGCCAGTTGTCCACGTTCTCGCGTTTTCCCCACATCTTCTCAAACGTTTGCTTACCCTGCTGCACGGCCATCGGGTTGTAGAAGTACCACTTGCCTTGCTGCTGGGTATTGTTCTGCGGGTTGTTGGCAGGCGTATTGTTGCGGTTGCCCATCGCACCATTTCGCTGCATGGTCTGCTGAGCGTTGGCCTCGGCCTGCTTACGCTGTTCTTCCTTTTCCTTTTTCTTCAGGGCCTCAATGACACGGTCGATGGCAGCATTGCGGTCTTTCTCACTCATCTTGGCCAATGCCTGCAGCGAGTCCTGCAAATGCACGGCATCGGTATAAGGCACCAGTTCATCAAGCACCTTTGAGCGGCGCGACAGCTGTTCGTAGTCCTTGCGTTCCTTGTCGAGCAGACCAATGGCTTCGCCGTAGCAGCGCTGGGCGTCGCTGAACTTTTCCTTCGCCCAATAGAGGTCTCCCAGCTTCAGCAGTAGCACACCTTTCTCGATGCCCGAGCGAGTGGCTTTCTCGTTGCCTTTCTCATAGGCACCGATGGCGTGGGCGGTGTCGCGCTGGGCCAGATAGATATTGCCGATAGCGTAATACACCTGGTCGAGGTAGTCCTTATTCTTGTCGCTGGCTGCCATGCGCTTCAGACGACTGATCATCTGCTTGGCCTGACTGGCTGCCATCACCTCGGTCATAGCAATGCGGGCGTTGAATTCTATCTCGTAGGGCGGATTCTGGGCCACCACCTTCTTATAGGCTTTGTAGGCTTCCTCTTTATGACCAAGTTCCGACTCCAACTGGCCGAGCAGGTAGTACTCGCGGGCTTTCTGGCGTTTGCGCATCTCGTGCTTGATGACCTTGCGCAGATAAGGAATAGCCTCAGCGTAGTCGCCCGTGTGGATGTAGTAGTCGGCCATGGTGTAATCCCACTCCTTCTGTGCGCGCCAGTGGATGCTGTCGCGACGCATGTTGCGAATGACGTCCTCGGCATCGTATATCCAGTCTTGCTCGATGTAGCACTTTGCCAGCCAAGCGCGGGCACGACCGTAGATGGCGGGCTGCGTCTGGTAGAGGCGGCTCATATAATTGAACGTCGAGGCGGCCTCGTCGAAGGCACCCTTGTAGAACTGCGAGCGCCCCATGAGCAACCACGCTTTCCAAAGGAAGGGGTTATACTCCTTCCTCGACAGCCACTCCAGGTCACGCTCGGTCTTGCGGCGCTTCTTGTTCCATTCTGGTTTGTGCTTGATGCTGTGCAACTTAATAGCCTTCTGACATTTCTCGATAGCCTTCTCGAAGTTACCCTTGCCCAGCTCCTTCGACTGCTTGTTGCCGACAGTATAAAGGGGAATCATCTCCGTGAAGTTATCCTTGTTGCCGTTTTCCTTCTCCAACGAGCCGTCGATATAGGCCAGCGTACCATTATAATAAGTATTATAACGGGCATTGAACGAGTGCCACCATCGGCTCTTCGCAGTGTTCTTCTGCGTAGAACAACCTGCCACCAATCCTGTCAGGACCAGCAGCAAGAGCATCCCTATGTAGTTCGTCCGTTTAATTGTTTTCTTCTTTTCCGTTGGGGATTTCTAACATAATAACGCGCCACCTCCTCATTTTATTGCATTGCCTATAAGGAAAAGATGAAAATAAGTGTGTAAAAAAACTGTAGTCCCCTCCTTTCTGACGGGAGGGGACTACATTGCTCAGAACACCTTCTTGCAAGAGGGCACTACGAAAAAAGCTGTTTTCTTACAGTTGGTAGGTCAGCATAGTGAAGGAATAGGCGGGAACGTCGAGCGTCATCTTCTTCTGTGCCTTCACGGTTGAAACTTGCGGAGCTATGGGCTGCTGTTCGAAGTTGTTCTCCTGATCGGGCTGACCGCTGAGGACGGTCTTCGTGGCCTGCTTCTTCATCGACTTGAAGCGCGACAGGTCAACCTTGGCCTGCAGGGCCTTGCCGGTGGTGTTGCAGACCTTCACAAACAGCTGGCGAGTCTTCACGTTGAGCACCACCGACTGCTCGAAGCCGTCGTTGGGCGTGGCGAGCTTGACGCAGTCGCCATAGTAGTACTGGCCGCTGGACTGTCCGAACATCTGCTGCACGTAGTACGAGCAGGTGAGGTAAGGACGTTCGTTGTCGAAGTAGATGAGGTCGGGATTCCAGTTGGTGGCATTCTTGCGGGCGAAGAGCGGAGCATATGAAGTCATGCAGACGATGTCGCCGTTGCGCTCCACGTGGAGCAGGTAGAGGGCCTCGGCCAGTGCGTCGATGAGTTTCTTGTCCTTCGAAGCATACTCACCCAGGTAGACCTTTGTCTTGCGGTCGCGCGGGTACTTGTCGTACTGCTTGCTCTCGAGGAAGTACTTGTTGGGCTCATAGTAGTGCTCATCAATGATGGGCATACCCAGTTCGCCAGCCAGTTTCCAACCGTTCTCGAGGTCGGGGTTGCCGGGATGTGAGCCTGGGCCTGCTGTTCCGACGATGATGATTTCAGGATGCTTCTCCATCACCTTTTTATATATATAGCGGAATCGCTCGCAGAACTCGGGCGAGATGCGCTCCTCGTTACCCAGGCCGAGGTACTTCAGATTGAACGGAGCGGGATGACCCTGGTCGGCGCGCATCTTGGCCCACTTCGACGTGGCAGGGTCACCGTTAGCCCACTCGATAAGGTCGAGGGCGTCCTGTACCCACTCATCCATCTCCGACATGGGCACCACTTCCTGGGCCTGGTTCTTCATGCCCCAGCCGCCGTTCATACCCTGACAGCTGACGCCGCAAGGCAAGATAGGCAGCGGCTGCATGCCGAGGTCTTCGCAGAACTGGAAATACTCGTAGTAGCCCAATGCCATCGACTGGTGGTAGCCCCATGTGTTCTTCAGCTGCTTACGCTGCTCGCGAGGGCCGATGGTGGTTTTCCAGCGATAGGTGTTCCAGAAGCCGTCGCCGCCACCATGCACCACGCAGCCACCGGGGAAGCGCATGAACTTCGGGTGCAGGTCGGCCAGAGCCTGTGCCAAATCTTTGCGCAGGCCATGACCCTTGTAGGTGTCTTCAGGCATGAGCGACACCTGATCGACGTCGACAACGCCCACGTTGAGCGAGAGCACCTGCAGCACAGCATTCCGGCAGTCCTCGGCAGGCGTGAGCACAGCCTCGTATTTCTTCCAGTCGTTGCCGGTGGCGTCGATGGTGGCCTCAGCAAGCAGCTTCGGCTCTTGGCCCCAGCCATGGGGAGGCTCTACGAGGGCAATGCGCAGGCGGGGAGTAGCACTGGCCTCTTGTCCCTGCAAGGTGTAAGTTTTCTCAACTTGCGGCACGCGCAGGAACATCGAGAAATCATACTTGGCACCAGCCTTCACCGAGATGCCGTCGAAACCGTCGTTCTGCAGTCCGAAGCCTTTCCAACCCTTGTAGTCGTAGAACTCCTTCACGCGCTCCACATGCAGTCGCATGTAGGTGGGATTGTTCTTGTGAAGGGGATTGTCCATGCGGGGTTCCATCCATCCTGTGGAATGGCCTGGACGCACAAGGCGCCACGCGGTGCCGGGGCCCCAGCCGTCGCGCTCTACAGGACTGAATTCAAACGAACCATTCTGCAGGAGCTCGGCATAAAGACCACCGTCGGCAGCCGACGAGATGTCCTCAAAGAAAATACCGATGAGTTCGTCGCTGATAGCCTTGCCGCCAGCGGGCGGGGTCATGGGCTTCTGGGCGTGAGTGCCCATGGTTGCTGCCAGCAGAAGGGCAGCCAGTGTTGTCATTTTTTTCATCATTTACAATTCTCAGTTATTTGTTATTCGTTTATATCACTTTTCGTCTTCGCGAAGCGAGTCGCTTCTCATCATAATGACTTCGTCGCGCAGTTCGTCGGGCAGATTGATGCCCCTCAGAACGAGGCTACGACTCCACGCCGCCACCTCCTCGGGCTGCATGGTATGGAGAATATAGGCGAACTGCTCCACTTCGTCGTCGGTGTAGCCATCGGCAGGCCGGCCGCGAAAGGCATCCAGCTCCTCGTCGTCAAAGTACTCGATGGGCTTCGTGACAGCCTCCATCATGCACGTCTGCTCGCACTTCGGACTCTCCGGCGAACACGTCGTACAGTCGCCCTCGCCCACAACGATGGGGTCCTCGGTTCCGTCAGCACGGCGGTTGTGGCCAAAGATGTAGGCGATGGCTCCCAGTGTAAGCAGTGAGATAAGGGCAATGATGGTAATCTCAGTCATAGTTTGAAGTGGAAAAATGATTGTTATTTGTACATTTTTGCAAAGTTAACAAAAATATCCTAAACAGCCAAGAAGATATTGAAAAACTTTGGCTATTAGGTACTTTTTATCAACCCGCGCCAAAGGCGCACCTCAACTCGCGCCAATGGCGCGCAGCGCCTAGGCGCCTCTCTCCTCCACAGAGAACCCTGCCCGCTGCAGTTCCTCCCAAAAACGGGGGTAGGACTTCGTGACCACCTGCGGATTGCGGATGGCAATGCTGGGGAAGCAGAGAGCCAGCGGGGCAAAGGAGAGGGCCATGCGATGGTCCTCGTAGGTGTCGATAGGTTCGAATGTCGCCTCGCAACGCTCGCCGTCCCACACCAGGTCGGAACCGTTCTCCACGCGGATAACGACACCTACCTTACGCAGTTCCTGCATCAGCGCCTTGATGCGGTCGGTCTCTTTGATCTTCAACGTCTGCAGCCCACGGAAGTGGAACGGGATGTCCTTGGCGACACACGTCACAACGATAGTCTGCACGAGGTCGGGCGAATTCACGAAGTCGTAGTCCAGTCGTGGCACCGAGCGGTTGTTCTTCCTGAGCACAACCACTTTCTTCTCTCTCCTGGCGCCCGACTCATCTGTCGTCACGCGATTCTTGAACACGGTCTTCACGCCAAGCATCGAGAAGATATAGCGCACGGCAGCATCGCCCTGCCGCGAGCCGTCGGTGAGCCCGGGCATCACTATTTCGGCATCGGCATCGGCCGTGAGGGCCATCATCTCGTACCAGTAGCTGGCCGAGCTCCAGTCGTTTTCTATCAGGTAAGGCCGCTGCTCGTAGGGCTTCGGGCGCACCACCACGGTGTTGCCGCTGGTCCAGTCGGCATCGGCACCGAACTCGCGCATCATCCACAGTGTCAGGTCGATGTAGGGCCGCGATATCACTGAGCCCTTCAGGCGCAGTTCCAGTCCGTTGCTCAGCGTGGGAGCCACCATTAGCATGGCAGAGATGTATTGCGAACTGATGTTGCCGGGAATTTCTATCACGCCGCCGCCAATTTGGCGGCCACGAATGCGTAGCGGAGGAAATCCTTCCTCACCCAGGTAGTCGATATCGGCACCCAACTGCCGCAGTGCGTCCACCAGCGTACCGATGGGGCGGTGCTTCATGCGCTCGGTGCCTGTCAGCACGTGCTCGCCGTCGGTCACCGAGAGGAAGGCCGTCATGAAACGCATGGCCGTGCCCGCCGCACCTATGTCGATGACCTCGGGATTGTCGCGCAGAGCTTTGATGATGACCTGCGTGTCGTCGCAGTCCGACAGGTTCTGGGGAACGGCGCCAACAGCTTGACCAGCCAGTTGGTTGATGATAAGTGCACGATTCGAGATGCTTTTCGAGGCGGGCAGCGCCACCATGCCTCGTAGCATGGCAGGGGCCTCTATATGGTAGATAACAGGTGTTTTGCTCATGATGTTTCAGATTTTCAGCCCAAAGATACAAAAAACTTTCAACTCCAAACTCTAAACTCTCAACTATTTTTGTACCTTTGCAGAACTTTAAGGATTTTTTATCAATAGCAACACCTAAAGCAACGTGGAATACAACCAAATCATCATACGCGGTGCCAGCGAAAACAACCTGAAAAACGTTTCGCTCAGCATACCGAAACATCAAATCACTGTCTTCACTGGCGTCAGCGGCTCGGGCAAGAGCTCGCTCGTGCTCGACACCATCGCGGCCAAGTCGCGACGCGAGCTCAACGACACGTTCCCCACTTTCGTGCAGCAGTACCTGCCGAAATACGGACGTCCGCACGTCGATGCTATTGAGAATCTGCCCATCGCTATCGTCATCGACCAGAAGAAGCCTGCGCAGAACTCGCGTTCCACCGTGGCCACCTACACCGACATCGCCGCCCTGCTGCGACTGCTGTTCTCGCGTGTCGGCAAGCCCTTCGTGGGCTATGCCGAGTCGTTCTCGTTCAATCATCCCGAGGGCAGCTGTCCGCGCTGTTCGGGACTGGGCGAGATTCGCGAGCTCGATATCCACAAACTCGTGGACTTCGACAAAAGCCTGAACGATGAAGACACCATCCACTACATCGCCTTCGGCAAGGGAGGATGGCGATGGATTCGCTATGCCCACAGCGGACTCTTCGACCTCGACAAGAAGATTCGCGACTACTCGCCCGAGGAACTCGACCTCTTCCTCAACAGTCCGCAGATTCGCCTGAAGAACCCGCCTGCCAACTGGCCGAAAACAGCGAAGTACGAGGGCCTCATCCCGCGCATGTATCGCTCCATCATCAACTCCGAAGAAGGCCTGCTGCATGCCGCCGTGCTCAATCCGATGCTGCGCATGGGCACTTGTCCCGACTGCGGAGGCACCCGCCTGAGTCAGCGCGTGCTCACCTGTAAAATCAACGGAGTGAACATCGCTGAGGCATGCGCCATGAGCATCACAAAGCTGAACCAATGGATTGCCACCATCAGCGACCCTCTGGCCGACGACCTGAAGGCGGCCATCAGCACCCGCCTGACAGCGCTTGAGGAAATCGGACTGGGCTACCTCAGCCTCGACCGCGGCGTGGGCACGCTGTCGGGAGGCGAGGCACAACGGTGCAAGATTGCGAAATACATCAACTCGTCGCTCTCCGACGTACTCTACATCCTCGACGAACCCAGCACGGGCCTGCACAACCACGACATACAACTCATGAAGCACTCCGTGCAGCGGCTGCGCGATGCGGGCAACACGGTGCTGCTCGTGGAGCACCATCAGGAGATGATCAGCATGGCCGACCACATCGTGGATCTCGGCCCGGGCCCGGGTGCCGACGGCGGCCACATAGTGTTCGAAGGCACCTACGAAGCGTTGCTCCAAAGCCATACCGCCACGGGCGAAATGCTCAGCCGCCGTGGCTGTTTCAAGGCGCAGCCACGCCTGCCACAGGCCTTCTTCCCGCTGCGCCATGCCAGCCTGCACAATCTGAAAGACATCAGCATCGACCTTCCACTGGGCGTCTTCGCCGTCGTGGCAGGCGTAGCCGGATCAGGCAAGAGTTCGCTGATGCAGGCTGCCGCTGACGCCCAGCCAGCGTCCCTCCCGACCGGCGAGGGAAACGGGGTCATCTACATCTCGCAGAAGAACATCGGCGTGAGCCTGCGCTCCACGCCTGCCACCTACATGGACGTGGCGCCCGACATCCGCAAGCGCTTCGCCAAAGCCCACAAACTGAAGGAAGCCTACTTCACATTCAACGGCAAGGGCGCCTGTCCCGTGTGCGGCGGCAAGGGTGTCATCGTCTCCGAAATGGCTTTCATGGACAACATCGAGACCACCTGCGAAGCCTGCGGCGGCCTGCGCTACTCGAAGGAAGCGCTGCAGTACAGGCTGGCGCCAGAAAAGAGACCCACCCCCCTGCCCCTCCCGTGGAGGGAGGGGAGTAATTACTCTCAAGGCAGTGGCCTGCAAGCAGAAAAGCATTCTACTCCCCTCCCTCATAGGGAGGGGCTGGGGAGAGAGTCTTCCCTCTCCATCGCCGAAGTCATGGACCTCAGCGTGCTGCAAGCCTGCTCGTTCTTCAGCGGCACCGGCATCAAGGCGAAACTACGCCCCCTCCTGGACGTAGGCTTGGGCTACTTGCATCTGAACCAAGCACTCTCCACACTCTCGGGCGGCGAACTGCAGCGGCTGAAGATTGCTTCCTACCTGGGCGAAAAGAACCGCACCTTCATCATCGACGAACCCACCGACGGGCTCCATCCGAAGGATGTGCAGCGGCTCATCAACCTCTTCGAGCAGATGGTTGGCAAAGGCAACACTGTCTACGTCATCGAGCACAACACCGACGTCATCAAGGCAGCCGACTACGTCATCGAGCTCGGCCCGGGCGCAGGCGACGAAGGTGGCCGCATCCTCTTCGCCGGAAAGCCCAGCGAAATGCTCCATTGTCACGAATCAGTCACGGCCCCCTATCTGAAACCCTGACAACAAGTACCGGCTCTTCAGCCACATAATAGAAGCAGCATGTAGTTTCATAAAAGCTATGTGCACGTACCATGAAAGCGTTTTGCTTTGAACAAAATATATATATAATATAATGTATAGCTTAAAGCTTTTTTATCGCACCATCGATAGTTCCTGCAACTTTTTCCCCTCGTGCTACGTCAAACAGACAAAAGCACGAGGGGAATAATCTTTTGCAAAACAACATTCCCCGCATACACGACACGGACCCCACGACACTGCAGCAACATTTAAGAAAAATTAGTACCCCGAAGTGTCACAAAACAACCTTTTCTGTGTCTAATAACCAGGACGCCAACAAATAAAAAGAATAACAATAACAAATAAAAAACAAACAAAATTATGAAAAAGTCAATGATTGCCCTTGCAGCCATGATGCTGCTCACCAGTGCCGCCAAGGCACAGACCATCACCGCCGAAACGGTTCTCAATATCTACTTAGAGGCCGTACAAAGCAACAGCAAAGAGTTCGCCTACAATGCCGACATCAGCGACGGAATCGTCACAGCTCAGTACATCTACGCCAAACAGCAGCAAGGCATGAAAGGCCAAGTGATGCTGAAGCCTCAGCTGAAACACTGCTACAACTACGACACCGACGGACGACTGACATGCCGCACTACCTACCTCTGGAACGAGTACAACAACGACTGGCAGACCTGCTACCAACTCACTTACAGCTACACCGACACACAGAACATCGTGGAATGCAGCCGCTGGAGCACCCTGGCCAACCGCTTCCTCGCCCCCAACGAACGCATGGTCTACGAAGCCGACCCATTCGGCACCGAAGGCATTGTCAGCAACTACCACCGCAAGAACGGCAAACAAGACTACGTGCTGACCAGCACCCTCAGCGTGGCAGGCGACATGCTGCTCGGCAACAAACTGCTGACAACCCACCCGTAAAGATCCTGCACTACAATTTTTTAACAATATATACACCAAAATCTCTCTTTTTAAATTGTTAATAGGTAACAACCTCAACAGGCTGTCAAGCATCTGAGAAGACACTTGGCAGCCGCTTTTTTATAGAAATAACTCCTCGAAACAACCCGAAACACCCTGAAAATAAAAAAAAAGATGAAAAAACAACGATTTTTCTTGCACGAATCATAAAAACTTTGTAACTTTGCACCCGCAAACGAACCAATAAGGTCAGTTGCTAAGCAAAAAGGATCGGGATTTAGCGCAGTTGGTAGCGCACACGTCTGGGGGGCGCGAGGTCGCTGGTTCGAGTCCAGTAATCCCGACCAAACGAAAGGAGCTGAAAATCAATAGATATCAGCTCCTTTTTTCGTACCCTGAAATTTGTGGTGAATAGCGAAAGAAAACGTGCGAGAGAGCAGACCAACAACTGCAAGCGGCTGATGAATGTCACCGACGAGGAACTGCAGCAGTTCGGCTGGAATGAGTGACCTTGAAAGCCAAGGCCATGCCTCCCGTGTTGCAATTTGACTTAAATGCCTGAGCAAATCAAGTTAATTTGCTGAACAAACTAAGTTAAAAAAGACGTTCTCCACACTGTTCTTTCACCTTTTTCAAAACGTGTTGCAATCGGAGCAACACGCGCGGTTTCTTTTTGCTGACGTCCTTTGTCTCGCCAATGTCCTTTCTGATGTCAAAGAGCTGAGGGGTCTTCAGATAGCCGGTCTCAATCTTCGGTCCCCAGGGGATGATGGGCTTGCCGTCTGACGGCTCCATGTATTTCCATCGCTTCGTGCGCAACGTCAGACTCCTGTTTGCAGCCATGGAAACAACATAAGGGCACGACTCCTTGCTCCGTCCCAACCAGGTGGCAAGGCTGTTGCGGCTATCTGGCGCAGCACCTTCCGGCAGGCTGACGCCTACCAGCGAGGCCATCGAGGCAACTCCATCGGTGAGTGCCAGCAGCGCATCGCTCTCCTGACCTCCGGCTATGCGACCAGGCCAGCAGACAATGAACGGGACGGCACTGCCTGCCTCAAACGCGCTGTACTTGCCTCCGCGGAACGGACCGCCCGGACGATGGTCGCCAGCCAGTTCTACAGCGTGGTCGTCGTAGCCGTCGTCGAGCACGGGGCCATTGTCGGAGGTCAGGACAATCAACGTCTTGTCCTCAATGCCTTTCTCGCGGAGCACGGCGATGATTTCACCCACCGTCCAGTCGAACTGCACAATGGCATCGCCGCGTAGCCCCATCTGATTTTTCCCGCGGAAGCGGTCGTGAGGATAGCGCGGCACGTGGATGTCGTTGGTGCACAGATAAAGGAAGAAAGGACTGCCTGCCGACTGTTCGATGAAGCGCACGGCATGTGCCACGATACTGTCGGCAATGTTCTCGTCTTGCCACAGCGCCTTGCCTCCCCCACGCATATAGCCGATTCGACTGATGCCATTGACGATGCTCATGTTGTGTCCGTGGCTGGGGCGCAGCTTCGTCAGCATTTCAGGGTTCTGCGCTCCTGTAGGCTCGTTGGGGAAGTTCTGCTGATACGACACCTCGATGGGTGCCGACGCGTCGTAGTTGGCCACACGCCCGTTTTCGATGAAGACGCAGGGCACACGGTCGGCCGTCGCTGCCATGATGTAGCTCTCGTCGAATCCGATGTCGGCAGGGCTCTCGTCGAGCAGTCCGTTCCAGTCCTGCGCAGCAGTCTTGCTCCCCAGTCCCAGATGCCATTTGCCGATGGCCGCCGTGCGGTAGCCAGCCTGCCGGAACACGTCAGCCAGTGTGAACTGCTCGGGCCGGATGATCATCCCTGCATTTCCTGCCGCCACATCAGTGCCCTTCCGCCGGAACGGATACTCCCCCGTGAGCAGTCCGTAGCGCGAAGGCGTGCTCGTAGAGGCGCAGGCATGGGCGTCGGTGAAGCGCACGCCGCGTGCCGCCAACCCGTCGACGCACGGTGTCTGCACCTTCGAGGCACCGTAGCAAGACAGGTCGCCATATCCCAGGTCGTCGGCAACGATGAAGATCACGTTCGGCCGTTCCTGCGCCGTCGCTGCCGTTGGCAGCATCGCCAGCAGCGCCACGTGTTGCCGGCCTATCGGGAGTGCCGAGGGGCTCTTCTGAAACGCCCTTTCTCCTGCCGGGAAAGGCAAAATCCTTTTCATGTTCTGAGATAGATTATTCTACGATGATTTCGTCGAAATACATCCACGGAGCCTGCCCGCCGCGAAGGAAACCGGCAGGAATGGTACCGGGATGGATGGCTTTCACGCGGATGTAGCGGCTGGCGGTGCCATCGACGGCGACGCTGACATCCGCCTTGTTGGGCAATTTGCTGAAGATGCTGCTGTCGTCGAGGGTCTCGCGGCCGATGAGCGTGTAGTTCTGATTGTCATTGCTGCCATAGACATAGATGGCGCACGGCATGGCCACGGTCATATTGCAGTTGGAGAGCGTGCCGATGGTGACGCTCGTTGCCGCCACCGGCGCTCCCAGGTCGATGGTGAAAACGGCATCGGCGTTATACCACCCAGCCCATTCGAAGTCGCTATGTCGGTCGGTGCCTCTCAGTCCGTTGGTTAGGACGCTGGCGAGGCCGTTGGTGCAGTTGACTGCCGTGACCTTGCGCCCCGTAGCCTTATTGGCAGAAAAAGGCAGCGTCAGCGTCTTGCCCATCTGCTTGTTTCCCTTAAAGGTGGCCGCCTTCACGAGGCTGCTTCCCTCTACCTTCAGGCCAGCAGCCTTTTGGAAGCGAGCCTTCTGAGCCGTGGGCTCTGTTCCGTCGGTGGTATAGCATATCCCTACGTCGTTGCGCTCGCATTCGAGGTTCACTTCCAGCCGCCCATCGCCCATGGGCGTGACGCTGTGCTGAATGTTGAACATGGAGCGGGCATAGTTGATGCCTTTTTGGCTGAGTGCAGGCAGGAAGGCGTCGAGGGCCTTGAGGAACCCCGGCCAGTCCTCCTGTCCCTGTGCTCGCCAGGCGTTGTCGGCAAGTGCCATCAGGCGCGGGAACAGCAGGTACTCCACGTCGTCGGCTGTCTGGCAGAATTCTGTCCACAACGATGCCTGCAGGCCACGCAACAGCGCCTGCATCTCTGGCGTCCAATCGTCGGCCACGGGTTCGTAGCTGTAGACGTCGTGCAGGGTGTTGTTGCCAAAGTAGGTATAAGGTTCAAACCACTGCGGCCCTTGATACCTGATGAGGTAGAGCCTTCGGGCAGGCGTGAGGATGAAAGGCCGTCCGTTTTCGCGAGCTTCCTTCACGGCAGCCTGACCGTAGCCCTGCCATCCGAAGATGGTGATGTCTTCGCTGGGATGCCCGAGGGTCACCTCGTCCCACCCCATGGCCTTCCGCCCCTTGCTCTTCAGATGGCGAATCATGCGGTCCATGAAATAGCCCTGCAGGTGTTCTTCGTCGGCGATGCCTTCCCTCTTCATCAGGTCTTGGCAGCGACTGCACGCCCGCCAGTGCGACTTCTCGGCCTCGTCGCCTCCGATGTGGATGTATTCCGACGGGAAGATGCCGATGACCTCGTCGAGGATGTCTTGCAGGAAACGATAGACCCGCTCGTTGCCGGCGCAATAAATGATGCTGGCATCCTTGCCGCCGATGCCGGGCAGCACGCCGATGAAGCGATTGCCAACCACGGGGCACGTCATCTCGGGATAGGAGGCGATGGCAGCCACGCTGTGGGCGGGCATCTCTATCTCTGGCACCACGTTCACATGTCGCTTCTTGGCATAAGCAACGATGTCGCGCAGCTCCTTCTGCGTGTAGTAGCCGCCAACGGGCGTGGGCTCTCCTTCGCGCGGGTTCTCGCGGTTGGGAAATGGGGTGTCGCGTGCCACGCGCCAAGCTCCTATCTGTGTGAGCTTGGGGTATTTCCTGATTTCCACCCTCCAGCCGTTGTCGTCGGTCAGGTGCAGATGCAGGTTGTTGATTTTCAGTTGCGAGGCTACGTCGATGACTTTCAGTATTTCGTCTTTCGGGATGAAGCACCTCACCACGTCGAGCATCAGTCCCCGATAGGCAAACCGCGGCTCGTCGCTCAGGGTGAGGCAGCGCAGCGACTTGCCGTCCGACTGGCTCACAATCTGGGCCAGCGTCTGTTCGCCATAGAAGAATCCCTGCCGGGTGGAAGCGCTGATGGTCACACCCTTCTCGCTGATGCTCAGCGCATAGGCCTCCTTGCCGAGCGACGGGTCTTTCTGATGCCTGGCCTGACTGGCTGACCACCCTTGTGGCAACTCGTAGGAGCCTTGGCCGTAGTCGAGGAACTTCGGCTGCGGAATGATGTGATAGTCGTGCTGTGCCAGACTGAATGCGGGCAGCAGGGCCAGGAATAGCAGGAGTCGTCGCATGATGGGAGGGCCTTTCTTTGATTAAAGTTTCTGTTGAATTCTGATTCGACCTTTTCTCGCCAAGGCAGAATCGGAGCGAGCTTCATGCCGCTCATTGGGCTATGGGGTCGTCGTATTGCTTCTGCAGCTTGCGCAGCTCCTTCATCATCTTCTTCGTCACCTTTTCGGTGCCGGGTTTTCCGTAGAGGTTGTGCAGTTCCTGCGGATCGTTCCAAAGGTCGTAGAGCTCCCACTCGTCGATGTCGTTGTAGAAATGAATGAGCTTGTAGCGCTCGTTGCGCACACCGTAATGGCGCTTCACGGCGTGCTCGGCCGGATATTCGTAGTAGTGGTAGTAGAGGCTTTTGCGCCAGCGCTTGGGATGCTTGCCCTCGAGGAGAGGCACGAGCGACACGCCCTGGATGTCGGCAGGCACCTCCACCCCCGCCAGCTCGAGGAATGTAGGTGCATAGTCGATGTTCTGCACCAGTTCGTCGACGTCGCCTTTCCTCGTGTAGCCCTCAGGCAGACGCATGATGAGCGGCGTGCGGAAGCTCTCTTCATACATGAATCGCTTGTCGAACCATCCGTGCTCGCCCATGTAGAACCCTTGGTCGGAGGTGTAGACCACCAGGGTGTTCTTGTCGAGCCCCTTCGCAGCCAGGTAGTCGAGGACGCGCCCCACGTTGTCGTCGAGGCTCTTCACCACCTTTGCGTAGTCGCGCATGTAGCGCTGATACTTCCATTCCGCCAGCTCCTTGCCTGAGAGGTTCCTGGCATAGAAATCGCTGATGATGGGCTCGTAGAAGGCATCCCACGCTGCTTTCTCCTGGGCATCCATCCGGTTGTAATAGGATTCGTACAGCCTCTTCAGGCGGCTCCTCTTGTCGGCGCGGTTCATTTTCAGGTCGTATATCACGTCCATGTCCTTGATGATGCTCATCTCCTGCTGCTGCGCTGCCACGCGGCCATCGTAGTCGTCGTAGAACGTCTCCGGCACGGGGAACACCTTGTCCTCGTAGAGTTCCAGCTCGGGCGTGTTGGCCATCCAGTTGCGGTGGATGGCCTTGTGGTGAATCATGATGCAGAAAGGTTTCGTCTTGTCGCGCTCGTGCTCCATCCAGTGAATACTCTTGTCGGTGATGAGATTCGTCAGATAGCCTTTCACCCGCACCGTGTCGCCCGTCATCCTGATGAAGTCGGGATTGTAGTAGTTGCCCTGTCCTGGAACGATCTCCCATTTGTCGAAGCCCTGCGGCAGACTCTCCAGGTGCCATTTGCCAAAGATGGCCGTCTGATAGCCCGCCTGGCGCAGCAGGGCGGGAAACGTCTGCTGCGAGGCGTCGAACACGCAGGAGGTGTTGTCCGTGAATCCGTTCTTATGGCTGTGCTTACCCGTCAGCAGGCAGGCCCGCGACGGACCGCTCAGGGAGTTGGCAACGAAGCTGTTGGTGAAGCGGAGACCGTCGTTGGCGATGCGGTCGAGATGGGGTGTTTCGATATACCGGCGGTCGTAGCAGCTCATCATCTGAGCCGTGTGGTCGTCGGTCATGATGAACACGATGTTGGGTCGCTCAGCCCGCTGCGCAAAGGTGCTCATGGCGGTCAAAAGGAGCGAACCGCCCAATGGTAATCTGTTGTTCATTTTTTTTATTGTTTGGAGTTAGTATGGCAGTGGGCAAAGAGCGGAAACGCCCCGAAGGGGCAATATCAATGGAGTTTTAAAGGTGCTGCCCTTACAGGGCGCAGTCACCATCTCCGCCTTCATCCCCAGGGCGTTGCCCTGGGCTATGAGATGCTGCCCCTTCGGGGCGTAGTCACCATTTGCACCTGCATCCGCGGGCCGAACGGGCGCAAACGCCCCGCAGGGGCAATATCACCTAGCCCAGGGCAGCGCCCTGGGGTACCCGGTCCCCAAGGCAACGCCCTGTAAGGGCAACATCAATGGAGTTTAAAGGTGCTGCCCCGTTGGGGCGTTTTGCGTGTGCCCGGCGACGCTCCTGACGTCGCCGAGCGCACGATGTGGCGCCGCCTACCCGCAACTGACAGTGATATCCAAGCGTTTTCTTATTTCGCAATGAATTTCTTTCCGTTCTTGATGTAGATGCCCTTCGTGACCTTATTCACCTGTTGGCCGGCAAGGTTGTAAATCTTGTTGTCTTCCACGACGACCTTTTCTGCATCAGCTGTCTCGATGCCCACGGTGGCACCCACCATATAAGCAGCAACCTGGAAGCCCACCTTTGTCTTCACGGCTTCCTCCATCACCGTAGGCGAAGTGACGACAACGCGCTTGTCGGCGGTCAACATGCCGGTAATCTTGAGCAGGTTCAGACCCTGGTTCACCTGAGTGAACACAGGCTCATCGGAGAATCCTTCGCCATCGCCGGGAGCATATTTCACCACGCAGTTGTCAAGACCGGTCACGGTCACCTCGTCGAGTGGACAGTTCCAGCCGAACAAGGTCGTGTAGAGCGTCACGCCATCGCCCTCTGCCTGTGCATCGAGGAGCAGCTCCAGATTCGTATTCACGGCAGCATTCGAGTTGGCAGCGACCTTCAGGTTTGTACCTTCCGACATGTCGGCTGCGGTGAAGGTGATGCCTGAGAACTCGTTCAGCTCGGCCAGTGCAGCCTCGTTGGTCCACGTGCCCATGACGGGCTGCGCATTCCAGAACTTACCCACGCCGGCAGGA
>OCVV011277364.1_pt1 | contig 43681 bp, 80 predicted proteins | sample 1539721 | NCBI WGS metagenome assembly OCVV01 (sample SAMN02144230, study PRJEB22623) | gut metagenome | biome: sheep rumen | host: Ovis aries | place: New Zealand | reverse complement strand
GATACTAGTAAGGTATTATCCGATAAACCGAGATTTTTATCTACTGAATATGGCTCATAGTGGGCTGATAGTGTAATTCAAACAGCTACTGGAGTTTATGGTATTGATACAGTAGCTAAAAAGATTTGGCATTATGGAGATTCGTTTGAAGTTCTATCTGACCTTAAGTTATAGAAATTCTTAAAAGATAATCTTGATGTAAATGAATAGGAAACTAAACCTAATGTACTTAGTTTAAATGTAAAATCACATTATAACAAACATAAACAAGATCTTATGTTTACTTTCTTTAAAGTAATAGGTGATGATTACTTAGGTTGGAATTTATGTTACAATGAAATAACTAAGAAATTCACAACTTTCTATTCTTGGATTCCTTCTTATTCGGGTAACATCAATAACATTTACTATTCATTTGATAATGAATATTCTCTTTAGCAAGGAGATTTAAGAACTCAAAAGACTATTGATGCTAACTATCTTTGGGAACACAATAAAGAAAATAACTGGTGTAATTGGTATGATGAACAACATCCTTTTGAGTTTGAATTTATAGTTGCGGATAATCCTAATGTACATAAAATCTTCAACAATCTTAAAATGATTGCTAATAAGACATAGCCAGAATCATTCCATTATGAAGTGGTAGGTTAGGTTTATGATTTTAAAGATGAGAAACCTAATATGTACTATCGTTAGGAAAAGACTAAACAAGTTTATTCAAATAATTATTAGGATACTTATCTGTCATATGATAAGGATTATAAAGACAAAGTAAATCCTAATAGAAATCCTAAATCTGTAATGTTTCCATTAACAGTATCTCATGTAGATAAGAAGAATAAAATTTATGATACCTATCAGCGACTCACTTCTAAATCTTAGGATTATCAGTCAATGAGTGGTTCTGAAATAGTCTATGATAATTCTGTAAATGAATTTGATGTAGCAACACATATTAAAGCTTATCCTATAGATGGTTATGAATGGCAGGCTATTTGTGGAGTGGATGAACCTGATGCTAAAAGATTAAAGCAATATTATATGAGTCATAACGTTCAAGTCAAAGAAGAAAACGGAATTCTCTATAAGAAAGTTGAATACGGGCGTAGATTAGGTAATTGTAAATATGCAGAAGATAATTGGGATATTCAAATACCATCTATTAACTATGCTGAAAAGAATGAAACTTGGACAAACGAACCTCCAATTAATATTGCTATGAATCCAATTCCTGAAGATATAATAGCTAAAGGTGAAATAGAAGTTCCACAAGATATAGAAACTGACTATTGGGGACGTTTAAAACAGACAAGAATAAGAGATAAATATGTACGAATTAGAGTAAGATATACTGGAGATTAGTTAGCTATTATCTCTGCCATTATTACTCAATATAAAGAAAGTTATAATTAATTATGGGAGACTAGTTTTTATCAATGAACGGATCTCCAGGATTCGATTTTGGAACATAGATTAATGCCTTAGATTGGTATAAGAAACAATAGAACGCTAAGCTAGCTAGTGGAGGGTTAAAAAATTTAACTATTTAGCCTTAGTACCATGCAGTAGATAACTTTGGTGATAATTTACTTAGTAGAGTTCCAGCACCAACTTCACTTACTAAAGAAGCAGTTAAAAAAGGTACTGACAAACTTGGAAAGATTTTTGAGAATAATACAGCTACAGGAGGCTTTATGAACTCCAAAGTAGGTAAATTTGGAAGTTCTTATGGCGGAATTATAGGTGATACAGCATCAGCTATTGGTGATATGATTGGCAAACGTGGTTTAGATGGTAAACACGGTGATATCACTAAAGGAATGGATACTGCTTACGATACTATTCAAAAAGCCGCTTCTAATTTTGGACCAATAGGTAATATAGTTAGTGGTGTAATGGGTGTTGGTAAATTAGTAGGTAATGCTGTTAGTAAAATCGGTGGTGGTACTGATGGTATGACAAAAACTGATGCTATCTTAAATTCAACATTTCTTAACTTAACTCCTCTTGGCCTCATTAACGGCTTTGGTGGTAAAAAAGCTAATACTTATACTCGTAACGCTGAACTCGATAGATCTACTAACGGGGGATTCTAGGGATTCTTGACTACACAAGATGTTACTCAAATTGGTGCTGGTAAGAAATATGGTTTATTTAGTAGTGGTGCTAGAAAGAAACAAAATCAATTAACTGAATTTACATAGAATATGAAACATACAATTAGTGGTATAGTTGATACTAATACAATTAATAATCTTGCCGCTCAAGGTTCTACTCCGTTCTTGGCTCAGCAATAGGCCATAGATTTATCTGGTGGCATTCAACAAATGCGTGCTGCTCGTCATGGTATGAAAGTTGAAAAATATAAAAAGCCAGCAAATCCGTTTAAACTTAAATAGTATAGTAGACCTAAAGGTGTAAAAAACTTATCGCCTAAACCTTATGGACCAGAAGGAATGATACAGCTATACGATAAAGATGGCAATCCAACACGAGGTTTAACTAGAGCTTAGGAGTTAGGATATGAGCCGGTAATTAAATATAATGGAAAAGCTGGATTTATTGGATACGATTCTAATCCAGCATTACCTTATATGTTGCGGGCAAAAAGTACTATTTTAGATAAAAAAGGTGGACAAATGATCCGTAGAATTGTCAGTAAATATTAGGTTGGGAATAAACTTAAACGAACATTTAAAACGATAGATGTTGCAACTGGTAAATATGTAGAAATACCTAAGGATTTAGACAAGGACTAGATTAAAGGAAAAACTCCAATTAGATTATATAACGGAACTGTAGTGTTTATGAATGGTGATGGTACAGTAACTTCTGACAGATGGGAGGTTATTGGTCAACGTGAGCATTTAACTCCTAAAGGTTAGGAAGGAATGAAAGTTGAAGAGTTTAAACAAGGTGGACAAATGAACGTTATTCCTGAAGGAGCATTACATGCTAGACTAAATCATCTTGATTAGGTTAATGACGATTTAACTCACGTTACCACTAAAGGCATTCCTGTAATTACTAAAGAAGGTGGTGAAGTAGTACAACATGCTGAGATTGAACATTCAGAAATAATATTCACACTTGATGTTACTAATAAAATAGAAGACTTACGTAAAAAGTGGCATGAGGACAAAGAAGATAAATATGCCATTGAAGCAGGTAAACTTTTAGTAAAAGAGATACTTCATAATACAGATGATAGAACTAACCTAATAGAATCAGTAGAATAATGAAACTTTATGATCCAAGAATTGCAATTTTTGAAATGATGAAAGACGCACCACAAATGTTTTATGCGTCTTAGTAGGTACCAGAAGAATACGTCCGATTGGAAAGTAATCCACAATTACTAAATTAGGTTCCAGTAACTCCTTCTAACAAATAGAAGAAAAGTAGAAAGAAAAATAATAAACAGAAAGACGATACAAGAGATTCTTCAATTAGTACACAAAACACATCTAGTTAGCAACAAGTTTATTACGCAGACCCTAAATAGAATGAAAGCTTAAAATAGCTATTAAAAACATTAAATGCTCATTTTGATGAAGAAGATGATTCGTGGTTAGAATTTCCTGAGTATAATTTAATAGATATGTTGGGTTTAGACCAGCAGAATATAATTAACACGATTCCTTAGAAACAAACTTTTGTTACTTATACTCCTATAATACCTAAAGTAGATACAACGACAATTAAGCCTAAAATTAAAAATTACTTTAATTATTAGCAAAACCAATTATAAAATATGAAAGTATGACTGATAATGATTATATATATACTGGTCCAGGAAGTACACTTAGACCAGGACAAAGGTTAGAGAGTGCTTCACAACGAATAACAAATAAAAAGCCTTCAAGAAAATCTTCAACTACAAAAAGAACAAAGAAACCTACACAGAATAATGTTAGGCAATAGAAAGAAAACGTTAATGTAACCATTGAAACTCCAACAGATTCTACACCGTCAACTCAAGATTTATATAGAAGCCTTTATATTAGTTCTGGACCTGATCAATATGCACCATACGGATATAAATTCGTTACTTATAGAGATTAGGTACATCCTCATAAAATTCCAATTACAGAAGAGGAATACAAAAATGGTATGTAGGATGGTATAGTAATAGACGAATGGACTGATCCGTCTGAAAATACTCTAAATTGGATGATGGCTGGAGCAATGCCTGCTGCAAGAGCTGGCATAACCGCTCTTGGTAAAGCTATTCCAGAAATGTTAGGATTTGAGACGTTGTATCCTTATGTTTCTAAAGCAAGTTCTGTAATAGGATCTACTTTGGGTTCAGGAGCTGCAAGATTAGCTGCACTACTTGGATTATCAACGGCTGCTAATACAGCAAATGCGCAATAGTATTCTAAAAATGTCGCTTAGAACTTTCCAAATATAACTAATGGCGATGATTATGCTAGATATGTTAGAAGTATAGTTGATGCGTCTGATTTACAAAATCTTAATATTAATCAACTTAAATAGTTAGCTAACTTAGATCCAACTTATAAATTTGATAATGCATGGGAGGCTTATACACCTGTAGAGGAAGGATTTGTAGATTAGTATGTTCTTAATCCATATAATACCGATTTATTGTTTTTAGCTCCTGCGGTTGGATATAATATGGCAAGTCCTGTAAGAGATTATCGTAGAATAGATCCAGAAGCTAAAACAGAAGTTTATAAACAAGGTCAAATAGATTTAAAAAAATTACCAGGTGATGTAAAAGGCAAAAAGATAGGAAAAAATATGTTATATGAAGCTAGTAAGGTTCCACAACAAGCGCTAGTTTTAGAAAACAACGTTGCTCCTAAATCAACATCAATTTCCACTAGACAATTTAAACATCCTAAGATACACGCAATATCAAGCCATAATCCAATGTGGTGGCTTACCATAGGTGATCTTTTGTATCACCTCGGAGCCTATGGGTTCGGAGCATATAAGTCGACTGCAGATAAATTAAAGGCAGAACAAGAAGAACATGCCTTAGATGTTGCTAGATGGGCTAGAAATGCAGTAGAAGCTTATTATAGTAATTTGACTAGACAACAGCTTAATGGTAATACTGATTCTGGAATAACCGTTTCGAAAAGTGATGTGAATTCTTCAGATTCAGTAATGCCAGAATCAGATTGGCTAAATTATGATTATGATAATGATACAACAACCAATGACTCTTTAAGATGATGAATATTTATATAGGAAATAAATAGTATTCGGTATAGATTGCTAAAACTGAATCTGAAAAAGAAAAAGGTTTATAGGGAGTAAAAAATTTACCTGAAAATGAAGGTATGCTTTTTGTTTATGATAAACCTTAGACAGTTAGTTTTTGGATGAAAGATACGCTTATACCTTTGGATATTATTTTTATCGATGAAGATTAGGAAGTAATATCTATTTATTAGGGTAAACCAGAAGATGAGACTGTTGTTGAAGAGGATAATGTAAAATACGTACTTGAGGTTAATTAGAATTCTGGAATTGAAGAAGGTGACGAACTTGAATTTGAAGATTCTGAAGAAGAAGACGAATCTGACTCCAAACAATCGCCTATGTAGGTTATAGCTCCAGATGGAAGTGTTCAAATGGAACTTCAAGGAGGTGAACGTATTTTTAGTAGACGTTCAACTAAGATTCTTATCAAAAAGGCTAAAAAAGCAGAAGCTTCTAAACTTGATAAAGACTATAAAGCTCTTGGAAGATATATATTTTAGGAATTAGACCGTTAGGATGACAGAAAGCCTGAGTATGTTCAATCGAAAGATTAATAACGATACATAAATCTAATATTTTTATTATTTGTTAAAAATAATTGGAATATAAAATTTATAATTATATATTTGTAGATATATCAGTAACAATATATTGTTTATTAACTAAAATTTTAATTATTAATAATTATGAGAATTAAACGCTTTTAGTAGGGAGGACCAATGGAAGCTCCCGTAGAAGAAGGCGCCCCAATGGAAGGTGGCGCACCAGCACCTGAGCAAGGTGGATAGGATCCTTTGATGCAAATTTTACAAGTTGCTCAATAGGCATTACAAGAATAGAATTGTGACGCTGCTATGGCTGTTTGTCAAGCATTATTACAGTTGGCGCAAGGTGGTGGAGCACCTCAAGAGGCTCCTGCTGAGGAACCCACTTATGCAAGACGTGGTGCTAAGTTAGTACGAGTTAGATAATTAATGTTTAACTAAATAGAGGGAGGAGCTACTGGTTTCTCCCTTTATTTTTATTTAGTGATATATGGCATAGGTAATAAGAAAATATTAGGAAGGTGGCACAACTCCAACAAAACCAGTAACGATTGAAATTGCAGGAACTTTATATAATGTCTAGGATATAAAAGATGCAGCTTTAAGAAACTTAGACACATATTTATTGACCAATTAGTTAAACGATGAATCTAAACAAGTAATATAGAATTATTATAATTATCTATTTCCCGCAATGCAATAGAAATAGATTTCTTATAGTAATGTAAGACCTAGATCTTTTGTTGTTGCTCCTGAATGGGATAGTGATGGCACGTTTAATGAAACAGGACATGGGATTCTAAGAAGGAGTGTGACCAATGATAAAAAAGCTGGAATAAATTTTGGTACAGATTTAATTTATGAATTAATTGATAAAGGTGTAATAAAACCTTATAAAGCTCCAGAAAAGAAAGATATTTCACTAAGATCTGCATTAGATGAAAAAATAAGAGATAAGTATTTTGGAGGCAACGCTAAAGCTTATACAGAAGGATGGAAAATTGCGTCTGTAGATTAGCGCAAAGATATGTTAAAAGGCGCGCTTTTAGAATTAGATTTTGATCCAGAAATATTTAAAGGAGTTGATACGTTTAATATAAAACGTACTTCATTTTTAGAAGCACTAAACGGTGAATTAAATGATGATTTAGCTTTAAAATTTAATAATTTAGGAGGATATGGACTAAAAGATTTTCTAGGCTATGGTAATACATCATCTACTACTTCTGATACTAAGGAAGAAACTAAAGCTAAAACCGAAGACGATTATCGTGAACAATTCAGATAGTAGGGTATTTCTGAAGGAATCTTATCAGAAAATCTTGAGGATTATGTTAATTCAAAAATGTAGGAATTAAAACAATCTCAAGCTGTATATAAGTAGCAAATTGAAGCTTAGAAACAATATACCGATTTAGAAAACGCATATAACGGACTTGTTGCTTATAAAGATTAGAAAAAAGGAGAATGGTATAAAACATATGGAAAAAATCCTTATTTAAATATAAATGTGCCAGAATCTTCAGTAAGTAATTCTGATGCATTATATGATTTTTCTTCCAAAACAAATAAGGAACTACAATCTGATCTAACAGCCTTACGTGGAAGAGTTGGTGTGGGCATGTTGAGTGATTTAGATCCTAATCCTTCAAAGTGGGTTGCTTCTTTAATAAACGAATGCGTTAGTCGAAAAGCTTTAAAAGGTAATGGACAATGGAAAGCAATAACTGGAAGTGAAAATGGTAAAGATCTTACTGTATTAGCATTTGATGGAAGACGACTTCGAGTTATGTCAATGTTTGATTTTCCAGAAGTTTATGGATAGAAATTATCAGCTAAATTTATACGAGAGTATAATTAGAAAAACGGTGTAAATCTTCCAGATGATTTTTATTCACAATACGAATAGTTAGTTGCTAGATTACGTAATACAGCACAACAAGTTGAGCAGAATAAAGAAGGAGGAATACTTAAAGCTAAAACAGGAGAGCAACTATATTATATGTAGCATCCAGAAAAAAGAGCTTAGGTAGATTCATAGAAAAAAGAAGCACCTTCTAAAGAAGAAGTATCTAAAAAAGGTAGAGAATTGCAATTAAAAGATTATTAGGTTTCTTAGCTTATGGGTTTTGTTGGAGATATTGCTGCAACTGTTGGAGCTTTCACTGGTGGTGGATTAAATCCTTTGACTCATGCAGGTAATGCTGGAAGCCTTATTGGACATACTTATTCTGACCTTGCAGATCCTAATGTGTCTGGAAGTGAAGTTGCTGAAAATTTATTAATCAACAGTGGTCTTGCTGCAATTAGTTACATTCCAGGATTAGGTGGATTTCTGAATAAAGAAGGTCGTATGATTACCTTAGTAAGGGGACTTCGTAGAGCTGCACCTTGGATGATTAGTGCATTTGCTGCGGCAAATGTTGCACCAGAGGCAATAGATGCTGTAAAAAGAATATAGAAACCTGGTGAAAAAGTTACTTACGACGATTTAAAAGCGATAGGTTATGGCATTACTGCAATGTTAGGTTTAACTCGTGCAGGAAGAGTAAATAGAAATGCAAAAGCCGGAGCTTATGAGAATAGACGCTCGAAATCTAGATTAAATAGATGGGGTTAGAAAAAAGAAACAACGCAACAAGAAACTGCTTCACAAGAAGTTACTCCACAATAGACGGGGTAGACTAATGTTGGAGAACAACAAACAGGTGGAACTAAAAATCCTGGTGAAACTAGTAGTAATGAAAATAAGCCATTAGGAAGTGATTCAAAAAAACCTAATACTGAAACAGGTGGAAATGAAAGTAATTTGAAAGACAAGACAAATAATGATTCAATAATTGGAACAGATATTGCTGGAACTTTCAAGAAATATAACCTTATTACTAAACCGAAAAAAAGATTTAAGTAGCGTATTCGTGAAGCAAGACAAGATGCTAGAATAGCTTTTTCTACAGTAAGTAGGGGCAATACTTCCACACAATTACTTGGGGCAGACGCGAATGCTCGTATCCGTGCAGCAGAACAAGCAATTAAAAACAAAAAAGGGTTTATAGTTACAGATAGAGATAAGAAAGTAAGGATTGTATCAAAATTAAAACCTGGAATGACTGAAGTTTCTCCAGAAGCAACAGTTTATATTAAATGGCCTGATAATTCTACTATAAAAACTACGTTAGGAGACGCTTTACTATCAGGTTATTCAATTAAATTTAATAAACAAGGCGGCTTCATTGATAATGTATTAACTAAATATCTACAAGGTGGACTAATTCCAAAATTTCAAAATTCTGGAAAAGCCTATAGAAACGTAACTCCTAATAATAAAAATTCTTGGTATGATTAGATTTTTATGGCTTATTTTCCAGAAATGTTAAAACAGCTAGATGCTATAAAAGATCCTACAAAGTTAGACGAATGGATAAATCAATCTAATTAGTATCAAACTACACACAGTGGGTTATTTAAAGATTATGATCCAACAAAAGCTTTAAATTATAACAAGGATGTAGAGACTTATCAGACAGGTATTAACACAAATCGAGAATACATAAACCAATATGGAGTAACAAACGGATGGAAAAATAATCGTTATAGTAGAGCTACAGCAGGTAACTAGGGAGACGGTGTTAAAGGAAATGATGGAAATTACGTTTATACTCCAGATGGCTTAGGAGGTACATAGACTTATGATAGACGAATATTTGGTAAAAAAGAAGATTTTACTGATGAAACTTTAGCGAATACTAATAAAGAATTAAATAAAAGAGGTGTTGAACTTTATGCTGGAGAAAATGGGTATATGTATATGAGGCGAATTTAGAATCCTGCTACATAGAATAGTACGACACAGAATAATACTACATAGCCGACAAAAATCAAAATAAATGGAGTAGACACAGATGTTACTCCAGTTCTTGATGAAAATGGTAAACCAGTTTTAGATAGTAATGGTAGACCATTATATTAGACTCCTGATGGTACATAGTACACACAAGATGGTATTGCTACAGGTTCTAACAATCATAAAAAAAGTTGGGTTAGAAAAGTTTTAGATAAGGCTTCAGATATTAGTAAAAATATAAACATAGCTGACGTTATTGCATTAAATAGAATGATAGGAGGTATTAATGCTAATAATGAAGCAACTGAAGTCCTTAATAAAGAAATACCTGCATTAATCGATCCGTTTAGAGAAACAGCTATAGTTCACGGAGATTATCTATCAAAAGTTGTAGCTTAGAACTAGGCAGGTGCGTTAAATGCTATTGCTAGTAAACCAATATCTAGTGATGCTGGAACCGAAGGTGCAAGAAAATTGGAAGCTGCAATTAAAGGATCTGATGCAATAATGAAAGGTTAGCTTGCTGATTCTGAAATGTATTATAAGACTAGTGAGAATGCTAATCTTGTTGCAAACAGAAATGCTGAACGTGAGAATGCGATAAGTAATACTAATCTAGAAAGGCTTGCCGCAATCTATAATAAGAAGTTAGAAAATGAAGCTGCAAGAATTACGGCAAACGAAATGCAAGTTAGACAACCTTATTGGATGGGAGTTGAACAACGATATCGCAATGCACAAGCCTTTAGATAGTAGGCATAGGTTAAAGCTGCCGAAGAACAACTTAAAATTAAATATAACAGTAAACTTAAAGAATTATAGCGACAATTAGCAAGCATAGAAAGTGAAAGCTGGAAATAGGCAAAAGAAGCCGGTACTTCATATCAAGATTGGTCTAGTGAATTTTATGCTTCACCAGAATATTAGTCAAAAGTTGATGAAATAGATGCTCTAGAAGGACAATTCTCTTCAGAATACTATTCTTAGATATTGCCTTATTTAGAACATTACGAATTTAAAAAACCGACATTGGCTACGCCTGGGATTGTACCAGATTATAAAAAGAAAGGTGGATCTTTAAGTTATGCTGAAAGAATGTCTTTAAAATAGGCTGACCATTTCTATAAAACTGCAAGAGAAGCATAGAGATCTACAAATAGAAGTATTCAAGAAGATAAAAAAGCACATAGGAAACAATTATCTGAAGTTTCTAAATTAACAAGTGATTTACTTAGAAAAGCAGTAGGAATAATAAAATGAGAATAAAGAAATTAGCTGGCGGAGGCTTACCTGCCTTCGTCAGCTTTACAAATGTAGAATAGCCGTTGCCTCAATTTGGTGGATCTAGTATTTTTAGTGGATCTACAGAATCAACAACAAAAGAAAGTAAAGAAGGCGATGAATTAATAGATAAAGAAATGAGAAAGTTTCTATTAGAACACGGCCTACCTAGTGATGTATAGTATTTTATAGAAAATTCTGAAATATTTCATAATATGCTTAGCAATAGTAATCCACGAGCTAAAAATAGAATGTATAACTAGTTACTTTCAATATTGCCAGAAATTAGATAGAATAAACAAGAATACGATGATGCTATTAAACATGCTCGTGAAAAAGGAACATTGTAGGAATTTGCTGTAACTAGTGATGGTAGTGTATATGTAGCTGATAGCGATGGAAACGTTACATTAAGAGATCCTGCTCATTTATAGGAAGGAGATCGTATGGTTACTATAGGATATATGGCACAAATGCGTGCATATTATACAGGTAAAGCTTTTGATAAAGGTTAGTTTACAAATGTTATTGCTAGTAGTATAGGAATAAAAGATGTAGTTAAGACAATAAATGATCTTGCTTCTAATGTTGGAAAATATACAACATCTACAGAATACTTTGCTAGAAAAGATGGTCAATTATCGAAAGTAAAAGAAGGTCTTTCTAAAATATTAGAGGAATCTGAACCCGGCGTATATAAAATCAGTGAGAAAAAAATTACTCACGATGGTACTATAAATATGGCCATAAATTATATATTAGCGTAGCTTAATCCTCAAGAAATGGGAGTATTAAAAGCTCATGCTACAAATATAGGATTAACTGATAAAGATGGCATTAAATAGTTTGTAACATTAGCATTACGTAGTCAACTTGATGAAACATCGGAAATCCATGCTGATTATCAACATGATTTATCTTCCGAAGCTGGACTAACTAAAGGTAAAAAATCTGGAGATATTGATATGAATGATGTAGATACTACACCAGCTTCTAGATTTTTTGCAGGAATGGGAGAGCTTTAGCCATATTCGTTTAGAATTGCAGATGGGGCAAACGCATTCGTTGCATACGGAAATAGTACTTATGTATCAAAAAACGGTGGAACTCCAATGGGAAAACATCTGTTATTATCTGAACTATCGTTGTCTGATTTAAATGGCGGTATTGATTTAACTCAAATTTCTTTTGGAGGTATTCCTATTCAATCAATAGATACTAACAAAATATTAATAGATGGTGATAAAGTTGTTAGTGTTGAGTTACCTTATACAGAAGTAAATGGGAGAATAATACCTGATGTAGACCATATGAATACTATTTCAAAAATCTTGTAGAATAATAAACAATTAATAAAAGAAGGAAAATTTTAGGAAATAAATAAGATTTTTGCACAACATGGATTAAAACCGTATTTTACAGAAAATGGAACTTCTACTGGATTTTATAAACGGTTTGCTGTAATGCAAGCGTATGCTGATGAGCAACTTGTAGATAATGGAAGGGCTAATTATCATCTAATCGGAGAATATTCTGACGTAAGCGATTATGAATTAGGAGAAATCGTTGCAGAACTTAAAGCAAAAAATAAGAAAGAAGGCATAAAATACTCACCATCTAGACCAACTGTTTTTGGCATAACAGTACCTTTTACTTCAGAGAATGTTGTAAAAAGTATGATTTTTATACCTATTACAAGTAATTCTACAAGTTGGTTCTAGGGTAAAATGAAAGCTGGAGAGGCTCAACAAATAGAAACTGCGTCTTAGGTAAGGCAAGCAAAATTAAATGCTGTTTCAAGTTATAAACCAACTAAAAATATATTTTAACTATGTATGAAAAAAAGGAACACGATTGGATTTTAGAATCGATAAATAATCCAAGTTTTACAAATACCGATTTTAAAACAGTGGGGTTAAGTACTAAAAATGTGTCTATTGGTAGTGAATAGATGTATGCTTAGTCTTCAGTTATTCGTGAAAACCCTATTTTTTAGACGGATGGAAAATTTGACAATGATAAATTTTAGCAATATTACGATTAGAGGCTGTTAGCTTATAATAATATGGCTATGGATACTGCTAATTAGGATATTGCAGCATCTGTATCTTTCTACAAAGATAATATTTTTGCACCTTTTGAAAATGTAAGAAAAAATCCAGACACTTTAATTACAGAAACATTTAACCCTGATCGTGTTTCTCTCGGATTTGAAGGTTTTAATTAGGAAGGTACTCCTAAATGGAGTCCTCAAGAGTTGGCCGAAATGAATCCGATATATGATCCCAAGACTGGACAATTTACAGATTATACTGCTGAAGAATCTTTATTTAAAGACTTTGACAGAACTGCTGTATTAGCAACATGGGATTTTAATGCAGATGTTAATGGAAATCCTACAAATGATCCAGTAGAAATCTATTATCAGAAAGGATAGTATAAAATAAATCCAGAAACTGGTACATATTATTACGAATTTACTGATGGACCTACTTACGATAAAGAAGTATTAAGTAAATGGAACATTCTTACAAAAGAACAAAGTCATTGGAACGATTATGATTTTTTTGATTCAGATGATAGAAAGAAATCTGTTTTTGGATCATTGATGCGAAATGCTGTTATGTTATTACCCTTAGCATTAGGTCCAGAAGTTACAACAGCGTATCTTGGAGGATCTTTATTACTCAACTTTACTAGTACTTTAGCTACTCTTGGAAAAATGGCTATAGGAGATAGTAATAATGAAACATTAAGTAAGGTTGAAAATTTTGTAAAAACTACAAAATTCACATCATCTGATTATGCCAAACAACATACTTGGTCGGCAGAAAATATATTAAATCTTGCAGGAACTACATTTGAATTTTTATATAGTATGAAATGGATGGGAGAACAATTACCAAAATTATTTGGAAAAAAAGCCATACCATCTACCAAGGAAGAAATAAAAGCTTGGAAAGAAGCTAGAGAAATAGAGTTAAGACAATAGTTTAATCAACAAAAAGATAAAATTCCTACAATGTTAGGTCTAATAGAAGAACAAAAAGTTGAAAAATCTTTTGGCATAGCATTAACAGAATCTTCTATACCTGGTTTAGTAGAATAGGAATTTATGCAATTACAAAAAAATTATCAATAGTTTGGAGAAAGTTTATCCCAAATGTATATGGCAATATCATTTGGAACAGAAACGTATGGTGAAGCTAAAGCACAAGGTGCTTCTGATGAAGCGGCTACTGCTTTAACTTTGGGTTCTATTGCCGGACAATACGCTATATTGAAAAGTCATATAGGTAATTGGATATTTCCAAACCGATTAAATGAACTACGTCAATTAAAAGTAGCAAACTTGTTAGCTAAAGGAGGAGATTAGGCTATAGAAACTTCTAAGTCTGCTATAGAAAATTTAAATGTGTTTTAGAAATGGTTTAACAAAGGAAAAAATCTACCTCTAGAAATGTATACTCCAGCACAAACTGCAACATAGGCTACAGTCCAAGGTATGTTAGCAGGTGGTGTAGAAATGACATCTTTTGAAGTTCTTCGTGACATAACAGCTTCTATATATAATTTAGCTAATAAGATAACTGGGCAAGATGGACATATGGTAGCTTTTTCAGATGGAGATACCACTTAGTTGTTTGATAGGTATAGTTCTACATTCTTTGGAGGAGCATTAGGTGGTGTTATGTTTGCACCTTTAAGAAATTATAAAGCTGCAAAACAGATACATGATATGAAATATACTGAAGCTTGGTAGAACTTTATATATTTAGCAAGAGAAGATAAAGCTAATGAAGTTATTGATAAAATAATGAAATTAGAGAATATTTCATCTAAGGATTTATCAGAATTAGAATCTAAAACATTAAATGATGGAACTAAAATATATTCTCAAGGTTCAAAAAGCGATAATTTAGATATTTAGAGTAAGAAAATAATTGTAGATTAGCTTCAACAAATAGAAAAAATTCTTATAAGAAACAATCTTAAAATATCAGATAATGAATTATTAGATAATTTAGTCAGAGAATATAAATATCTTAATCTATTAAACTCTAAAGTTCAATCTTCTTTTGTACAAGGTTTCAATACTGCAGTATCAGAATTAGTTGCGATTGATAAAGCCATAGAGGATTTTTATAAGCCAAAAACTAAAATGGATGAAAATCGACCTGATATGAAAGAAAGAAAAAGTGATTAGGATGAAAAAGAATTATCTAAACTACAAGAAAAATTTAATACCGCTAAAGAAAAAGTTCAAAAATACTTAGATGGAACTTATGGAAAAGCGTTTGTGTTATCATCCATATTTGAAAAGTCCACTTTAATAAGTAGTCCATATTTTAGTACAAGTTTCAATCTATATGCATTAAATAAAGAAAAGGTATAGTCATTAAAGGATATTAGTGAATCTAGATTAGAAGAACTAGAAGAGGAATATAAAAATGAAAAATCTGCAGATAAAATACTATATGCACACGATGGTTTTACTAGATTTAATGATGAAATAAATACAAATATAAAACCAGACTTAGAAAAATTAACACCTAACTTATAGAAAGTGTTAGTTGAAATAAGAAGACATTATTAGGAATAGATGAAAGATGTAGAAGTAGGCGATTTAACAGGTGTATACACTGATGATGTAGTTTTACACGCTTTATTTATTCCTGCTGCAGAAGCAGAAAATGGAGATGGACCAATGACAGAATTTCTTAAAAACAAATTACATGGTCAATACTCTTATGAAGATAATATTAAGTTCTTATTTTCAAATAAAAATTTTGATAAGGTATGGCAAGTTGTATTAGAAAATGAATACTTGCCAATAATAATTAAACGACCGTTATTAAAATTTTTAACAGATGTATCTAATCATTATGACGTAAAAGTAATAGGTTCAGAAAAATTACAAGATTTATTACTAGATGAAAACGGTGATGAAATATTTGTTGATGGAGAATTATCAAATATAAAGAAGTTAAAAAAACTTGTTACAGAAAAAGCTTCTACATCTGTACAAGATACGATATTTAAAATCGCTTCTGATGTATTTGGTATAGATGCTGATACAGTATTTAATACTGCAGAAAATATTATAAATGGAGCACAATCCATAGAAGAAATTTCTAGTAATGGTAATTATTTGACTGAATTAGATAATATTGTAGAATCTGCAAAATTATATGCTTCATCATTAATAGCTTCTGTAAAAAACGATACTAGTCCACATAACGCATTTGCGTATAACGCTACAAAAAACGATTTGTATGGGACGAATTTAATTACACTAGATTATATTGAAGCTAATAATCTTTTAAAAGAAGTATATACGTTATAGAATCAAGCAGAATTATATAGACGTGTATTTGTTGCAGTAGAAAATAGAAAACGAGCAATTCACGAAAAAGTAGGATAGCAATTTTGTGTAAGTTTTTATAAGAAATTATCTACATTGATGGATAAAATTCCATCAGATTGGAATAAACAAAAATTAGAAGCTGCTTTAAATAATGTAGATGTTTTAAAATTGTTAGCTGATGACAATGTAATATTAGATGAAAAGGATACAATTAAATTTGAAAATGAAATATTAGATGTTCAAGAAGCTATATTTGATTTCTTCTAGGATAATATTGAAAAAGTGAATGATCCTATTAAATTAATGGAATTTATTAATGCTGATAATTTTGCAAAAGATTGTGCCAAGGAAATATTAGATGGATCAAAGAAAGCTAATATAGACGATAGAACTTTTATAGGATTGTTAGCAACATTTGCATCAGTTTCTGCAAAGTCTTCTAAATATCTTGTGAAAAGTGTATTATAGAGTATGAAAGATACAGATAAAGCTATAATGCCTTTACGAACACAAGAAATAAGTGCATTAATCGGATTATCTTATTTGTTAAATAGATAGATATTTAAAAATTTCGCTAAAGCTTATAATAAAAGCTTAGGTCCAAACGCACAAGAAAAACATATGTTTATACACCCAATTGTATTAATAGATGCAATCGCTGGGGCAGGAAAAAGCCAAGCAATACTTCCATTAGTTACAAGAATGATACAATTGGCTGATTCAAATATTACTTAGAAAGTATGTGCTATACATATTGGAAAAAAAGAAGCAACTGATTAGTTAGCACAATTAGGATTGCCTGGAACAGGTTATAGTATTGAAGAATTTATGAAAGAGCATTTTGTAGACTATGATATCGTACGAGATGCAAATACTGGTAAAATAAAACCTGTTGAAGATAATTATTATTGGGATGAAGATGGAATAGCTAGATATAAATTAGAAGTGAAAGAAATTGCAGAACCTCCTACATTATTAATAATAGATGAAGCAGCTAGATTATCTTCTGAAGACGTAGATGCTTTAGAAAGATTAGAAGAAAAATATGGAACAAAAATTATTTTAGCGGGCGACGTTTATTAGGCAGGTGCAGTATCTGATAAGCTTTATCCAGAAAGTTTAGGTTTTGCAGAAAACGGAAACAAATATATAATATCTTAGAATGCTATAACTTCATTCTTTAGTACTCCAAGAAATGCTATCTCATTTAGAAATTCAAACAATTTAAAGGATTATAATACAAACGAATTAGCATAGCATTGTGATGATTTTATGAATCCTTCAAGAATTGCAATGCAATTAGCTTCAAATTCACATGCGATTATTACTTTAAAACATCATATTACAGATTAGGGAGAAATAATCGGCGATAAAGTTGAAGAGCTACATGATGGATCTGGTTTGGATAGACAAAAATAGGAAATGCATTAGGCAATTGTTTATGCTAAAAATAGTGGAAAGTCTATAGGATTAATTTACCAATCTGAAGATTCAGTAATATATCAATATATTAAAAACGGATTGGAAAAAGAGCTATCAGATTACATACTATAGAATGCAAAGAAAGGAACGTCAGCTCAAGGCGGAGAATTAGATTATTATATAGTCGATATGACCAAAGGAGTATATGCAAATAGTTCTGATTATGGAAGGACTGTATATACTGCTTTAACTAGAAGCAAACAAGGTTCGTTAACATATCTCGATGATGAAACAGGTACTTTTTAGAGATCTGTAGATGATCCAAACATAACAATTTCTAAACCTATACCAAAAGAAATTATCAACGATATGATTGATAAGTATGTTAAACTTCTTGATAAATTAAATCTTTCTGATAAATTAAGAATATTCGGTGTAACTCAACCTAAGAAAATAGAAGTACAGGTTGAAACAGGCTTAGATGGAGATTTAGGAAATGTTGAAGAAACGAGATAGTAGCTAAATGAAAAAAACATGTCTCTTCCTAGAACAATTCCAGTATAGCCAGAAATAAAATAGGATCCTACAAAACCATTAAATAATAATGCACATACATTATCTTAGGAAGTGGCAGATATTAATATTTATACTGTTATGACAAACGGTATAGGTGGTAGAGTTGTAACCGATCCTAATACTGGAAAAGATGTAATAGAATTAGATAATACCATGATAGATCATGGTTAGACTCCAGCTTATACAAAACGTAGGGATGGCGTAAACGGTTTAATACATATAGCAAAAGAATTTGGTATACTTTCATAGAATCCAACACAACAAGATTTAGCAAAATTTACTGATGCTGAATATGTTTGGAGTGTAATTGATAAAATTAAAAATGCAGCAGAAACAGCTAATAATAGACAAGAACTCATATCTAAATTAAAAGTAATATTTAATAAATTTGGATTGGATATGGGTGTTCGTGGAGGATTGTCAATAGATGATATGTATGTTACATTTAGTTTAGTCAGTAGAGAAAACACAGATAATCAGCTTACTACTAAGGGTTGGATAGATAAAGGTAGAAGAGGCCTTGCTAGATTTTTAAAACGAGCTATTGATACAGCGTATAAAATTTTTAAGGGGCATCTTAATGATAGGGATAAAGATTTATTATCTGATATACGGTTAATAATTGGAAGTAAAAGTAAAAAGGATTTAATAGAAGTTCCGATATTAAAATTAATGAATCCTGAAACATATTATGAAATAATTACTAGACAACATTCAGAAGGAAAAAGACAATTGCCAAATAATTGGAATATAGTAGACAAAGCTCATAAATTAGCTCAAAATAGAGATTAGCTTGATAAGGTTAATGATTATTTAGAACAAAATATATTTGGTCCATATAATCGTGGATAGGCAGTAGCTTCTGAATTATTAACCTATGCTAAATTATTTTAGATATTTACTATAGCAAATAACGTTGCTGTTCCAATAACATTAAATAATGGTGAATGGGTTCCTCGAGATAGTTTTACTTTTGACGGACCTAAATAGTCATTAATTAAAGGTGAACATACAACAAGAACCTGGGATATTTATGGAAGATTAGAGTCTATACCAGAATGGGAAAAAATTTCTGATTTTGTTAAAAATGCTAGAGTTAAGTTATCTAATATAATGGTAACTAAAAACAATATTACTTTAGGAGATGGATTTGTAGTTGAAGCAGGTCATCCGTTTGTAATAGTTGGCGATACTGATTTAAAAAGTGATAGTGATATGATAGACGCATTATATGATACAGGTAAACATCGTAGAGCTGCTGTCATGTATGTGTAGAAGCCTATAGCCGAATTAGAAGATTTCTTTAGATGGTTGTAGGGAACAAGAGATCAAAATGCTACGAAAATTAGTAAAGTAGGCAGTGCGTTTACATCGTTTAGAATAGTTTAGGCATTATAGTCAGAAATAGAATCAGAAATTCAAAAATCTAAAAGTATTACAGGAAGTAGTTTATTAACTTCGTTATATGCAAAATTAAAACCTATAATAGAATAGGTCAATACTATAGAAGCAGAAGCAGATACTTTAACCGGAACAGATAAAGATGAAAGATTAAAGAAAGTTGCCGAGATACTTAAATCTAATTCTCAAATAAAAGGTCATGAGCATGTTGGTAATGATCCTAATAAACCTATATAGATTTTAGCTGTATTCGATTCATTTCTATTTGATTTTACATTTGGTAATGCGGATAGAGGTCTTACAAAAAGTAGTATATTTGGCGGTGAACAAGAAAAAGTATTAGTACAAAAATTAAAAGAAAAAGGATTTGAAAATACTTATTGGGAGACGAAACTAGACAGTTCTAGTACACAATAGAATATTAGAGGATTTATATACTTAGCTAATATTGATAGGTTAAATGATCCTTATTCGTTAACTTTATCTGACGGTACTAAATAGCCATTTAGAATGTTAGGTAAATATGATTCTACAATTGCTCATGGAAATATGACACCTTTATTAAATAATATTCTTTCACAAATAGAGAGAGTGAGTAAACCTAATTCTGCTTCTAAAATGTGGGAAGAAATAAATAAATAGCATTCCTTTACAGATCAATACACTGATTATATGTCAGATATATCTAGTAGAGTCAATATACCTATATTTGCAAATCCAAGATTACAAAGTAGATATGGTACTGTTGATATAGAGACAAAATTAAACAATGATTAGAATGTAATTTGGTTTAAAAATAAATAGGGATTATATTAGGTATTTGATAGTAGTGAAAGACATGGAATGTTGGAAAAGATCGAAACGATACCAGATACAGGTCAACCAGGAGAAACTAATGAATATATAACTTATATGCATTCAGATGGAAGTATATATTAGTTAATGAAAACAAATGTAGAAGTTACAGATGGTTTAATATTACAAAAAGATAGATTATATTGTATCTGGGAACCGATCAAAATTTTAGAAAGTAACACTACTCAATCCGAAGGTATTGGAGAAATTTAGAAAATAGATCTACGTAACGATGATGTTTAGAATATAATTGATGGATTAAGGGAGTTTATTATAGAGAACGGTATACAAATAAAAGATAAATTAAGTACCGATTTAGACGATATTGAAAATCATTCTATATTTGAAGCTGCTGGAATAGATGAAATTGTTGACTCTATTAAATCATTTGAAGAAATGATAAATTCTAACGATCAACGAGTAAAAGATTTTAAAGAATTGCTTGATAAATATATATTACAAGAAGAAAAATTTGAAGAAGTAGAAGAAAAGTTCTGTACATTTAATTTAAAACTTGAATTATAATGGGAAAATGTAGCAATGATCAAATAAGATCAAAAGTATCACAATTGATAAATAATGCAGATAAAAAATTATCAAAAAGAGAAATCGCTATACATGTTGCAAAAACAATTCGGATGGATTTTAGCTTAGATTCATCCGAATTTACGCAACAGGATAGAGAAGATGTTTTTAAGTTGTTACGATCGATGTTTATCTTAGGTAAATTACATACCGATTTATCAATCGAAGAGATAGATAAAGTATCTAGACAGGATTATCAACAAGAAAAAGTTGATAAAGAACCTAGACAAAATGATCCAAAACAACTGGTAAAAATAGAAAAAGAATTAAACTATTGGTTTGGAGATTCATATGTAAAATTACAAATGCAATAGGATTTTACATCTGAAATACTAAAGAGTTTTTTTGTTGATATTGAGAATCAAATTGAATCTACAGATAATATACAAGGAACGATATAGTTATTACGATATAAATCGAGTTTATTTAAAGATTTAATAGACTATTATAATTCAGTAAATCCAGAAGATAAAATAGTATTAAATTCTGAATTGTATAATAGTGATGGTAGTTTTAATTTATTTGATAAAGCAACATTTGATAAAATAAATAACTTGTTTTCAATTCCTTACTCTGGAACATCCTTAGACTTATACACAGAAAAACATCCAGAACTAGTAGATATTTATAAGAAATGGTTTATTTATAAAAACTTTGATTATTTATTATTGCACGAATTTAATGGAATAATTGATATTGCAAATAGTCTTGTAGGAGTTGATGTATATAATAATTATAAATATCAATTAGTAGATACAACAGATGTAAACGCTTAGAGTTGGGGCGATAAAGAAAAAACTCCAGATCAAATAATGAATTTGATTTTATAGAAACTGTTAACTACTTTTAAAAAATATGATAGTAAAACTGGGCAAGTCAAACAGGGTGTATATTTAACAAAGACTGACTTAAATAATGCAATGTCTACAATCAAAAACATTGTATTTTCTAATCCTGCTAGAACTATCACTTTAGAAAGTATTTTAACAGATGAATTAATAAATAAATACGGATATGAATTAGTAGATTTAGGATTAAAAATAAAAGAAAATTCATTATACGATTTAGGTAATTTAATGAGAACTAATGGTGAAATAGTTTATCCTATACTTTTTGAAATATTAAGTAATCCTTCTGCACAACGACTTATATCACAAAAAGCATAGATAAAATTTATGCCTTGGGATTCAATATACTCATTAAATAAGAGTTTGTTTGAAGCAGAAGGTAAATCTTTATTTAATTTAGCTACAAAAAATAGAGGAGGTAGAGCTAACAAATATTACGACATGTTTGTTGCACAAATGGATTTAACATCTCCAAATAACGTTACTAGTATAAAATTTGAAAAAGGTAAACCTAGAGAATAGTTTATGTTTTTGTCTCAAGTAAAATCAGAGACTAGAATATTACAAAGAGCTATTAATGCGGCTTTAACTGGAAATTTATTTAATATAGGCGTAAATATAGAAAAATTAAATAACGGTAAATATAGAATATATAAAGAAGGCGTTTTTTCTGCTACATATGATCCAAAAGCTAGACATACAGAAGCTGTTCAAATAAAGTTTGAAAATAACGATACTGACTATGTATATTCTGAATTAACTGATTTTTATTCTAATATATTACAAGGAATATCGTTTAAGAACACTAGATTTAAAGATTCGTTATTTTTAGAATTTTAGGGTTCTGGTGTAAATGCACAATTACTTAAAATGTGCATACCGATGTTGGCTAAACACATTGATATACAAAACTACGAATTTAAAAATGATTTAGATTTACGTAATCATTTAAGTAGGACTTATAATGTTGAAGAAATGCCAAAAGTTACATTTCCGTACACATTATATATAGACTTTTTCAATGATAAGGACTTAGGTACTTTTGATAAATTAGTAGAATTAGATTATATAGTAAAAAACAAATTACTAAAAAATACAATTCTTACAGCAGATGGTAATATGATTTCAAGTTAGAGTATTACTAATGGAAGTACTGAAGTCACTGAAAGATGGGCAGTCTCTAACGCTAATCCAAATTCGGTTACTTCTGGATATTCTGTATTCGATCGATTCTTAGGATATGAAAAATTAAGAGAATTATCTTCATCTGAAGTATATAAGAAAGCTACTAGAATGACTTTTAATGAGAATCTTACTACAAGATTTGTAGAACATTTCTTAAAAATGAGATCTAAGAATGAAACTAAAGTTATTTACAGTACTACTTCAGATAAAGAAGATATAGGTGTAAAAAAATTTAGATTTAATTTTACTCCATTAAAATAGAACAAATTTGAAGCTACTGATAAATCAGAATTAGTAGAAGAATTAAGAGATTCTTATTAGAAAACATTAGATTTAGTTAGAAGTGATTATTATAAATTAAACGAATGGTTATAGCAATAGAAAATTTCTAATTCCGATAGCATTTCTTATTTTGTAAACAGATATGGTATAAATCCTATAAATTTATATATAGGTGAATATGGAGAAAATACATTTGATGGACTAAATTCTGTTGGACAAAAAGCTTATTCGCTGTTTTTAGATATTATATCTAGATACAATGAAGATAATTTCTTAAACGAAATAGACTTTGTAAACAATGTACATTATTCAGCTGATAAAAAAGGAAAACTTTATGCTAACTTATTAATTTCTGAATTAAGAAATAGATTTGATGGAAAGTATGCCGAACATATTGCTGAACGTAATAGAAGATTTTTGTTTAATCTTTTAACTAATAATTTTGAATTATAGGTAAAAACTATAAATGGAGATTATATTGATGACAGTTACAAAATATTAGCAAAAGATATAAATGATAATAATTGGATAGATTCTAACGGTAAGTTAATATTATTTAAATATAAAACTAAAGACCAAATAGTAGAATAGAAAGATCCAAAAACAGGTAAGATTACAACTAATATAGTTCCCGGTAAATGGCATAACGGTGAATCTACTTATAATTTGGAATCTGCAGAAGAAATATTAATAAATCCAGTTTTAGCAGAATTCAATGAGTTACATTATTTATTAAGTTAGTAGTATAATAATGCTACATTAGGTAGTTACATTTATTGTGCAGCCAAAAACGCAATTATAGGCGATATGTCTAAAGAACATATTGAAATATTAGAAAGTACAAAGATGATTGACTATATTAAACGTAATGTAGATTAGAGTGCTACAGTAAACTAGCATCTACTAAACAGCATATATGGAATATCGCAAAATTTAAATATAGCTTACTATCTTGATGTAGAAGCTCCTGCTGAAACTGTATCGTCATTTGACAACAAAGTAAAAGTACACGATGGCGGTATTTTTGAAGAAGCAGTTACACACTTATTGATTTAGAATATGTCTAATAGACCTGAAAATACAACCGATAAACCTTTATTTACAGGTTTCTTAGAAAAATCTGGAAGTGGTTGGATTGTAAAATGTGCATCTTATGCGTTTACAAATGAAAACATGCGTGGAGCAACTTTCAGACAATTGATGTAGAAAAAAATGATGTCTAAACCATTTGGAGTTATTGATGTTACAAAAGATTTATACGGTAATGACATTAATTATGGAAAGACATATTTGATGCAAAATGGACGTTATTATCTTATGGAATTTAGAAATTCTGGAGATAATACGTACGATGTTTTGTATACTGAAGTTAATAAGAATGGATCTATTAAAGTTAATAAAGATGGAAAAAGAAGTTAGATTCCTATAAGAAACGTCAAAATAAATAACAATTGGGACTTATATCAATTATTCGGAGGAGTAAATAGTTGTTCTTTAAATAATTAGGGCTTATTAGAATTATCAGAAGAATCATTACGTAAAATGGTTACAGCTGTCAATAATGTTGCAAGACCTAGAAATTTAAATATAGAAGATTTAAAGAAAGTTAGATATTTAACTCAATTACATGTGCAACAACCGTTAAAAGATGCATTAGTATCTTATGCTGTACCAGAAGGAGCTTGTAAAAAAGGTTTTACTAACCCCAATCCTATGGATGCATATACACACGAAGGATTTTTAAATGTAACTAAATAGAGAGCTATATAGTTTGGAAGATAGTTAGATCCTACGCATGAGGTAGATCAATCAGAAGTATCTCTCATGACCTAGGTTATGATGGGTTTATCTTCAAGTAATTCTTATATAGAAACAGAAAAAGTATATTCTGCATTAGCAGAATTGTCTAATCTAACAAATAAAGAATTTATCGATGTTTTAATGAGTAACAATAAAGAAGATTTTGATAATTTAATATCTAATCTATTATTGACATCTATAATAAAAGATAGAAAGGAAACGTCTCTTAAAAAATTATTATAGCCACTTATTGATAAATATGAAAAAGATAAAACTCCTATAACGTATTAGGAATTATCTCAATATTTATCATTTGACGATCCTAGTGTTTATAATTATTTAATATCATTAATTAGTAGTAAATTAAGTTCGGAAACAATTAGATAGAAATTTACGGGTACATTATCAGTGCTTAATCCATCTTGGGGTATACAAAAAACTTATACTGCAAAAATAGATGGACAAGAAATGAGTGGAAGAAAATTATCTGATTTTACAGATCCTAGTTATTTTATAATTAATCCGAGAGAAGTTTCTTTTATATAGTTTGAAAGAACTTATAAGGCGATAAAGGATGATGTAGAAACAGAATACATAACTGTTAGAGATAGTAATGATTATAACAGATTAAGAACTTTATAGAGTCAAGGGTATAGAATTATAGAACATTTTTATCAAGAACTTCCAGAAACAGATACTACTTATACTGATATATATAAGTTAGAAAAAGCTGATGGATCGATATCGTATATATTTAATAGAACTGCTCTTGCAGAATAGTTACTTAGACATTATAGAGCTAATAACGCTAAAATATCAAAAATAAAACTATTTGGATCTGATCTTAAGAGTTATAATATTTTGTTTAGAGATTCTGGAGAAAATGGAATAGCTACATAGTATCAAATTTGGGATATGAAAGTAGTATAGTATGCTGCAAAGCAACGAACAAATAAAAATCTCCGAAGAATAATGCAAAATATGTTATCACAATTAGCAGATAATAAATTAGATTATGTTTATGTAAGAGACTTTAATGAATATAATAACCCATTCAAATTAGTAGAAGGAACTAATTTACAATATAATCCTGAAACAAACTTATATGAATTAAATTTCACTAATAATAATATTAGACAAGTTGTAGAAATAGAAAAACGCGGAGATTCGCAATATTTATCAGATCCTATATACGATAAAAATTTAGTAATAGCGCTAGGTTTAGAACTATTGAAGAAACAATCCAATTTGATTTCAGCTAATGTTGGACAAATGGATCAAAATGAAATAAAAATATGGAGATAGCTATTTGAAGAAGGTTGGGCATCAATATCAACAGAAGGAGATAACGAATAGTATCATTATATTTTTGATTCTAGTGAACATTATAAAAAAATTAAATTAGACAAATCTTCAATATAGATTTAGAATTATTAGGCAATTCTACCATCAGTACACGCTAGTCAATTAGGTTTACCAAAAGGTGTATCTGTACCAGAAATATTAAATGATAAGAATTGGTTCTTAACTAGAAATTTAAAAAATATTATATCTGATATAGGTGGAAAACATTATTCGTATGCTTTAAAAAGATTTAACGGGAAACACATATATATTACTTCAGATGATTTACAAAATCAACCTGACTATACGTTCTTACCAATAGATTATGAAGTAGAAACTATAAATGGTAATAAACATGTATATCAAATAGATGATGCAAATAATCGTATATAGGAATTAAGTAGTGAATAGGATTTAATATATCAATATGGTGATTCTCAAATAATTGTAACTAAAAATCCTGAATGGTATATTGCAAATGAAAAATATAACATTCTAATATCTGGAGATAGAACAAAAATCATTAGTTCAGAGTTATTAGAAGATAAATTAGTTGATAGAGATTAGTTTGAGTTAGAAGTTGGAATATTATAGGATTAGCTACAACTTAATGGCAAGATTCCAGATTTAGATATTAAAGAATTAAATAAAGTTCTATATAAACTTAAAAAATAGAGTGACGAACAATATAATTCATTTAAAAAATCCTTAGAAACGCTTGTAGCACGTATTCCTGCACAAGGTATGTCTTCATTTATGACAATGGATATTGCAGATTTTGTAGATGGAAAAAATAATGCATATGTAAATCATATGTAGATATTTTTACAAGGTAGTGATTATGATGTAGATAAAGCTACATTCCTAGAATACACTCTAGACAAATCTGGAAAATTTATTGGATGGAGTCCTTTCTTTGATTTAAGTTCTGAACAAACAATGAATGCTTCATTAAATCTACCATTACCTGTATTAAATAATGTATTTACAATAAAAGAAGGTACAGCTACAAGAGGTTTTGAAAGTTCTATTTTAGATGTACTAGATAAATACACTTCATTGAAATATAATATACGAAACTTAAATAAAGGTAAAATTAGATATGATATAGAATCTAATCCAGATAATTTAAAATTGTTATCAGAATTATTATCTGAAGAATTTGTTAGTATGTCCTATGATGTTACTAAATTAGATTCTAAATATCTAAAAGACGGAAAATTAAAAAAGAAGTATTCTGATTTAATTGAAATATATAATAGACATCATAGATATTTATCTAAAGTAAATTCTGATACAGCAGAAGATGCTTTAAAAAACTTTGTTGTTCATTGGTCATGTTATATTTCAAAATCTCCTAAAAATTTATTGCGATCTACAACACCGATTGATGATGCATCAGAAGCATTAAAAAGTGTTGCTAGTAAAACTTTAATTGCTAACTTTTTTAGAAATCATAAAAATTTACCAGGAGATGAATCAGCAAAATCTAACGAATTAACAAATGTAATGACAGGCAAAGATGGCGTTGGTGTTGCTGCATCTATTGGTGTAAAAACATATAATGCATTACTATATTATTATAGTAGAAAAGTTAAAAAACTTTAGTCAACAGAAGATTGGAAAAATCCTAAAAATTGGGAAGACATAATAAAACCTATAGAATTTTTAGGTAAAACTTATGGTTTATTATCTAGTATTGATCTTGATTTAAATAAAGTTCCAGAAGAATTAAAAGAAATAGTATACAGATCACAGAATGCAACTCAATTATCTGGGTTAGATATTAATAAACTTCCTGAAAATTTAAAACAAATAGTCTTAGAAGCTAGAAATAATGTAGATACTAGAGATACAGTATCAGCATGGGTTTCTCTTGCAGTCGATAATGCAAAAGAATTAAAATTAGGTGAATTAAATGCAAATCCAGATTTCATGGGAATGTATCTTTATGCTGCTTATGTAGGTATTCCATAGGAAGAAGTTTCAAAAATATTAACCTCTCAAACTGCAAAAATATTATTATCTTATATGACAGATGATATATATTTAAATAGAGTCGGACTTATGGATCCAATGGCAGCATTACAAAAAATAAAAGAAATTCCGAATTTTAAAGATTTTGAAGTTAGAATTAGAGATAATGAAAGACGAGAAAGTATTGACGCCCGACAAAAAGATATGATGGATGAAAACGGAGAGTTTAGATCAATAAATTCTGCTTTATATTATCTTTAGCAACAATTAAGAAAAGCTCCAAAAGAACGTAAATTTGCAAATGAATTAACAGTAGGATACGATAATAGATTACATACATACTATATTGCAAAGAAAGAAATTCATGAAGTTCAAGACAAAGATGGAACTACTAAAAAATAGGAAGTTCACGTTAAACCTGGAAGTTTTAAATCTCTATCTCAAATAAAAGAATTTGAATCTTTATTATCAGAATTATTAAATTACTTAAATGAAAGTAAACAAATTGACTATTCTGTTAAAAATGCATTATATAGATATAGAGATATAATAAAAAAGAAGAGAAAAGAATTAGAAATAATATATAATGATACTATTTCATTAGGAACAGAGGAACGTCATAGAGATATTTCTGTAGATGGAGATGTTAAAACCATAACTGAAATAGTAGATATAAAATCACCATTATATAAAGCTATTAATACTTTATTTATTGGTTAGCAAGAATTGTCTACTCTTAGAGGTTGGTTAGGTTTGAATCAAGGCTTAAAAACAAATACTAGAGATATCCTTAATTTCTTATATAATTTGTAGAGAGCTGGATCAACACAAGATGAAAACGGAAAGAAACAAGAAATAAATGTTGAATCGTATTTAAGTAGTAAAAGATATAGATCCGATGTTGCACAAAGATATGAGAAAACAAAAAAAGTTTCTTTTAATATATTCAATGTAATAAATTCATTAAAACATTATTAGAGCTATTTTGATGCCTTATATATTTAGCACAAAGCTCTAAGTTTATCATCTACATATAAATTATTATATGAAAAAGGATTTAACGATCTTAAAAAATTTGTAGGAAAAGTGGAAGACGATACGGTGAATGCTTTTCAAGCTAGTTTATTACGTGATAGAATAAATGATTATTTGATAAATGATAATTATGAAATGGAAGTACCCATTATGTATTCTTTAGATTCTAATGTACTTGAATTTTCAAAAAAAATTAAGTTAGGCTCAGATGTAGATAATTTTCTGTTCGTAAAATTTATGAATGAAATATTAATTCCGGATTTAAGATTTAATAGAGGAATAGGTACTCAAATAAATTATTCAAATAACGAATTTGTTAAAAGCTTATTACCTACTATGTTAAGTATAACTCCTAATAAAACTTTTTAGCAAGCGTATAGATTAGATATAGAAGCTATACCTAAAAATGATGCTGAAATAGTACAATTAGCTAAAGTATCAGATGGATTTAGAAAACTAAAAGATAAGACTTATACTATAAACGGATAGAAATATAATTTAGGAGATTTATTCTGGTATTATAACTTAATATTATACAATAATAGAACCTTAAAAAATTCTTTAACTCCGGTCTTTAATAGATTAATAAATGATCTTCCAAGAATCAGAGAATATCATGCGTTCTTAGGTCGTACATAGAGTACAGATTATACAGAAAATTCTGTTATGACATTTGCTCCAACAGCCACTAGACAACAAGCAGAAGCTAAAGGTTTAAAAGCTTATTGGGAAATAGATATGTATAACCATGCACATAATCTTTATGCTTTGATTCCTCCAAAAGAATTACAAATGAGATCTGAACAAGCATAGGAAATAGGCTTAGATGTAGATAAATATGAATTAAAAAATAGTAGAGGCAATCTTTCAGATGAATGGGGATTCACTTTAAATTTTTCAACACCTGGTTACATGAGTAAATTAAAAAAGGTACAAAAAGTTGAACGGGTAACATAGAAAGGAAGAACCAAATTTATATTTACTATAGGTAAGGGAGCAGAAATAGAAGTAAATGCTAAAGCAAGATATGATTCTAAATCAGGAAAGTATGTTCCAGTTATAGATTTAGATGTTTTATATGCTTTAATAGACGGATCATAGAAACCTTGTTAATATGAGTTATTGTATTTTACCGAATGATAGAGAATACCAGATCTTGTCAAAGAGATCTGGTATCTCTTCTGAAAATGAGACATTAAAAAACTTTGTAGGATCTTTTAGAGAATAGTATGGTAGAGATCCATATTTAGATGAAATTCCAAATGCAAATTCTAGAGAATACCTATATAAAGAATTAGAAGTAAGTGGTACATCTACCAAATATGTGGATATGCAGAAAGTAAAAGATTTTACATTAGAATAGGATATAACAACTGCACAACAAAAGTTAAATTCTATATTTAGAGATAAAGAAATTGAACTAATACCCACAGTTGAAGAAACTATAATTAAGATAAAAGATAGACCAAACGATAATGATATAAAAGAGCCATTAAATTTAGATATAAATGATCCTGATTCCACTACATTTTTTGTTGATGGATTATATAAGATGGCAAATTAGTATGGTATTAAGTTTAAAATGATTACTGATAAATAGATAGAAGAATAGTTCTTAGACTTACATATTACTGATAGTAAAGCTTTCATATATAATGGGGATATTTATATTAATATAGATAAAGCAGATGTAAATTCTCCAATTCATGAAATGTTACACTTATTAGTAGGAGCTATGAGATTTACTAATCCACAATCATATACTACACTTTTAGAATATGTATAGAACCTACCTGAATTTTCAAAATACATAAAATAGTATATTGGTAGAACTATTAATGATGCTAGTGAAGAAGTTTTAGTAGATCAAGTAGCATAGTTATTAACATCTAAAAATAGTAAAATCCCTAAAGAACTATTTCATGATATATTCTATGAGATACAAAGAAATTTGGACACTTTATTAATGGGTAACTACAGTGTTAAAACTATTCCAATGAATGATATGGCTGGTATGACATTATTAGAAATTGGAAAAATAGTTTAGTCTGAAAGATTAGTAAATAATTTTAGTGGATTATTATCAGAAACTTATATACATAGATTACTCAATAATGTAAAATCCGACTTAATGAAATCAAATGATCTTAAACAAATTTGTGTATGACATGTACATTTGAATATAAAGGTAAAACATTTAATTCTGAGTTAGAATTGGATGATTTTTTATTAGCATCTGGACATAAACTATATAGTGCTTATGGTGATATGGTTTTTAACAAGCCAACTGCACAATTAATAACAGATAATAAAATAGAAAGTTATAAAGAAGAAGGTTAGAGACGTTTAAGTGAAAAGTTTACTAGAAATTAGGATAATACTCCCGGACATGTTGATTTAGAGCAAGAAACTGTTAAACCACCATATATAGCTATTACTAAATTTTTATCAGGGTGTCGTAATCCTAAAACTGGAAAACTACTTTTTCCAGAATTTAGACCTGAATTTATAAATGAAGATGGACAAAGAGATGGATACTTTCCAAGGAAAGAAGAACAATGGGCTTCTCATGTTTTTACAACAAGAGAAGTTGTAGATTTCTTTGATGGAGATACATCTAAAATTAATTAGACGTTTACCACAGAATAGTTTAAAGAATTTAGAAAAATTCTAGAGGAAAAATGGGTTTTCTAGGGAAGAATAGGTACAGAAATTCATGGAATTTTACAGAAAATATTTAGAACATCAAAAACAGAAGATGGAAAAACGTTAAAATACTACGAATTTACTGAAGAACAGTTATTTAAATACATAAAAGATACAGTTAATTAGGATTTACTTTCTGAAGAAAACATAAGAGATGTAATACATTATGGAAAAAGTTTGTATAAATATTTATGTAAATATTTAGATCACGATGATTTAACATTTTATCCAGAATATATTATATGGGGAAACTTTGTAGACGATTAGGGCGAACAACAATAGGTATTAGGTAAAATAGACTTATTAGTTACTGATAAATATGGAAAAACTCATATTATAGATTATAAAACTTCACCAGAAGATTATAGTGAACAATTAGATTCTCCAAATGGTTATTCTTCAGCAAAAGTTTAGGCGTTTAAATATTAGTTATCTGCCTATAATTTATTAACTCAACAATTAGGATTTGGTAATTCAAGTACGTAGAATTATGTAGCTCCAATGTAGTTAACTAATTTTCATAAAGATGAGAAAGGTAAATGGATTTTTGATAAAATTAAAGCATACGATAATTATATAGATAATTTATCAGAAAACATTCAAGAAACTGCTAATATACAAGCTACCTTAAAATAGTATTTTACTAACTTATCTACTCCTGATGCTCCAATAGAACAACTATTAACTAATTATCAAAATGATATAAATAATCTATTTAATGCTGTAGATAGAAACGAATATACAGATGAAGATATTACAGCAATAATTTAGAGAAGAGCTAAGAAGAATAAAGCAAGTTCTATGTTTGAGTATAAAACTCCGTCAGGTGAAATTAAAAAATTTAAAACTGAAAAAGAATTACGTGATTGGCTAAAAAAAGTACTAGAACATAATAGAGTAAAAGTTGAAGTTTTTACTAATAGATTAGCAGATGTTATAAGTTCTACCGTTTCTGGAGAAGATCCTACACTATATTCTGATCTTTTCCCAGTATTTGAGTTTGAAGATGGTTCATCCAAATGGATAAATGAGACCTTAAAAAAATACTATGACGGAAATTATACCGTAATAGATAATGATTCTGCAAAACAATTAAGAAATCTCGGGGTCATTTTAGTAAAAAATAATTATACGAATGCAGTTGATGTTATAAAAATTAGCGATAAAGTATTATTTGGATACAATATTTAGGCTAGAGGAAGGAAAAAAATTACAGCAAAATTTTCAGATGATGTTATAGAAGAATCTAGAAATAAAATGGTATTTGAAAGCATGAATGGTAATATAGAAATAATGAAAACTATGTTACTGTTAAATGCTATACCAGAAACACTACGTGGAAAATTTATTAACGAAATCCGAGTATTGAATCCTACATTAGCTTCTGGAACATGGGCACCTAATGAACAAATAATATATAATTTTAATAGATTAGATGAACTTAGTAATGAAAAAAGTAAAGCGACTGGAAAAGATGTTAATTTAAAAATAAATAATTTTTATAACGGAGCTATAAAATTTAATGATTCGTATTAGCAATTTGTTAACGAATATGAAACTATAATAAAGAAGCATACGAATATTCATGATACAAAATGGAATAAATTTATAGCAAGTACAACTGTTTTTGATAGAGAAGTAACAGGGTTTGATAACATTATAGAAGTTACTGCAGAACTAAAAAAATTGAAAACTAATATGGAAAGTAAATTTCCACAACTTAAAGAAATACCAAAAGATTGGGATACCACAGATGATGCAGAACTACTATATTTTAGAGTAAATTAGGCTATAAGTTATCTAAGTAACGTTAACTATTTACAACAATTTGCAGACAGCGACAGAATATTAGATTCAATAAATATATTAAAATCTGGTGCTACAGGTACAAGAATAGATAATCCAGGACGATTAAAAAATGAAAACTTAAATAAATCAGTTAGACTTACAACAGAAGGCTATCAAAATCTACGTTAGGAAATATAGGAACTGAAAGCTGAATTAAGGGATGCTATAAATGCGTTAAAAAAAGCAAAAGGTTTTGGATACATTAGTGGAAAATTGTGGAAAAACAAAGTAGATTTATTTAAGCCTTTATTTGCAGAAGGCAACGATGTAGAAAATGATACAGATTTAGTATTTAAAAGATTAGATGATCCATCTTTAGAAGGAGAGCCAGAATTAAAAAGAGTGTTAGAACTAGCTTTAAGAGTAATTAATAAAAATAGATACAGTAACTTAACAGATGAAATGCTAGATAAAATGAGAGATTCTGGTAATTTAGGATATTACAGAGTTCCGTTAACTCCAGGTAAGATGAATTCTGCAATATCTGCTCAAGGTATGTTAAATGCTATCAGATCTAGATTAAAATTTTTATTACCTAGTAAAGCTAAATAGGATGCTATAAATAGAGAAGCTGGTTTTGAATTGTAGGAAGGAGAAGAACAACAATTACCAATATCAGAGCCATCTGATTTACAATCTGAAGAAAATTTAAATAAAACTGTAGATATACCATTGCATTCAATACATAGAGCTAATTTATGGGAGATGACTACGATGTTTGATGCTGGAGAATCAGAAATAGGAAGATAGCGTTTAATAGAGGACAATGGACTAGAATATTTTGAAAGAGACTTAGAAACTTTGATATTAAAACATGAGTTTGCCTATAGATAGAGAGATATTATGAATGATATATTACCTTTAATTAAAGCTGGTATATTAAATATATAGTATCAATAGATAATGCAAGGTCATGAATATACTGAAGATATACAATATCTAGAAGATTACGTTAAAAATAAAATATTCAATAAATCATTAATTCCAGATAAATATAAAGCAATAAATGCGTATAAATCTGGTTTAATGAGAGGAGCTTCCACGTTAGCTTTAGGTTTTAACTTAAAACAATTCTATTAGGTAATTGAAGGTTTATGGAAAGACATTAAATTAATAGTAACAAAACCAGACGGATCTTATAATTTTTCATCGTCAGATATGTTAAAAGCTTTTAAAGATGTAATGAAAGAAGCGTTTCATTATGGGAATGAAAGATCTGTTCTTGAGTTAATAAATGAATTCTATGCATTAAATGATATGGATATGCATCCAGATACATATGTTGAAAGAGTTATCGATGATAAATCATTATTATATAACTTTTAGACAGTTTGTTTTAGATTTTCATCTAGACCTGATTTTTATAACAGACAGGCTATATTTAGAGCACATATGTATCATGATGGATGTGTAAATGCACATAGTAAAAAGAATGGTGTGTTAGTATATGATTGGAAACTTGATGAAAGATTTGATAAAGTAGCAAAATATATAGAAAATGGAAAATCAGTAAGTGATATTTAGGAAATAGCTAGAAACAGTAATGATACAGTATTAGCAAAACAATTAGGTTTATATACAAACTATGTAGAACAAATGGCCTTTGAAGGAACTAAAGTAACTGATAAAAATGGAAATAAACGCTTAATACAGAAAGGTGATATATTACCTAAAGCTTACACAACAAATCAATCAGAAGCTTATAAATCGGTATCTGATTTATTATATGGATACTATGCACATGAAAAGAAAGCATTGATTCAAAGTGAATTATTAGGAGCTATGTTATTACAAATGTATACTTATTGGTCTGGTAAAAAGAACCAATATGCATAGTCGTCTGGTGTAAAAATAAACGGATCTTTTGAATAGTTAGAAATTGATGGAATTCCACAATATATGGATTCTAATGGAAGACCTACACATATAAATACTGGTATAGCTTATATAGTTTGGAAAGGTAGATTTGAAGAAGGTATTTTATTAACATTGAATCATATTAGAGAATTGATCCAACTTGGAGCACAAGAATATGATAAAGGATTGATACAAGGCTTACCTGAAGGGATAAGATATATGAAGAAAAATATGTTTAAAGAAGTTCCAGAAGAGTTAAGAGATGCGTACATTCACAATCTAAAAGCTTTAAGTTATGATTTATTTGTATGGTTAATTGTAGGACAACTTGCGTTTAGATCTTTACAACAACAAGCTAAAAGTTATGTAAATGAAAATGAAGCCGATAATTTAGCACAAGCTATTACAAATAATTCTTTATCTTTAGGAGCATCGTTGTTAAAAACTTCTGTAATGGATTTTAATTTCTTAGAATCTATCGGAGGTAGAGGTATAGATTGGACACCTTTCTCAATATCAATGATGACTAATACTTATAATAACTGGCGTAATTTTTTAACTGGTTCTTAGAGTCTAAAGAAAACTGTAGAAAAAAGTACATCTGCAACAAGACAAATACATGAAGTATTTGATTATATATGGAAAGATCCAGAAGAATAACGAAAAAAAAAGCCCGATAACCTAGGAAATTAATCCTAAGCTATCGGGCTTACTTATTTTATATACAATCAGACCAATGTCTAATTCCTTTTAATTCTATAAATCCTAAAAGTTTACTATATCTGATTCCTCTAAATCTAGCTGGAGAATAATATATACGATTAGTTGGATATTCTCGTATTATATCAAAATCCAATCTTCTTCGTTTCTTTTTGGCCATTATCTTCAAGATAGTTATAAACATCACAAAGAGCCATATCTTGAGTAGCGGTTGCATCAATACCAAGCTTATCGAATAACTTTTGAACTCGATCTTTCTTTAGTTTACCAAATTCATATTTTAATGACAATCTGCCTTTTCTAAGTAATGCTTGATCTATATTTTTAAGACTAGTATTAAAGGTACAGAAGAACTTTAACTTTAGGGAATCACCGAGCATACCGTCAGAAATGTTAAGAATAGGAGTAATCAAATTGTTATAATTTGTATTTCTATCTTTAACAACAGATTCACAATCTTCAAGAACAAATACTCCACCCTTGCTATCAAGTAGGAACTCCATAAACTCAGTACTGTTAATCATGCTAAACATACTACTATCTAACCAATAGAACTTTTGCTCAGGATGATCTTTAATCATTTTACGTAGAAACGAGGTTTTACCAGTGCCAGGAATTCCAAACATAAGTAAGAGAGAAGATTTATCACCTGTAAGTATTTCCTCAATTTTTTCATGCGGGAAATCTTCATTGTAATTTATATCATAATCAATGTCCAACTCATTAACAGGCAATAGACGCTTAATAAATTGTCCTTTATTAGAAACTGACACAAAAATTAGATTAGCAGTATCCTTTTTAGTTATTTGAATACAATTAGATAATTCTTCTGGAATATCTGGCGATATATTAAAGATAGTTCCTTTATGACAAATCCAATCATCAGTATAGTAAATTGTATTACCTTTCCACTTATAAGTTTCGCATCCAGGAATCTTTTTAATAAGCTTACTAGTTTCTTTCCAATCAAATTCACCATTGATTAATTCCTCATTATCGTCTTCATCAATTCCATCAAAGAAATACATTACATAAGGTACTGTACCATGAATTTCATAGAATAGACGATACATAAAAGCATCATCACTATATTCTTCTATACTTACATCATTCTTTAATAAGTTATTAAAATAATATTTAATATCGTTCTTCATATTTCAAAATATAAAGGTTCATAAATCGGTTGATAATTCTCGTTAACAAGACTAACAGTTGCAAATAACGTATTTCCAAATCCCTTCTTCTTTTCTAATTTATGATTTGAAGAATGAATATGTCCAGATAATGCTATTTGTGGCTGTTTTTCTTTTATTATTTTAGCAAGTACTTTATTACCTGCTTTTACACCTTTTTGAAATCCTTCTGTTATAGTACCTAAATCTCCAGCAGCTGGAGCATCGTGTGTTATAACTATATCACAGAATTTCGGCATCGTAGAATAATATTCCTGTAATTTTTCATCGCTGGCCATATATGCCCAGTCACCGAATATCTTACACCACGGACTGCCCCATATTTTAATTGTTCTATCTTCAAATATAACATTGGTTTCTGTGTTTTCTAAGAATTCAACTTTATTTTTTGTGGCTTTACACAATCTATCTAAAATTGCACATTTTCTAGAATATGCCACGTCGTGATTGCCTAGAACGCCGATACAGTGGGTACACGGCAAGTTCTGTATCCAGTTTGATAGATTACTCATTGTCCACATTTCCGCTCTCAAAACGTCTGATTGGACCTTTAAAGGTAAAATGTCCCCAACGATAAGAACTATATCGCAGGGGACAATATTAGTAGGTAAGTAACCATGAAGATCACTTATCGCGCAAATTTTTATTTTATCCATTTATCTATAACTTTTTGAATATTTTCTTTTCTATCGTAATTATTTTCAAGATAATCTTGAGCTTCACTTGCGGATAACTGCTTAAGAGAATATTCAACGTTGTCAAAATCTTTTATAAAGCAATATGCATTTGCTCCAGAATGAATCCATAAACATTGATCATTTCCTCCAAAACCTCTTATACCGTTTTGAAGCAAAACTTCTTGACTCCAAGGATTTCGGAAACTTGAGCCGTATCGCTTTTCGTATTTTAAGTTATACTTCTCTCCATCCACCATCTTCGTCAGCGATTAGTAATGCATGATATAAACAACCGTATTCAACAGATAAACAACGCATATAAATATCCTCTTTATTAGGAATGTTATCATACATATCGTTCATCAGTTCTTCTGGAAATGTCCATTTAGAGTCAAAATAAGCATTAACGTAGTCATTGTCCCAATCAACATCAGCTTCAAAATTATCTTTAAGAAATTCCTTAATATACTCGATGTTTTTTGGATCTTCTGAGTATGCATAAAATGTATTTTCACAAATATTAGCCATTACAAATCCTTTTCGATTCTAACAAAATGTTTCTTATATACTCCAGGAAATTGTCTTTTAAGTTTTGCTAATGCTTCTTTTGGATTATTAGCATCAACATAAACCATATCAAATTCTGTGTCTTGCTTATTATATTGAATATTATAAATGTACCTTTTCATAACCAGTGAATTTTATCGTTATACTTGTAAATTAACTCAGGAGTTTGCAATGTTACATGTCTATTACCAAAATGTAAATCAACACTATTATTTTCTTTAACAGTATAAATATCACCCTGTCTAATCATAGGATTGATATTATCTGTTATATCAAAGACGTTTTCTAATCCAAGAAATCTACGCCCACTAAAGTCAATGGGCGTAGAATTCTCTTTTATAATGTTGAGGATTTCTTGTAACGTCTTTTCGATTTTATCAAGTCTTTCCTCAATAAGCATCTTACTTAATTATAGCTACACGAGAGCCAATAGCAGCATCTCCATTAGTATTAGTTACATTAACACCACGATTCTTAAGATAGTTAGCGACAGCATTTGCACGCTCATTAGCAAGTTCATCGTTACGAACTTTACTACCTTCTGGACTAGCAGAACCAACAACTGTTACTGAACCTTGAATACCATTCAACATTTCCTTAGCGTTATCGGTAAGCTCAGCGCTATTCTTTTCAAACATTACTATGGCGTAAGGAATTTTGGCACTAACTTCAACAACCTTCTCAACAATCTTAGTCTCAGGTTGATGGTTACGAAGCTCGTTAATTTGCTCATTTAGATGATCAATATCACCTTGTGTATATTGGAATGGGCACTCAGTAAATTCTTTACCAAACTTATAAGTAGCACCAACCTTTAGACCATACCATGAATTACGGCTGTCAAAACGAGGATGTTCGTTAGTTCCATAGCTATACAAACCAGTCAAATTATAATTAAATTCGGGAATGAAATTAAGTTGAACTCGGTTAGTAACATTTACATTAACCTCACCTTGGAACTTAACACCAAAATCATTCATATAATACTTGCCAGGATAACCATGAATCCACATCGGACCAGTTGCCAAAACAAATTCAACAGTACGAGGTTTATAACCACCAAAGATGTTACTCAAATTACCCTTAATAAGACCTGTTATAGTCATATAATTAAAGTTCTGAGATTTCTTTAGAGGATCAATTGACTCGTATTGGAACAAACCAAACTTACTACCATTGCGAATACCGAAGTCGCCTTCAAATGCAACACCAAACTTAGGTGTGATCCACTTACCAACCTCAGCACCAATTACACCTTGAATAGTGTGACCCCAATTTTCATAACCGTTGCATCTAGGATGTGTCAATGCAGTTACACCTCCATCAATGCGAACATAGGTGTTATCAATAAACTTACTCTGCTCAAACGTCTGAGCGTTAACAAACATTGCTGCTACAGCAGCCATAATCATAAAAAACTTACGCATAAATAAAAATTTAAAGTTAAACATTAATGCCTACGATGAGGCCTATTATCTCTTCTACCATCATATCTAGGTGGTCTAGGTACAGGTCTAATAGGTTGCCTATATCTAGGATACCTAGGAGGATAGTAGTAATATCCATTATAATAATAGTATACTAATCTATCTTGGTAGTAATATGGAGTTCCATAATTTAATACTACTTCAGTAGTTGGAACTTCATCAGTTACTACACAAGATGTTGCGCCGATTAGTAGAACTAATAAAATCAATAACTTTTTCATTTTTTATTCTTTTTATACAGCAACTTATCTTTACTAGCATAGAATCTAGCATACATTCTATATATTTTTAATATTTCTAAAGGTAACGGATAATATTTAAGATATATATCTCTCCAATATTCCCATCCTTCTCTATCACTGTACATTTTTATCTTATTTCTTATATTTTTCGTTAACATAACGCATATGTTGAACTAATGCCAGATAACATCTTACAGCAGCTACAAATTCTTTTGGCATCTTTTCAAACCATCTTGGACTAACCATTTGCTTTACATACCATAAATAGCTTTCTTTATCACTGTACATTTTCAAACTCTTTTTGTAATGGAATAATCAGTCTACGCATTTCTGGATGTGCGTTTTCAGCAATTCTCAACTTAAAGAGATCTTTCCAATCATCTATATAACCAGTCATAAATAATTCAGTTTTAGTAGCATTAGGTAATACCTCTCTAGCTTCTTGTGGAGTTTGTCCAATACTAAGAAGATAAAAATATGCATTTTCAGAATCTTGTAACGCTTTTTCAAATCTCGGATTATTGATACTGTATTGTGGTTGGATAAAAGTAATCTCATTATTAAATTTTCCTTTAGAGTAATTACAGTATCTTTGAGATTCCATACTAAAACTAAACACACGATGTCTTGTTAATTCTTGTGCTATAGCTCTAGAACAAGTAAACTTTACAGATATTCTTTTCTTATGGTATTCAGTCGGCAAACTTAAATATTCAAACACATCAGAAGGTTTAGTTTTAAATGTGCCTCCACCTGTAAACATTTCTTCTATAACCCTATAATTAGTAGTTATATAAAATGCAGGAATACTTTCCATTGATATTCCTTCATAAGCAAGCTCTTCTCTATTTTCAACTACCTTAGAATAAGGATTCTTTTTAAAGATTTGAACTATATCTGCTTTTTTAAGATAATGATCATCATACATTGGAGAACCTACTACAATCTTAAGATAAATAGTCCCATGTTCTAGAACAGATAAATGTTCCTTAGATTTAATCATTTCAAAGAACTTTTTATAAGAATCTTCTGTTATTTTATCTTCCGATTTATAGCATATTCTTCCAGCTAATTCTATTTGTTTCTTAGCATCTTCTATGAGTTCTCCATGCAGAACATATCTATCTTTATCAAGTTTAATTGTTGGAACTTCTTGTTGAATTATTTCAAAACTCGGATTAATTAACTTCATTTCTTTATATATTGATTAAATTCAAAGTCTTTAGTTAACGTATAATAATAATTTATCATAAGAAAAATAAGATAAGTATACCAGAAGATTGAGTTTAGATATAATATTCCTAATATACACATTATGCTAGCTAAAACATTTAGTATTATAAATATATAAAAACCTGCCTTATTCATTTTAAGAAATCTATAATCTTATCAAGAGGTGTTACTCCAATAAATCTATATTTTTCTTTTCCTTCATTATCTAATAGAATTATTGTTGGTAAATTTCTAATTCCATATTCATTGGCTAATTCAAACTGCTCTTCAACATCTATTTCTTCTACAGGAATATCATTAAAATCCTCTAGAATTTTAGATTGTTGCTTACAACTTGAACACCAACTTGCAGTAAATTTTAATAGTTTCATGACAATGTTTTTTCAAATAATTCTTCAGGTACAAACATATACTTGCCCACGACAAATATATCTTCACTGATTTGTGAAAATTTATCTTGTAATGAGCCTTCAATTCTTATATACCGTTTTGTAGTCATCTTGGGTTTGGCTACATACCCAGTTAATTTTTGGGTATGTATTGTCGTCTGAGTATTTTTCATTTTCTAATAGTTTGATTTTATCTTTCAAATAAAAAATTGCTTTCTCTAGATCTTCAATAGCTTTATCTAAACTAGACATACCAGATTCTGACTTATGACCTGCTCGTAAGGTATATTTTAGAGCATTACCTAAATCAAAATCTAGATGTCTAGTTATATCAATAACTTCTACACCACATTTGTCCTTAAGCCAGGTATAATGTGATGGATGATTTACTCTGTCTGCCATTTTCTTGAACCTATCCAACCGTCAAAGTTTTCCCAAATGTAATGTCTTCTTGCAAGATCTTCTTCTATTGTTAGTTCTTCACCTTTTCTTAACTTTTTTATAGCACTTTTTGCTGAAGTTACTTCTTTATAAAGATTATCGTAACTCCACATATCTTCGGCTAAAAGCTTTAATCCAAACCCAGGAATTAAATATTCCCATTTGAATCTAGGTTTTCCTAAAATACTTTCTACATATTGCTGAGTATCTACATTCTCAACACTACAATCATATCTATCCATTTGCTTTCTTTATAACTCTTTGTAAATCTCTACTTACTTTCTCTAATGACTTTTTCTGAGGTTCAGTAAAGTATTTCATTTCTCCGTATTTCTGCTCAAAGAGAAAACTTACAATTTCACTTAATAGTCTTTCTGTAGCTCTAGCATTTTTAGAACCACTAAATGTTATACCTCCCATAATATTTTATCTCTTTAAGAAAATTTTTAAAATTGTATAAATACCCATATGTATAATTTCGTAAACCTATTTGTTTTGTAAGATAAATAGGACAATAAACGATTGTTTTATTGTTAGAAGAAACAAATATAGGAGATTTATACCCGTATGATTTTACCATAAAGATAATACTTTATTTTCAAATTTACTAATAATTTTACGAATTTCTGCAAGATAGTAATTATAATTAATATCTTTTGGAAATTCTTTAATTTTTGTCAAATCATTAACAATTCTAACTCCAGATGCTTTTAATAAATTTTCCAGATTTCC
>OCVV012876798.1_pt1 | contig 43686 bp, 45 predicted proteins | sample 1539721 | NCBI WGS metagenome assembly OCVV01 (sample SAMN02144230, study PRJEB22623) | gut metagenome | biome: sheep rumen | host: Ovis aries | place: New Zealand | reverse complement strand
GGATGTCGGTATATAAAAAAATGCACTGTCGCTTTGTCGCTATGTCGCTTTTGAAACTTTGACACTTTCTTGCAAAAGGTCAAAAATGCGTGCGATTTTTATTAAATTCCTGACATTTTGATATTATAGACACTATGCAAGCTATCAAAAAGATAGAAAGTGTCAAAAGTGTCAAAAGTGTCATGTCATTTTTTTGTATAGGAACGAGGTTTGAACTCCGTCCAAACCGGATCAAATCAGTTCCGGCGAAAGTCCAATCGTTAGTGATTAGTTAGTGATTCGTTAGATATTCGTTAGTCATTGTACTACCCAATACGTATCCAAAAAGGATTAAAACAACGAAAATCCCGCGACTCGAGAGAGAAGCGGGATTTATATAGTTAAGAGGTCCTTTTTAAAAGCGAAAACAGCCGTCATCGCGACGTCTGTTTTTCTAAGGTATTAGTCTGTTTATTTAAGGTACAAAAAAGATTGGTCTTGTTATGTCTTTGGAGTTTCAATAACAACCCTCATTTTGCTAACTGTAGTTGTCATTTTCAAATCCGATGCAAAAGTACTGCTTTTTTTTGATATGACCAAATCTTTTTATATGTTTTACAACATATTTCACCAAAAATCTCAATTTTTTAACATTTTTTGCACAATTTATGGGGTAAATCACAATCTTTCCAGCTCAATTACTTCCAAATTGTCAATTTTTGATCCATCGATGGTGAATCTCAAAAGCGTCTGGCAGGGTTGCCATCCTTGTTTGCCTGCTGCTCCGGGATTCATGGTAAGGAACTTAAATTGGTTATCGTATTGAACTTTCAATATATGGCTGTGGCCACAAACGAATAAGTCAATGACATCGTTGGTATGTTGCTGCTTGGCTTCCAAACTTTTGCGAAACCAAGGAATGAGCCAGGGGTTGTATTTGCCGGGATAACCGCCAATATGGGTCATAAGGACGTTTACCTCTTCTACGCGAAAGCGGTAGAACTCCGGAAGCGAGTATCGCACATCTCCGGAATCCATATTGCCATATACCGCGCGCGTGGGCTTGAACTCCCGCAGGGCTTGTAACACTTCTGCAGAGCCTATATCACCGGCATGCCAGATCTCATCGACATCCTTGAAATGTTCAAAGATGCGGCGGTCTAAAAGACCATGCGTGTCCGATAAGAGGCCAATGCGAGTCATTGGAAATTCAAAATTAAAAATTATTTCTTAGTTAAGTGATCTATCGTGACGATGGCTGCTATGATAGCAATAATTGCTATGGTGACAAAGAAGACTACGTCGCGGAGGTCTAAGACGCCGCGGGAAAGGGCGGAGTAGTGATCCTGCAACAACACCCAATACAGCACAAAACAGCTTAATGCTCCGGAGATGAAACAAACAATCTGGCTTTTGCTGAACGTAGCGCAGAGAAGTCCGATTGCCATAAATGTACCTGACAAAAGGATCAAGCCTATGAACGAACCCAAGAAGGCACCGCTGTCCAAGTTACCCATCGGTTCTGCCATATATGCCACTACAAAATAGTGAACGAAACAAGGTAGCAGACCGATCAGGACTAATGTCCATGCCGCAAAATACTTACCGAGCATAATACGTGTAAGCGAGACGGGTTTGGTGCGAATAAGGTCCCAGATGCCCGATTGGCGTTCTTCGGAGAGGAGCCGCATGGTTAATGCAGGACAGAGCAACATGAAGAGCCATGGCGATAATTGGAAGAGTCCGTCCACTTGGGCGTACCCGGAATCAATGATATTCCATTGACCCGGGATCACCCAAAGGAAAAGGCTGATCGCCAATTGATACAAGCCTATGACGATGTATGCAATCGGCGTGGAAAAATAATATTTTAGTTCCTTGAGGAACATTTGTGATTTATGATTTATAATTTATGATTTAGTGTTTTACCTCCATATTGGCGTTTACCGGGGTTTTCGGGAAGAAGATCCAGAAGGTAACGGCCACAAAGAGTGCGAAACCGGCGAAGATAAACCATGCTTCTCTCCATCCATCCCAAACAGCCACAGGACCTTGTGCGGTTACTTCTTGAGCCATGACAAGTTTATTGATGATAGCTTGTGCAGAGAGCGTACCGATAGTAGCTCCGAAACCGTTGGTCATCATCATAAAGAGACCTTGTGCAGACGAACGCTGTGCTTCTTCAGTCTCCTGATCGACGTAGAGCGCACCGGAGATATTGAAGAAGTCAAAAGCAAAGCCATAGACGATGCAGCTGAGGATGAAGAGTATCACGCCGGGGAATCCCGGGTTTCCGGCTCCGAAGAAACCAAAACGGAAGACCCACGCGAACATCGCCATCAACATGACATTCTTGATTCCGAAGCGTTTGAGGAAGAACGGAATAGCCAAGATACAGAGCGCTTCGCAGATTTGGCTGATGGAGATAAGGATATTCGCGTGCTGAACACCAAAGGTGTTAGCAAACTCTTCGATTGCGCCAAACGAGGTGATGAAGGGGTTGGCGTAACTGTTAGTCACCTGCAGACACATACCTAACATCATCGAGAAGATGAAGAAGAGCGCCATCTTCTTTTGTTTGAAGAGCGCAAAGGCCTTCAGACCAAGTGCCTCTACGAGATCGACCGATCCTTCTGCTTTCTTAATCTCACAAGCCGGAAGCGTGAGCGAATATGCGGCTAACAAGAGGCTCAGACCACCGGAAACGACAAACTGCCAAGGGGTAGCTTGGAAGCCGAGCAGGTCGATACACCACATGGTCGCAATGAAGCCCACCGTACCAAACACACGAATCGGCGGGAAGTCCTTGACGGTATCCATTCCGGCTTTTACTAAGGCATTGAAAGCCACAGAGTTAGTAAGCGCGATGGTCGGCATGAAGAACGCTACGGAAACCGTGTAGAGCGAGAAGAGGGTAGCAAACTGCACATCTGCTGCCGTATAAGCATATAGACCTGCGGCACACATGAAGAGACCCGCTAAGGCGTGGCAAAGGCTGAGCGTCTTTTGCGCCTGAATCCAGCGATCCGCCACGATACCCATCAACGCAGGCATGAAAAGGCTGACGATTCCTTGGATGGAGTAGAACCAACCGATGTGCTGACCCATACCTTGTTTGAAGAGGTACGTTCCCATTGAGGTTAAGTACGCGCCCCAGACAGCGAACTCCAGGAAGTTCATGACGATGAGGCGGATTTGTAGTGATCTGTTTTTCATATTGATTTGATTTTACTGGTTGTCCTAGTTTCCTAGAATCCTATGGTCCTAAAATTCCGAGGTGAAATGGAAGGTAATATGTTTATAGTCCTGCTGCGCCATGGAGAGGACGTACGCGGAGTCTGCCATGAAGACATCGCGGCCTTCTTTGTCCGTCGCCATATACTGGGCTTTGCGTTTCTTGAAGGTGTCGAGTTCAGCATCGTCGTCGGACTCAATCCAGCAGGCTTTGTACATCTGGAGCGGTTGCCAGCGGCATTTAGCCTGGTACTCATGCTCGAGACGGTATTGGATGACTTCAAACTGGAGTTGTCCCACCGTTCCGATGATCTTACGACCGTTAAGTTGGCTCACAAAGAGCTGCGCGACACCTTCGTCCATGAGCTGGTTGATACCTTTTTCCAACTGTTTCTGCTTCATTGGGTCGGCGTTGTCGATGTACTTGAACATCTCCGGCGAGAAAGAGGGAAGCCCCTTGAAATGCAGTTTCTCACCAGAGGTGAGGGTGTCTCCGATCTTGAAGTTGCCTGTATCGGGCAGACCTACTACATCACCTGCAAAAGCTTCATCAACGGTCTCTTTCTTTTGCGCCATGAAGCAGGTCGGAGCGGCAAAACGCATCTGCTGGTCCTTACGCACGTGATAATAATAGGTGTTGCGCAGGAACTTACCGGAACATATCTTGAAGAAAGCAATGCACGAGCGATGGTTCGGATCCATGTTTGCGTGGATCTTAAAACAGAACGCGGTGAACTTATCTTCCATCGGTTCCACTATACGCTCTTCGGCTGTCACAGGAAGAGGTGAGGGTGCGTTCTCTACAAGAAAATCAAGGAGTTCTTGCACGCCGATGGTCTTGTACGCTGAACCGAAGAAGACAGGTGCCAAGTCGCCGCTCAGGTATGCCTCTTTGTCAAACTCCGGATAGACACCATCAATCATCTCCAGATCTTCCTGCAGTTTCTCGGAGAGTTCTGTCGGGCGATTATTGAGTGCGAAGACAGACTCGAATTTTAAGCCTTGTCCGTTCGCCCACGTCACGGGTGTGCAATGAATCCCGAGTTCTTTTTCTGCTTCGTCCATCAAATCGAAAGGATCTTTGCCTTCGCGGTCCATCTTGTTCATGAAAACCATGACCGGCGTTTTGCGCATCCGGCAGACCTCCATGAGTCGGCGGGTCTGCGTCTCAACACCTTTGGCAGAGTCGATGACGACGATGGCTGAGTCCACTGCGGTAAGCGTACGGAAGGTATCTTCCGCGAAATCCTGGTGACCCGGCGTATCAAGAATATTGATGTGATGGCCTGCGTAGTCAAAGCCCATGACAGAAGTTGCCACAGAGATACCACGTTGCTTCTCAATCTCCATCCAGTCGGAGGTAGCGGTCTTACGAATCTTATTGGATTTAACCGCTCCGGCTACGTGAATAGCACCTCCGTAGAGCAGGAGTTTTTCTGTCAGGGTCGTTTTGCCGGCATCCGGGTGCGAGATAATCGCAAATGTGCGACGTTTTAATATTTCGTTTTGGTCAGAAGATGGGAGCATTAGCGTAATGTGGCGCCAAATTTGTCCTCAAAGGTCTTTTTGAGGCGGTTCATAATGTTCTCAATCTGTGTATCTTTGAGCGTGTTCTCTGCATCTTGGAGGATGAAAGAGAGGGCATAAGACTTCTTGCCTGCTTCGAGGTTCTTGCCCTCATAGACATCAAACAGATAGACGTTCTTGAGGAGCTTGCGCTCGGTAGCAAAAGCTTCGCGTGCGAGGTCTGCGAACTCGATGGATTTATCCACGAGGAGCGCAAAATCACGTTTGACCTCCGGATATTTCGGCAGGTCGTTGATAACTGCTTTGTATTGCTTATTCTGCTTGAGCAGTTGGTTCCAATCGAGGTCTGCGTAATAGACTTCCTGGTCAATATCAAAGGCTTTGAGTTGCTTGCGCGATACGATACCGATGAAGCCTAAAGGCTTTCCGTTAGCGGGTTTAAGGACGAGTCCATCGGAGAAGAGCTCGTTCTCCAAGCGCTCTACGGTCACTTTCTCGATGTCCACGCCAAGGCGCACAAGGATGTTGTTGACATAGGCGTGGAGCTGGTAGAACGTGGTTTTTTCCTCTTTGCGAACCCAGCTCTGTGCGGCTTTGTTACCCGTGAGCCAAAGACCGATATGCGGTTCTTCGGAGTACTCGACGAGCGAGTTCTCGGGATTATGCTCGCGCGCTGCAGGATTGGCATGGAAATGATAGCAGTTGCCGAACTCATAGAACTTGAGGTCACTGTTCTTGCGGTTGGCATTGCGTGTGATGGACTCAAGTCCGCCGAAGAGCAGGGTCTGACGCATCACACCAAGGTCCTGGCTCAGCGGATTCATGATCCTGACACACGTGTCAAGCGAGAGTTCGGTTAACGGTTCGTAGTAAGCGATTTTCGTCAGCGAGTTATTGAGGATCTCGTTGAAGCCCTGTGCGGTCAGTTGCTCTGCAATCTTACGACGCAGTTTCTCGGGATCGGGTTTAATGCCGTACGCAAGGCTGGTGTTCAGTTTCTCCGGGAACTCCACATTGTCATAGCCGTAGATACGGAGGATATCCTCCACAACGTCACACTCGCGCTGAACGTCCACGCGGTAGCGCGGAACGGCGAGATTCCAAACAGAGCCGTTTTTGCTCAATATCTCTATCTCGAGGGCTTTGAGGATCGTTTCAATCGTTTCCTCGCCGATGGCTTTACCGATAAGGCGGTTGACGCGGTTGATATCGATGGTCACAGACCAGGGTGAGAGTAGCGTAACATCTGCTGTATGGTCTAGGATTGGTCCTACAAAAGTCCCTTTTGCTACCAACTGAATAAGCAATGCGGCGCGTTTGAGGACATAGAGTGTGTTGCAAGGATCACAGCCACGCTCGTAACGGAAGGATGCGTCTGTCTGGAGCTGGTGTCTGCGGCTGGTTTTGCGGATGGTTACGGGGTCGAAATAAGCGGACTCCAGGAAGATATTCTTGGTGTTTTCAGTCACACCGCTCTCGAGTCCTCCGAAAACGCCGGCGATACACATTGCTTCTTCTTTGTTGGCAATCATGAGGTCGCGTGCGTCCATTGTACGCTCTACGCCATCGAGGGTAACGAATTTATCGCCTTGGTTCGCATAACGAACGTGGATCTCGTTACCTTTGATCTTGTCGGCATCGAAGGCATGGAGCGCTTGTCCCATCTCGTGCAGGACGAAGTTCGTGACATCGACGATGTTGTTAATCGGGCGAAGTCCGATAGCGAGAAGGCTGTTTTTGAGCCATTCCGGCGATTCTTTCACTTCCACGCCTTGGATATAAAGACCCGAATAACGCGGAGCTGCGTCCGGCGCTTCTACAACTACTTTTATCGGCGATTCGTTGAGGTCTAACTTAAATTCGTCCACAGATGGTTTGGTAAGTGCCACTTCCTGGCCGTGCGCCTTGTAATAGGCATAGAGATCGCGTGCTACACCATAGTGGGAAGCTGCGTCTGAACGGTTCGGAGTAATATCCACCTCGATGATGGTGTCGTTCTCAATGTGGTAATAATCAGCTGCTTTCATGCCGACCGGAGTGTCCGCCGGCAGAACGATGATGCCATCGTGGCTGGTTCCGACGCCAATCTCATCTTCAGCACATAACATACCGAAGGAATCCTCGCCGCGGAGTTTGCCTTTCTTGATAGTAAAAGACTGATCGCCGTCGTAGAGGACCGTTCCGATGGTAGCGACAATAACTTTCTGTCCGGCAGCCACGTTCGGTGCGCCACAGACAATCGGTAGGGGTTCGCCCTCGCCGATGTTGACGGTTGTGAGATGCAAGTGGTCAGAGTTGGGATGGGGAACACAAGTCAGCACTTCGCCCACGACGAGTCCTTTGAGACCGCCTTTGATCGTTTCTACCGCTTCTACGGTACCCACTTCCAGACCGATAGAAGTAAGAATTTTCGCTACCGTTTCTGCATCGTCAGGCAATGCGATGTAGCGTTTTAACCATTTGTAAGATATATTCATTTTCTACTAATATTTATGCGTATTCACAAATTGCGTGCAAAGTTACGCAAAAAAAATGACATATGCAAACAAAAATAAATTTTTGTAGATTTTTTGCGCGGGGATTGATGACTGGAAAGGAAGAGTGGGGAAGTTGTGTTCTCACGTGTGGTCGTGCGCGTATGAATGGCTAAAACGGGCATAAAGGGCATATATTTGCGTTCTAAGCGCATGAAAGTTTTCTGTCGGGGTGTTGTCGAAAAAGAAAGAAAAATCAAAAAAAATGAAAAAATATTTGCACATGTCGAGGTTTTTTTGTAATTTTGCAGCGCAAAATGTGCGGTCGCGTTCGGCAAATAGGTCGCAAAGAACCATACCGCTCCGCTAAATGGTAGGTGCGACCATTGCCTCCGCTCTCCCCACCACAACAAGTTGTGTCGGGGCCCCAAATAGAAAATCAATAATAAACAACAATACAAAATGGAAGAAAACAACGATTTGATTAAGAATGATCACATTATTCCGGTGAAGATTGACGAGGAAATGAAGTCCTCGTACATCGATTACTCGATGAGTGTGATTGTGAGCCGTGCGTTGCCGGATGTGCGCGACGGCTTCAAGCCTGTTCACCGCCGTGTGCTGTTCGGAATGAACGAGTTGGGTAACACCTCTGACAAACCGACAAAGAAGAGTGCACGTATCGTGGGTGAGGTAATGGGTAAGTACCACCCACACGGTGACAGCTCTATTTACGGCACGTTAGTTCGTATGGCGCAACCGTGGGCAATGCGTTATTGCCTGGTAGATGGTCAGGGTAACTTCGGTTCGGTCGACGGCGATGGAGCCGCTGCAATGCGTTACACGGAGGCTCGTCTGTCGAAGTTGGCAGAAGAGATGCTTCGCGACATAGACAAGGACACCGTCGATATGCAGAATAACTTCGACGACAGTTTGAAAGAGCCGGTTGTGCTGCCTTGCCGCTTTCCGAACCTGCTGGTGAACGGCGCAAGCGGTATTGCTGTCGGTATGGCGACGAACATGCCGACGCATAACCTGAGCGAAGTGATTGACGGTTGTTGCGCGTACATTGATAATATTAAGGCGCGCATGCATGACGCGAGCGTGGAAGAGATCACGGTGGAGAACCTGATGGAGTATGTGAAAGCTCCGGATTTCCCAACCGGCGGTACTATCTACGGCTATCAGGGTGTACGTGACGCTTTTGAGACCGGCCGCGGAAGGATTGTGATTCGTTCGAACGCTGACATCGAGACCGATGACAACGGACGTGAGCACATCATTATTACCGAGCTGCCGTACGGCGTTGTGAAGAGTGATCTGGTGAAGAATATCGCAGAACTCGTAAACGACAAGAAGATCGAGGGAATCGCAGATATCAACGACCACTCCAAACGCGATATCCGTATCGTGGTGGAGGTAAAACGCGACGCAAACGCACAGGTGGTTTTGAATAAGTTGTATAAGTTCACGGCACTCCAGTCGAGTTTTGCAGTCAACAATATCGCGCTGGTGAAAGGCCGTCCTATGTTGCTGAATCTCAAGCAGTTAATCGGTTACTTCATCGACCACCGCATGGATGTCGTAACCCGTCGTACGCGCTATGAGTTGCGTAAGGCAGAGGAGAAAGCGCACATCTTGGAGGGCTTGATCATCGCAGTAGATAATATTGACGAGGTGGTTCGTATCATCCGTGCGAGCCGCACTCCGGCAGATGCTCAGGCTAACTTGGAGAAGCGTTTTGAGTTGGATAACCTGCAATCGAAGGCCATCGTAGATATGCGTCTGAGCGCTCTTACCGGTCTGCGTATCGATGAGTTGAAGGCCGAGTACGAGGAGATCGAGAAATTGATTGCTCATTTGAACGAGTTGCTGGCAAGCGAGGAGATGCGTTACGACGTCATCAATTCCGAGCTTATTGAGATCAAGGACAAATACGGTGACGAGCGCCGCACGAAGATCGTGAAGATGGCGACGGAGTTCAATCCGGAAGATATGTACGCAGACGATGAGATGGTGATCACTATTTCTCATCTGGGCTATATCAAACGTACTCCGCTGGCTGATTTCCGTCAGCAGAGCCGTGGCGGTATCGGTTCGAAAGCCGGCAGCGCGCGTGATCAGGACTTCATCGAGAAGGTTTATCAAGCTTCGATGCACTCGACGATGATGTTCTTCACAGAGATGGGTCGTCTGTACTGGCAGAAGGTTTACGACCTGCCGGAGGGTAACAAGCAATCCAAAGGCCGTGCTATCCAGAACATGATCAACCTGCAGAAGGGCGATAAGGTGCGTACCTGTATCAATGTGAAGGGCTTGAATGACGCTGAATACGTTAACAGCCACTTCCTGATCTTCATCACCAAGAACGGATTGATGAAGAAGACGACGCTGGAGTCGTACAGCCGTCCTCGCACTAACGGTATTATCGCGCTGGGTCTGCGTGACGGCGATGAGTTGATCGGCGTTACTCTGACCGATGGCGAGAGCGAGATGTTGGTAGCTTCGTATAACGGTAAAGTCGTTCGTTTCAACGAAGGCGGCGTACGTCCGATGGGCCGTGGCGCAACGGGTGTGAAGGCGATTACGTTGGAAGAAGACGGTCAAGATCGCGTGATTGGCACGGTTTGTGTAGAGAAGGGTACAGACAAGACTATTCTCGTCATTTCGGAGAACGGTTTTGGTAAGCGTACACCTGTGGATGACGAAGAAGGCAACCCGATCTATCGTGTGACGAACCGTGGAGGTAAGGGCGTTAAAACCATTGAGATTACGGAGAAGACAGGACATCTTATTGGTATAGAGGCAGTTACCGATGCAGACGACCTGATGCTGATGACCAAGTCCGGAACTGCAATCCGCATGGATATCTCAACTATCCGTCAGACCGGTCGCGCTGCACAAGGTGTCAAACTGATTGAACTCCAGAAACGTAACGACAGCCTCGTAAGCGGTTGTATCGTACCGAAAGAGGAGGAAGAAACTGGTGACGCTTCGCTTAATGGTGAGAATGATGCAAATGATGAAAACAACAACGAAACAAACGAATAAATCATGAAAAAGAGTTTATTTTTAGCAGCATTAGTGCTGGTAAGCGCAGGCTGCTTTGCACAAAAGAACCCGTTGGTAAAGAAGGCTAAGAGTTACGCAATGGCAGAGACTCCGGATTTCGGAGCCGCTCGTGCCGCTATTGACGAAGCGATCTCAACAGAGCCGACCGCTGAAACCTATTACTGGGCCGGAATGATCGGTTATCAGGAGATGCAGCAGGAGAACTACAACCAGATGATGGGTAAGGGTGTTAACCAGGCTAAGGCAGGTATTGCCGTTGAGGAGAGTTACAACTACTGGCTCAAGGCAGATGAGTTGGCTATGATTCCGACGCTGGATAAGAAAGGCCGTGAAGTTGTAGATCAGAAGACCCGTAACAATATCGCCAAGAAAATGCTTGAGTACTACAAACAGCAGGAATTGGTGAAGTATGGTATCTATCTGAACGAGCAGAAAGACTATGACGGCGCGTTCCAGGCATTCAAGATGCACATCAGTATTCCAGAGTTGGCGATGATGCAGGAGCCCAAACTGCAAAAAGAGATGCCGCGTGACACTACGTATGTACAATATCAGTATTACGCAGCTATCTTCGCAGTTCAATCAGAGCGTCACGAAGAGGCAGTAGCCTTGTTAGAGCAGCTGAAGGACGGCGAATACGAGGGTGTATCGGTAAACCAATTCCTCTATCAGGAGTATGTGGCTCTAAAAGATACAGCTAAGTTTGTTGCTACCTTGCAGCACGCCATCAACCGCTTCCCGCAAGAGACATGGTTCTTGCAGAACCTGATCAACTACTATATCTACTCCGGTCAGGAGCAGACAGCCGTTGATTACCTTGCTCAGGCAATCGAGAAAGAGCCGAACGTAGCGCAATATCATCATATCAAAGGAAATCTCAATGAGAACCTCGGTCATTACGAGGAGGCATTGAAGGATTTTGAGAACGCGCTGGCAATCGATCCGACACTCGCAGACGCAGAGGCAGGCAAGGGTCGTGTCTATTACAACCAGGCAGTCAAGATGAACGAGGCAGCTGCGTTGATCTCGGATAACAAAGAGTATAAGAAAGCTTTGGATGAGATGAACGAGGTATTCCGCAAATCGTTGCCGCACTTCGAGAAGGCGCATGAGATGGACCCGCAAGACCGCAACTATATGCAGATTCTGAAAGGTCTGTACTACCGCTTCCATATGGATGACAAGTATAATGCTATCAGCGAGGAACTGAATAACCTTTAATGGGACGCATTCTCGCAATAGACTATGGTCGTAAACGCACAGGATTAGCCGTTACGGATGTACTCCGCATAACGGCTAATCCGTTGCTTACGATTGAGACAAGTGAACTGCCGGGATGGCTTCAGTCGTACTTCTCTAAAGAGCAAGTGGACGAAGTGGTAATCGGTCATCCAACTCAGATGAATGGGGAAGAATCCGAGAGCATGAAGTATATACGGCCGTTCATGGGACAGTTCAAAAAACTATTTCCCGACAAACCTATAACTATGTATGACGAGCGCTTCACATCGGTGTTGGCGCATCAGGCAATGCTGGCCGGAGGCATGAAAAAGAAGGACCGGCAAAACAAAGCCGTGGTGGACAAAATAGCCGCGTGCATCATCTTGGAAGGTTATTTGGAAAGCCTTCGTTAAAGCGTTAGAATATGATACTTCCAATATATTTGTACGGTCAGCCGGTACTTAGAAAACAGGCTGAAGAGATAGACAACACCCCCGAACTGAAACAGTTCATCGCGGATATGTATGAGACCTTGACACAAGCAGAGGGTTGTGGTCTGGCGGCTCCGCAAGTAGGCAAACCATGGCGGTTGTTTGTGGTGGATGGTTCGGAGTTGGCAGAAGACTATCCGGAGTGCAAGGATTTCAAGCGTGCTTTTATTAATCCGGAGTTGTTGGAAACAAGCGAAGATACCTGTACGTACTCCGAGGGGTGTCTTTCGCTACCCGGAATAAGCGAGAATGTAGTTCGTCCTTCAACTATCAAAATCCGCTTTCTTGATGAGGATTTCAAAGAACATGAGGAGACGTTCACGGGTTTTCAGGCACGTATCGTGCAGCACGAGTATGACCATTTGGAAGGCCATGTGTTTACCGATCGTATCTCACCGATTCGTAAGACGTTTACCCGTAACAAACTAATGGCGATTGCGAAAGGCAAAGTAGGCGCACGATATAAATATCGTAGAAACTGATGGATTGGTTGAATGTGGTCATAATGGGTATCGGCCTGGCGATGGACTGCTGTGCGGTATCGGCTGTGCAGGGGCTCAACCAAGGCAAATGGCATCCGCGCGCATTGCTGATGGCGGCTATTTTCGGCTGTTTCCACATGGGAATGCCGGTTATCGGGTACTATGCTGGAAACCTGTTCGTGGGATTCATGCAGACTTATGCCCCCTGGATAGCGTTGGTTCTATTAGGATTTTTGGGAGTCAAGATGATCTGGGAGTCTTTCCATGAAGATCATGAGAACTCTAAAACCGCTAACTGGCATGTCACAAACCTGCTTTTGCTGGCCGTGGCGACAAGTATAGATGTGTTAGCTACCGGGCTGCTGTTTGTGCCGTATCCGGAATGGCTTTATCCGTCTATCGTCACCATAGGATGTATCACGGCGGCTTTTTCTTTGGGCGGCTATTTATTAGGCGCATTCATCGGCAAACTAAAACTGAATATGGAACTGGTGGGCGGTTTGGTGCTCATCGGTCTGGGCATTAAAATCTGGGCGGAAGGATTCTTATGTTTGTAATAGGAGAGAACACATTAGTATCGTTGGACGTGCTGGAGAAAGAGTTCTGCTGCGATCTGGATACCTGCCGCGGTTGTTGCTGTATTGAAGGTGATGCGGGTGCTCCGTTGACAGCAGAAGAGGAGGAGAAGATACAAAGTATCTTACCAGTCTTGTTGCCCGGCATGACCAAAGAGGCGAAAGAGGTGGTCGATAAACAAGGAATAGCTTATAATGACCCTTCCGGCGAGCGTGTAACATCCATCGTCAATGACAAAGATTGTGTTTTTGCCCGCACGGATCATAACGGATGGTGTTATTGCCTGATAGAAAAGGCCTATAATGCGGGATTGATAGATTTTAAGAAACCCATCTCTTGCCATCTATACCCTGTGCGACTGACGCAAGTGGGCGAATATACAGGAGTGGAGTACCATCGTTGGGATATTTGTCATTGTGCCCGTATCAAGGGAAAGAAACTGCATCTGCCATTGTATCAGTTTTTAAAAGAGCCATTGATACGGCGATTTGGCGAGGCATGGTATAAGGAATTGGAATTAACCGCAATAGAGTGGAAGAAACAATGCGCGCAGAAATAATAACTATAGGAGATGAGTTGTTGATCGGTCAAGTAGTAGATACGAACTCCGCATGGATGGCCGAACGACTGAATGAAAACGGTATCGAGTTATATCAAATCACATCCGTTCATGATGATCGCGCACATATTAAAGCTGCGCTGGACGAGGCTTTCGGAAGAGCAGATATTGTGCTGACAACCGGAGGTCTGGGACCGACGAAAGATGACATCACCAAACATGTGTTGTGCGAGTATTTCGGAACGCACCTTATTGAGGATGCTCGTGTGCGCGCACACATACATGAATTATATAAGGAGCGACCGGATGTACTGAATCGGTTGACGGCTACGCAATGGTTGGTGCCTGAATGCGCAGAGATCTTGCCGAACAGAGTAGGTAGTGCTCCTCTGATGATTTTCCATAAGGATAATAAGCTTCTGGCCTCTATGCCCGGAGTGCCGTACGAGATGGAAATCGCTATGAATGAGCAGATATTGCCGTATATTCAGCAATCAGCATTCAGCAATCAGCCCTCAGCCATTCTGCATCGAACCCTGCAAGTGACGGGTATTCCGGAGAGCTCATTAGCAATTCTATTGGAGGAGTTCGAGAATGAAATGCCATCCGATCTGCATTTGGCCTATTTGCCAAAAGACGGAATTATTCGTCTTCGTCTATCCTCTTATGGCGGAATGACGAAGGAGGAAATGGAAGCGTGGTTCGACCGCCTGAAAGGTTTGGTTACTGACTATCTGATAGCGGATAGTGACGAACCCTTGGAAGTAATAGTCGGCAGAATCTTGAAAGAAAAGGGAGCTACCATCGCTACCGCTGAGTCCTGTACGGGCGGCAAGTTGGCTTCGTTGCTCAATAAGCATGCCGGGAGCTCCGCATTCTATTGGGGCTCGGTGGTAAGCTATGACAATTCCGTCAAAGAGCAAGTTTTGAATGTTCCGGCAGAAATGATAAAGAGGTACGGTGTGGTAAGCGAAGAAGTAGTTTGTACTATGGCAGAGTCTGTTCGCAAACTAATCGGAACCGATTATGGAATTGCTACCAGCGGTATTGCCGGCCCTTCCGGAGGCTCGGAAGAGAAACCTGTTGGTACCGTTTGGATGGCATGGGCTACACCGAAAGGCACATACGCAGAGTGCTTCCATTTGGGTAAACTGCGCGAGCAGATAACCGATCGGGCTTGTATGAAAGCCCTAATCGGGTTATTGAAAATACTGAACGAATAAATCCATCAATAGAAAATGAATTCATTGGAATCATTTTTATTTCATCCCTCTATCACGCAGTCCCTTTTATGGCTGACAATAGTGATGACGATAGGTCTTTGGCTTGGTGAGAAGGCAAAGATCCGGCAGTTCTCTTTGGGTGTGACTTGGGTGTTGTTTGTAGGAATCGCGCTGGCTTCTTTGGGCGTGAAGATTGACCATTCTGTTGCGCAATTCGCCAAGGATTTCGGTCTTATACTCTTTGTTTATTCGATAGGTCTGCAGGTTGGACCGTCTTTCTCTCCTTTCAAGAAAGGCGTGCTACATCTCAATATGTTAGCGGCGGCTATTGTGCTGTTAGCTTGTGTTTGCACAATAGTCCTGCATTATGTAACGGGCATCGACATGTCCACTCTGGCAGGAGTCATGTCCGGTGCAACAACCTCTACACCTTCTCTGGCAGCGGCTCAACAAGCCTATTTTGACCTGAAAGGGACGACGAATCCGGATATAGCAACAGGCTACGCAGTAGCCTATCCATTAAGTATAGTGGGATTGATACTGGCGTTTGAGTTGATACGAAAAGCCTTCCGTATCAGTCTTCCGGAAGAGGAGAAGCGACTGAAAGAAGCCGCAAAAGCTACTACCGAAGAGCCGATTTGCGTGGATATTACACTGAATAACCCGCAGTTAGAATCCATGACGCTGGATGAACTATTGCTGATTTGTCCGGTCAAAGAGATTGTAGTTAGTCGGGTGATTCGTCCGGACGGATCGGATGAGTTAGTCAATGAGCAGACGACATTTCAAAATGGCGACACCCTGCGTATCTTGACTGAGAGACAACATATTAACTCACTCCGCTTGCTGGGTAAGATGAAGGATTATGACTTGCATGTGCAATCCGAGAAGTCGGATCACCTGATATCGCGTCGGATAGCGGTAACGCGGCCGGAATGTAACGGCAAACGGATTCGTTCTTTCAATCTCCGTCAGCAATACCACGCTACCATTACGCGTGTCAACCGTGCCGGAATAGACCTGTTGGCTACGCCGGACATGATCATCCAGATGGGTGACCGCCTTATGGTAGTAGGTAATAAAGAGGATGTCAGCAAAGTGGCGGATACCTTTGGTAATGAGCTCAAACGACTCGATGTGCCGCACTTGTTGCCGGTTTTCTTCGGTATCGTGTTAGGAATATGCATCGGTTTGCTGCCTATTCCTATTCCGGGAATGGGTACTTCTTTCAAACTCGGTCTGGTAGGCGGTTCGCTGATTGTCGCTATCTTAATCGGCCATTACGGACCGTATTATAATATGGTCACTTTCTCCACCACTTCGGCCAATATGATGCTTCGCCAAGTCGGGCTGACGCTTTTCTTGGCGGCTCTTGGACTCTCCGTAGGAGAGAATTTCGTTCCGACCGTTGCTAACGGCGGATATATGTGGATCGGCTACGGTTTTCTGATTACGATTATTCCGCTTCTCATAGTTGGTACTATAGCCTATAAATGGCTGCACATGAATTATTTCAATGTGGTCGGTTTGATGGTCGGTTCGATGACTTGTGCCATGTCTCTTCCGTACGCGCAGTCGCTTTCTAATGAGAATAATCAAGCCGCAGTGTGTTACGCCACATTGGTACCTTTCACTACTTTCCTGCGTGTCATGGCGGGCCAACTGATTGTACTGATTTTCTGTAGTTTCACCACTGTGGACAGCATCCGGCCGCAGATTTTACCCAATTCGATTAATACCGCCGTCGGCGAGGAATATGGTCCGACGCTCACGATAGACGATAATACCCTTTATTTTGTGGGGCTCAATCGCGGGGAAACGAATATCTCCGAAGATATCTTTGTGTCGCGCCGGGATAAGCGGACAGGAGAATGGAGTAGTGCTCAAATTGTTCCTGCGCTTAGTACACCTTACCGCAACGAAGCTCCCACCTCTATTTCCGGAGATGGCAGAACGATGTTAGTATTCGTAGAAGGCCGCATGTGTTTCTCCGTGCGCGGACCACAGGGATGGACAGAACCTCGTCCGTTGCCGTCGTATCTGCAGTTAGGTAACTGGCAAGCCGATGCGCAGATTAGTGCCGATGGCTCGGTATTGCTCTTTGCTGCCAATTATCCGGCGGAAGGGGAAGAACGCGCCAGCCTTAATATCTTTGTCTCTGAACGCGCCGAAAACGGGTGGGGCAAACCTTATTCCGTGGGTGCGGTTATCAACACGCCGGGAATGGAACGCTCTCCGTTCTTGCATCCGGACATGAAAACGCTCTATTTCTCGTCCGACAAAGAGGGTACCATAGGAGACCTGGATGTATGGGTAACGAGGAGGCTTAGTGACACGTGTTGGAACTGTTGGTCGGAACCGGAGAATCTCGGTCCGCAGATCAACACCACTGGTCGCGATTGTTGGTATAAGATCTCTACGGATGGTAAAACTGCCTATTATGCGCAGAAGAACGGACGCCGGCACGATATCTATTCCATCACGCTGCCGGAAGATAAACGTCCGGAACCGATTACCGTTTTGGCGGCTAATGAAGCGGTAGCGATTAACAACCTGCTTTTCGAGACCGGCAGCGATGTGATTATGCCTTCCTCCTTGCCGGAGTTGAAACGCATAGCAACGTTTATTGCTACCTACGGATATAAGGTCCGCTTGGCGGGGCACACAGATAATGTCGGTCAGCAGGAAGCGAATAAGGCGCTCTCACAAGCTCGCGCGGAAGCTGTTCGGCGCCAGTTGGTGGTGTATGGTTGTGCGGCAGAAAGTATCAAAGCCTACGGCTATGGCGACCTAAAGCCGGTGGCTTCCAACGAGACCGAAGAAGGCCGTGCGCTAAACAGAAGAGTAGAAATAACTCTGTACTATTAGTGGATTTTGTGATTTTATTGAAAAATAAATTTGCATAATTCATAAAAAAGTAGTACCTTTGCACCGAATTTATGTAAATACATAAAATAACAAATATATCATTAAATTTTTTAAGTATGAAACCCACACACATTGAGCATTTGGGTATTGCAGTAACCTCTATCGAAGAGGCTGCTCCCTTCTTTGAGTTCCTTACCGGGAACAAGTGTTACAACATCGAGGTTGTAGAGGACCAGAAAGTACGCACGGCGTTCTTTAAGGTCGGTGAAGTGAAGATTGAGCTTCTGGAGCCGACGAGCCCGGAGTCCACAATCGCTAAGTTCATCGAGAAGAATGGTGGTCGCGGCGGTGTTCACCATGTTGCTTTCAACGTGGACAACGTAGCGGATTGTCTGGCTGAGTGCGAAGCAGCTGGTATCCAACTCATCGACAAGGCTCCGCGCAAAGGCGCTGAGAACCTGATGATTGCGTTCCTCCACCCGAAGAGCACCAAAGGCGTTTTGACAGAGCTCTGCCAACAGCCGAAATAAATGACCTAATTGTAAATGACAAAATAGTAAATGTCTTTATGGATCAAGAGAAATTAAATAAACTGGTTGAAAACCGTGCAAAGGCAATGGCCGGAGGCGGTGAAGCAGCCGTAGAGAAACACCATGCCAAGGGTAGTTACACCGCTCGTGAGCGCATTAATATGTTGCTTGACGAGGGCTCGTTTGAGGAAGTGAATATGTTCCTTACCCACCGCTGCCACGATTTTGGCATGGAGAAGAAAGTGTTCCTGGGCGATGGCGTAGCTGTTGGTTCAGGTACTATTGACGGCCGTCTGGTCTTTGTTTTTGCGCAGGACGCAACGGTTATCGGCGGTTCGCTTTCCGAGACTATGGCGCAGAAGATCTGCAATGTCATGGATCAGGCGATGAAACTCGGTGCGCCGATCATCGGTCTCAACGACTCGGGTGGCGCGCGTATCCAGGAAGGTGCTTGCGCACTCGCGGGATACGCAGAGATTTTCGAGCGTAATATTCTTGCTTCCGGCGTGGTGCCGCAGATTTCTGTGATCTTCGGCCCGTGCGCGGGTGGAGCAGTGTACAGCCCGGCGTTGACCGACTTCATCATGATGACCGAGCAGAACTCCTATATGTTCATCACCGGCCCGAAGGTAGTTAAAGCCGTTACCGGCGAGGATGTCACCGTTGAGCAACTCGGCGGCGCTAAGATCCATGCTACCAAATCCGGTGTAACCCATTTTGTGGCAGCTACCGAGGAAGAGGCACTCGCTGAAGTGCGTCGTCTCGTTTCCTTCATTCCGCAGAACAACATGGAGGAGGCTCCGCTCGTAGAGTGCACCGATGATATCACCCGCGTGGACGACAACCTCAACGAGATCGTGCCTTCGGATCCGAACAAGCCTTATGACATGCATGAGATTATCAACACCATCGTGGATAACGGTGATTTCATGGAGGTCCACAAAGACTACGCAAAGAACGTCATCTGCGGTTTTGCACGTTTCAACGGTCGATCAACCGGTATCATCGCTAACCAGCCTTCTTGGTTAGCCGGTGTGCTGGACTGCGATGCATCCCGTAAGGCTGCTCGTTTTGTACGTTTCTGCGACGCTTTCAATATCCAGATTCTGACCCTCGTGGACGTTCCGGGCTTCCTTTGCGGAACCGGTCAAGAGTACGCAGGTATCATCGATCACGGAGCAAAACTGATGTTCGCTTATGGCGAAGCTACCGTTCCAAAAGTAACTATCACCGTTCGCAAGTCCTACGGCGGATCGCATATCGTGATGAGTTGTAAGCAACTCCGCGGTGATATGTGCTACGCATGGCCGAACGCAGAGATCGCAGTGATGGGAGCCAGCGGCGCAGTGGGGGTTCTTCAGGCAAAGGCCATCAAGGCTATTGAGGATCCCGAAGAGAAGAAGAAATTCATCGCCGAGAAAGAGGCGGAATACAAAGATCTCTTCGCATCTCCGTATCAGGCAGCTAACCGTGGATACATCGATGATGTCATTGAGCCGCGTTATACCCGCAGCCGCATCATCCGCGCGTTCGAGATGCTCCAGACCAAGCGTCTGACTAACCCGCTTAAGAAACACTCTAATCTTCCTCTGTAATTATGGTTTTATTAGCAGTTACAGCAGATACATGGATCGTGACCGGCTTAGGTTTCGGCATCGTACTTGTGCTCCTCTTCTGCCTCGTGTATATTCTCCAATTCTTTGGATGGGTGATGCAGAAAGCCACAGCGCCCAAGGCACCGAAACCGGAAAAACCGAGTCCACTCAGTGCCCCGACCAAACAGAACACGTTAAAGTCTGACAGCACTCCAAGTGAACCGGAAAAAGCCGCTATCGCCATGGCTCTGGCTCAAGCGGGTGATGAAGACATCGCCGCAATCGCTTATGCGCTCCACTTGGCGCGGTATAGCAAACATGATATCCCTACCGCTATGATCTCGCTTCATGCACATGAGACAGCGTGGAATACCAAGTCGGTTGGAATGAATAACCAAGGTTTTTAAAGACATTAATCGTACACTTTTTATGAAAGAATTCACATTCAAAATCAATGGCGCTGAGTACAAATGCGCTGTAGAAGAGATCGAAGCCGGCAAAACGAACGTTACCGTGAACGGCAAAGTATATACCGTAGAGACCGAGGCTCCCGCAGCTCCGGCTCCCAAACCCGCTGCTAAACCTGCTCCGGCACCCGCTCCCAAGCCTGCAGCAGCTGCTCCTGCTCCTAAAGCAGAAGCTCCGAAACCTGCAACTGCTCCTGCTGCCGGACTCCAAGTAAAGAGCCCGCTGCCCGGATCGGTAATCAAAGTGCTGGTATCGGAAGGCCAGGCTGTGAAGAAAGGTGACACCCTCCTGACCCTCGAGTCCATGAAGATGGAGAATGCCATCATGGCAGAGCAGGATGGTACCGTTAAGCAGATCGCCGTTACCCCCGGTCAAAACGTAATGCAGGACGATTTACTCGTAGTTTTAGGATAATATGAACATCTTGGAATTTTTTCAAGGCATGGGATTCATGCAGATGACGTGGCAACAAGGTATTATGCTCTTGGTGTCCTTCTTCCTGCTGTACCTTGCCATTCATAAGAAATACGAGCCGTTGCTGCTCCTGCCGATTGCCTTTGGTATGTTGCTGACCAACCTCCCGGGCGCAGGTATGTTCCATGATGAGTTATGGACTGCCTTCCTTGATCCGTCGAGTCCGGCGTACCATTCTTACGGAGCAATCCTCAAAGGAGCCGGACTGCTGGATGTGCTTTATATCGGCGTCAAAGCCGGTGTCTATCCCTGTCTGATCTTCATTGGAGTAGGTGCTATGACGGATTTCGGACCGCTGATTGCAAACCCAAAATCCCTCATCCTCGGTGCTGCTGCGCAAATAGGTATCTTCGTTACATTCCTTTGTGCGAACTGGATGGGCTTCACCCCCGCGGAGGCGGGTTCCATCGGTATCATCGGTGGCGCAGATGGACCTACGTCTATTTTCCTGACCTCCAAACTGGCACCGCATCTCTTGGGCCCGATCGCTATTGCGGCGTATAGCTACATGGCTCTCGTTCCGGTCATCCAACCGCCAATCATGCGCGCACTCACTACGAAAAAGGAACGCGCTATCAAGATGGGTCAGCTGCGTCCGGTTTCCAAGACAGAGAAGATTGTCTTCCCGATCATCATCACCGCTATCGTGGCTCTTATCCTGCCGGATGCAGCTCCGCTGATTGGCTGTCTGATGCTCGGTAACCTGATGAAAGAGTGCGGGGTAGTGGAACGTCTGTCCAAGACGGCACAGAACGAGTTGATGAACATTGTTGTCATCTTCCTCGGACTTTCTGTGGGTGCTACGGCTACAGCCGGCAGCTTCCTTACGCTCAAGACACTGGGTATCCTTACGATGGGTATTGTTGCCTTCGGTCTGGGTACCGCAGGCGGTGTGTTGCTGGCTAAGTTCATGAACCTCTTCCTCAAGGACAAGATCAACCCGCTGATTGGTTCTGCCGGAGTGTCTGCCGTTCCTATGGCTGCGCGTGTTTCGCAAACAGTCGGTCAAGAGGAGAACCCCTCTAACTTCCTGCTCATGCATGCCATGGGTCCGAACGTAGCGGGTGTCATCGGTTCCGCTGTTGCAGCAGGTGTACTCCTGACAATGCTTGGCTAATATGTCCAACCGACAAATAGGAACAATAGTATTGGTAATAGCCATGATTATCGTGGCTATTTCCGTTCTTTTTACCAATAATCTGGCGTGGTCGCTTCAGCTGGAAGAGCAGAAGAACATGGCTGTCTGGGCGGAAGCTACACGTCAACTCATCATCGCGGACGAGAACGCGGATATTGATTTTGTATCCTCCATCATCGAGGGCAATACGACCATCCCTGTCTATATCTGCGATGAAGAAGGGAACGTGTTGGCCAGCAGAAATGTGCCGGAAGGCAAGAAGAGTGTGGGAGAGCATGGTCCGATAGAGTTATCTATTGCCCCCGGTGTTACCCAGTATATCTATTGGGATGACTCCAACCTCCTGACGAGTCTTCGGTACGTGCCCTATGCCCAGTTTGCGCTTATCTTCATCTTCATCGCTATCGCCGTGGTAGTCATGCTCACGGCGCAGCGGAGCGAAGAGAACCGCCTATGGGTTGGGCTTTCCAAGGAAACGGCGCATCAGCTCGGTACGCCTATCTCTTCTCTCAATGCCTGGCAACAACTGCTTTCGGATAAGTATCCTACGGATGAGTACGTCCCGCAGATGAAGCGGGATATCGATCGCCTGCAGATGATTGCCGACCGCTTCCAGAAGATCGGTTCGGAACCTACGCTCAAGCCGGAGAACCTCATCCCGGTTGTCCGTTCTGCTATCGCCTATATGCGGGCACGAACCAGCAGCCGCATCACTATTGATGACACTTCCCTGGAAGGGGTAGAAAGAATGGTAATGCTCAACGCCCCGCTCATGCAATGGGTTATTGAGAATCTCCTTAAGAATGCCGTGGACGCTATCTCCGGCCAGGGAACGATCTCTTTCCACCTCCATGAGAACGAACATGACATCATGCTCGATATCACCGATTCCGGAAAGGGCATCGAAGCAAAAGCCCAGCGTCGAATATTCGAGCCGGGCTTTACTTCCAAAGATAGGGGATGGGGATTAGGACTGCCACTCGCCAAACGTATCGTTGAGCAGTATCATGGAGGTAAACTCCTCCTCAAGCATTCTCAACCGGGCGTCGGTACGACCTTCCGAATCGTCCTTAAAAAGACCGAAAACAGTTGAGCCGCTACCGCTCATACTGGCATAAAAAGCGCCTGCGTCCAGCAGACGCTTTTTTATTGCAGCTATCACCGGATGCCCCGGAAAGACCGTCTCCTCAAAATCATTCACGAAAATAGTATCATCTATCTCTGTGCATTTCTGTCGCATCAATGCGACAGCCTTCTGAATCTCTCCTGCTACTTCCGGATGTCTGGTAATGCCGGAATACGCCTCTTTGGTGCTCACGCCCTCATCCGGCTTGATCAGCACGATCCGGATGCCCTTCATATCTAACTCAATAGGCGTCAGTTTGTCACCGATACCTTCCGCAAAACAAGGCCGGTTATAGATAAAAAATGGACAATCTGCCCCTAAGACAGCCACTTCTGTGGTCAACTGCTCTTGGCTGAGTCCTAACTCAAACAGCTTATTCAACGCGATTGCCATGTGTGCCGCATCGCTGCTCCCGCCGCCTAATCCCGCACCGAATGGGATATTCTTCTTAAATCGAACCGTTACATTTCCTACTTTCGGGTACTTCGCCCTCATCAGCCGGTAGCATTTGACAATCAGATTATCCTCCGCCTCACAATCCACAACTATCCCCTCCTGCTCAAATATCAATCCACCATTGAGCGGCGAAGCCGCGCTCATTCCATCAATAATAGAGACTTCCAACTCATCGTGCAGCCCATAAATCGGCAAAAAAATCGTCTCAATGTCATGATAACCGTCCTCGCGCTTACGGATGACGCGGAGACCTAAATTGATCTTGCAGTTTGGATAGAGTAGCATAACCGTTTCTGTTTACGTCTGCAAAATTACTGCTTTTTTCCCACATACGCAAATATTTTTGCGTATTTCCTTATTTTTACGCGTGCCTGCGCATGTAGGTACCGCAATGGGAACAAGTGTACGAATCGGAAGAACTCGTAGAATAGGAACCTGGTTCCATAAACAAGCGCAGCATAAAATCCTGCGCTTGTCTGAGATTGTTGAACAAATTTGACTTCATAATGTTAATAGGTTAGGGTTTGATGGTAATAGTTGCCATTGTTTTCAATTCGAGTGCAAAGGTACAAAATATTTGTGAACTATCCAAATAATTTCTGCAAATTTTTACGCAATAAAGGTGAACACTGTTTTGCAATATTTTGCACACATTTCTGCTGTTCACAAACTGCATAATCTTACCTGATTTTGAAAATAAACTTCATAATCCGGCAAATAGAGTAGGAGAGGGTCCGAAAACAAAAAGAATGCTATTTATCCCATCAAGAAGCCCCATAAACAAGCCGTTTGTTTCGCAAAATTAAAGTATGTAACTTATTACATATCAATATTTAGCAAATTTACTTAAAATATAGATATATGTAATATGCCCATATCTGCCGGCTTTGTCGCAAAAATACGATTCTTGTGTAATGTAAATCTTCTAAATCGCTTAAAATAAGTATATTATAAAATTTAATAAAAGTGCTACGACTACTTTATTTAAGGCATTTAAGCACGCTTACTGTCAAAGCCTCGGATCTCTGATCAAAAATGTTCCACGGCCTGAGTGCTTTGAAATGTGAACACATATCAAAAATACTGCATATTCACAAATAACAAAATTATTTTCACAAAAATGTGTGCATATATTTGTGTATTTCAATATTTTTTTGTACCTTTGTGCCAAATTTCAAAACTATGAATGAGAGAGAGCGTATTGAAAAGGTAAAAGACACTTTAGGTCTTACGGCGCGGCAGTTTGCTGCAGAAATTCACGTGCAGCCCGGTACAATCAGTAATATGATGGCTGGACGCAATAATCCGAGTCTGGAAGTCATGAAACGTATAATGGAGCGCTATCCGACGCTCAATCCGGAGTGGCTGATTCTCGGCGTGGGAGAGATGTGGCGTACCAAACCCGGTCAGGAAGCCGGCCTATTCGACCAACTGCCGCCGGAAGGCATCCAAAAAAAGCTTCCTACCGACAAAAAAGAAGAGCCGCAGACTCCTGCAGCTCCTCCTAAACAGATTAGTCGGATTGTCGTTTATTATACAGACAACACCTTTGAAGAGTTTATAAATCAAAAATCCTAAACCATAAATAAACAAGCGCTTATTTTGTAAGCGCTTTTTCTATCACCTCGCTGATATCGTGCACGAAATGCAGTTTCAGCCCCTTGAGGTAGATCTCGTTGATCTCCGCAACGTCTTTCCGGTTGTCCTCGCAAAGGATGATATCTGTGATACCTGCTCGTTTTGCCGCGAGCAGTTTTTCTTTCACGCCGCCGATAGGAAGCACCTTCCCGCGCAGCGTCATCTCGCCGGTCATCGCGATTCTTGGTTTCACTAATCGCTTCGTAAAAGCGCTCACCAGTGCCGTAGTCATCGTGATTCCCGCACTCGGGCCATCCTTTGGAATAGCTCCTTCCGGCACATGGATATGTACCGCCGTTTTCTCGAATACATCGGGCTTGATGCCGAGTTCTTTTGCGTGCGCCTTCACATAGCCGAGTGCCAAGGTCGCGCTCTCCTTCATCACGTCGCCAAGGTTGCCCGTCAGCGTCAGACTCGGCGCTTTAGCTGCAGAGAGGCTCGTCTCGATGAACAGAATCTCGCCGCCCACTTGCGTCCACGCCAGACCGGTCACGACGCCCACATATTTGTTGGTCTCCCAACTGTCGCGGCTGAAACGCGCCTGTCCTAAGTAGTTCCGCAGGTCCTCCAACGTCACGGTCACATTGTATTCCTCGCCTAACGCAATCTTTGTATCTACCTTCCGGCAGATAGTCGCAATCTGTCTCTCCAGGCTCCGGACACCCGATTCGCGCGTGTAATCGTCGATGATATGGGCTAAAATCTCCTTTTTCAGTTTCAACTGCGAGGCCTTCAGACCATGGTTCGCCAGCTCTTTGGGGATGAGGTGTCTTTTCGCAATTTCCTCTTTCTCTTCCTGCAGATAACCGGTCATCTCGATCAGCTCCATTCGGTCGAGTAGCGGTCTTGGAATCGAATCCAAGGTGTTCGCCGTCGCGATGAACAGCACACGGCTCAGGTCATAATCGACATCTAAGAAGTTATCATGGAACGCACTGTTCTGCTCCGGATCCAGCACTTCCAGCAACGCCGAAGTGGGGTCACCCTTATAATCCGCGCCGATCTTGTCGATTTCATCGAGCACAAACACAGGATTGGAGGTCCCGCATTTCTTGATTCCGTCGATGATTCGGCCGGGTAGGGCACCTATATACGTCCGCCGGTGACCGCGTATCTCCGCTTCGTCATGCAGACCGCCCAATGACACCCGCGCATACTTCCTTCCGAGAGCTTCAGCAATGCTCTTTCCGAGACTCGTTTTGCCGACTCCCGGAGGGCCGTAAAGACACAAAATCGGCGATTTCACCGGATGTTTTTCTTTCTCTTTTTCGCTTCGAAGACTCAATTGACGTTGTACCGCAAGGTATTCGACAATCCTTTCTTTCACTTTATCCAAACCGTAGTGATCGCGGTTCAGGATTTCCTGCGCGTGTTTCAGGTCGAAATTATCCTCGCTATAGACGCTCCACGGCAACTCCAACAGGTTCTCCAGATAATTCAACTGAACAGGGTAGTCCGGCGCGTGCGTCGTCATCCGCTCCAACCGCTGAAGCTCCTTCTCAAAGGTCGTCTCTATCGCTTCCGGCCACACTTTTTTCTTGGCACGCTCGCGCAACTCACGAATCGTCTCGGCGCCCGTGTCACCCAGGTCCTGTTTGATCGTCTCTATCTCCTGTTGCAAGAAATACTCGCGTTGCTGCTTATCCATCGCTTCATGCGTCCGTTTGCGGATATCCGCTTTGATGGAAAGCATCTCGTTGTCCTTCTCCAGGATTGTCAGCAACGCCGTCGCGCGGTCCATGAACACGTCGATGGCCAGCAGCTCCTGCTTCTTCTCGACGCTCAGGTCGTATGTCGCGCAGACATAATTGATGAGGGTAGGGCCGTTCGTGATGGTTTTCAGGGTCATCAGCAGTTCTACCGGCGGGTTCTCTTTCTCGTTCAGAATCCGTAAAACAAGATCACGGATCGACGCATGAACAGCCGCAAACTGCTTGTCCCGTTTCAGAGGCATAGCTTCCTCTAATTCCTGCACTTCAGCGGTCAACTGGCCCTTGCCATCTTCCTGAAAATCAATAGCTTGCGCCCTGCTCAGGCCCTCTAAAATAGCCATCACATGTTCGCCTTCGCCCATCTCAGGAATCGGCACTATCTGTCTTACCCGGGCGATAGTACCCAAGGCGTACAGGTCACGACCGGTCGGTTCTGCCACAGCATTGTCTTTCTGTGTCAGAACCATGATTTCCCGTCCGTCCTTGTTGGCAGACTTGATCAGTTTCAAACTCGTTTTACGGGATACCGCTACGGGCATCAGCACTCCCGGAAAAAACACCATGTTCCGGATCGGCAACACTTCCAGCTGCCGATTCTCTTTAATATCTTCGATTTCCTTTGCCATTTTCTTCCGATTTCATTAAATAGGGACTTCTTCCAAATATGCTATTTTACATAATCACGATTAGGTTTGCGAATACAATATTCGGATTCTATATAGCATCTACAATAATTATACCAAATATCTATGTATGACATTTTGGCAGATTTTGACTTTGTTTGTTGTTCCGGTATTTTATACCGGTTACGTGTCTTAGCCTTGGCATTCTACGACGGTTTGTTTATTTGTTTTGTTTTTTCTGTCGTATGTTCATTCCCTGGCATAATATGCAGGTCCTGTTTCCTCTGTGCATTTTTCGCGCATCTTTGCGCGAACCTCGCCACTTATTCTCCGTCCTGTGCTTTTTTTTCTTTGAGTATCACCATCCTTACAAAAACCGGAAACATCCCGTAAACGACCTTCTCCTCGCGCCCTTCATTTAAGAAAGCGTCGCCGCCTCCATTAAACTGCGCGTTCCATCGTTCCCGCAGTTCCGCATATCTCGGATGATTCTTGTCTTTAATGATTGCGCTTGCTTCACGGCAGACATCCCGCCAAACCGCTGCCTGGGCGGCTTCCGCCGCAGTTCTTGGGCTATGTTTATAATCCCGGCTACGACGCTTAAACATCTCCTGAGGCCCTACTTTGATCACATGCCCCGAATCATCCTTCCATTTCTTAAATCGTGCCTGCATACCGGACCAGCCGGCCAATTTTCCGCGCAAACTCTCTATGCCCGGACTCAATTCTGCTCTTGCCATATTACCTCCTTATTTTACATAATTCTTTAGTTCTTATTTAGTTCATATTTAGTTCTTCTTTAGTTCATATTTGGTTCTTCTGCATACAATTACGATACGTTTCTATACTGTTATTAGGAGCGATTCCCCCCACTCTCACTTGTTTTTCTTGAGTTTGGAGGCGAAGACGAGTCCGTTGGTGACGGCTAAGAGAATGGCAATCAGGTCATCAATCCATCCTACAACCGGCATTGCGTCCGGGGCTACATCTACCGGAATCAGCACATAGATCAGCGCAATCAACGCCCCTATTCCGATATTTATTTTGTATTTTGTTGTTTTCTGCATTATTTTTGAGAGAAATAATTATTGTTTTATATAAAAGGGACTTTCTTTGAACATCTTATACAATAAAGCACTGGACTGATTGAATTTTGGCGCCTCGTCTGCACTAAAACCTTCACCACCCAACAGCTTCTCTACCACAGAAAGTGGTGTCCTTACTTTTGATGCTGCGGAATTTTCCCTTGTGAACTCATCATTAGGACAGAATTTTTCGTGACTATAATTCTCTTCATCAATACGAAGCACGAAGCTAATCTCATGTCGCAATGTCACTAAATCAACCGTAACGCCCAGCAAGTTAAGAATAGCACTTCCTTTCTCGATCATATCAGTAATAGTCAATATTTTTGGATGATTTAGAATTCTATCTGTAGTTTCAGAGTTTCCATCTGACGTAATAGCTTTAAAATCCTGTTCATTGAAGACTTCTTCAAGATATTCTCTAAAAATGGCTTTCCTTAGCGAATAATTTTCCTTAATCATATCCATAGAATGTATCAGTTCTTTCTCATAAAGTTCAAAACCACCTGCTGGAAAGAACTGGTAATATCCTAATTTGGCAGCCACCTTTGTCGGGTCAGTAGAGCGTTTCATCAGCAACGTACGATATTCATTGTGATTTTTATCTTTAAATACAACAATGCACTGGACGCTGAAAAGAGAATATCTTCTAATACCTGAATATAACACTTCTTTACCTGCGTCCACTACCCCATCTCCAAAATGAATATAGTGTCGAAATGGTAGATATGTCCACAGGGTATCTATCGGAACATCCATCTTGCCTTTCAATTTTTTATACGCTTCAAACAATTCAAATTCCAATATATGACTTGAATATACGTTATATTCGTATGTACTCAATTTAGGATAAATATGAATAATTTTGCCATTTTCATTAAAATCGTAATGGTCTAATGAAAAACCGGCCAATTTAGGGTATTTTATGCTTGCTCCTACAATCCTTTTATATTTACGAAGGAGTTGTCTTTTGTGGGTAATTTCCGTTATTGTACCGGAAGACATGACAGGCGTGTCTTTGAATTTCGGAAAAATGACCTCTCCATTCTTGATTTCGTATCCCTCTTTTTTAACATCATCTTTAGAGTAAACATTTTTTGCTTTGAATTCATGGTATCTATAGTATTCGCCAAAAGGAATTTGAAAAGTAGGGTATGTATGACCAAAAATCTCTGTAAAGAATTGGTCTCCATATATTTTTTTTAATTGATAGTCCCTCCAAGTTATGAATGTATATGTATCTAATTGGCCATAATACTTACGTTGGATATTGAAAACAATTTTGTTTTTTAGTGCTTTATATGCTTTAATACTATAATGGTAAAGAAAAGCGCCCAATGGTGCCAGCCCCACGATAAGAGCCAATATTTGTACATATGGATTTTGAATCAGTTCCGCCATTATTGATTATAGTTTAGAAGTTATAGAGGAGTTAATGAATCATCAAAACCTTTGCGACTGCAAAGGTACACAAAAAAAATGACATACACAAAAAAAATCTGCACTTTTGATGCAGAATTATTGTTTTTTAGGGAAGAATAGCGGATTCGAAAGGTTAGATGAGATCGTGAGATAATTGCTCGAGGTAAATTCGGTCGATTTCATCGAAGGTATTGAGGTCGGCACTATCGATGTCAAGGACAGCAAAGACCTCTCCGTCCTTAAAGAACGGAACCACAATCTCGCTTTTCGAAGCGCTCGAACAAGCTATGTGGCCGGGAAAGAGATGGACATCCGGCACATCGATGGTTTGCGCTTGTGCCCAAGCAGTCCCGCAAACGCCTTTATTATACGGGATGCGCGTGCAGGCAATAGGTCCTTGGAACGGTCCGAGAACCAACTCCCCCACTCCTGCCTTCCGCTCCACGCGGTAGAAACCCGTCCACCAGAAGCCGAAAGTCTCATGCAAAACCGCCACCATATTCGCCATTTTCGCGATTTCATCGGTCTCTCCCGCCATCAACACCTGGATCTGCGGCACGATCGTTTGATATTTTTCTTCCTTTGTCATCTTAATTTCTTACGATTTCAACGGTGTTTAAGCCGTTTTTCGAGCCGGCGACATAATACAATCCTTCCCTGGTACTTGGCACTTCGTTACCTTGTAACTTATCCAGGTACATGGGCTTACCAATGATAAAACACGCGGCATCAAACGAATCACCGACCTGCAGTTTGGTGTTTTCGGCTTCTATGACCGTGAAATGTGCATCGCCTTCATAGCGGAAGACGCACCGCCTGTTCGGCAGCCATGTCACCTCTACCCGATCGCCTTTTTGCAGGTCGTTGATGTGTACGCCCTCGCCTTCAAAAGCGGCACTCTCAATGTCTGTGCGCGTGGCAAGCGATGCCTGATACGCCTCCCAGTCGGCAAAACCGAGGAACTGCGCGAGCAGACAAAGCGTCGTCCTGCGCGTCGTGTCTGCCCCATCAATATAGCCCCAGAGGCGCTTGAGTGTCGTGGGCGAGAGGTTCTCGTGGAGCCGCTCCCAGATGACGCCGGCGAGAAACTCGAAGTCGTACGGTGTACGGATCTTGCGCTTCACGGACTGCTCGATATCCATCCGCAGGGTCGCTATTTCCGGAGAGTATTTATTCATAAGTCACTTTGGATGATAAGACGTAAAATAATTCATTGTGCAGTTCGGTCTGTTTGTGTAAACACATTTGCCAGAACTGCTCTCGGCGCGGATCATTCTCATCATAGCATGCTGCTATCGAATCACGCACATGGTTGTACCGAACCATGTGATCCGCGTATTGTGCGGAGCACTCGCTATAAAGACGTTGTTCATTTGCATTTTTCACATGAAAGACCTCGTACCGGTTAACGATCTCCATCAATTCAGCCCGTTCTACTGCAATGAGTGAGTCCACTTGCGCTTGCATCGCTTCGTACTTCCGTTGCTCGATTATTTTTGTGTATCGAGCCTGTCCAAAGAGAATCGAAGCGGCAATGAGCATCATCAGCGACAGAACTATCGGTATTGTCCGAAAGACTTTTTCACGCGTGTTCAAAGCCTTACGAAGTGCGTCAATGGTATCAAAACGACGGCTGGGCATGACACCGAACATCCGCTGTACCGCCTGCACATCTCTCGCGGGATCGTTGCTTTTCGCTGAGATTGACGAATCAACTTCCGAGAGTCCGAAATCTATCAGTTTGACATTCTCGCCGTTGCGGGTGATGAGGATGTTATCGGGCTTAAGGTCGCGATGAACGAGTTGGCGGCTATGAAGATAAGCGAGTGCATCTAATAGTTGATTCAACGCACGTTTTTTAGCTGCCCGTGAGGGTTTTGCTTGCAGCCACTCGCCGAGCGTCACGCCGTCTATCCATTCCTGCACGATGCACATTCCCGCACCGGGCACTTCTTCCAAGGAATACGTAGCAGCAACATTAGGATGATTCAGCGAAACGCCTAATTGAAACTCTTTCTGCTGCTGTAGTTGGTAGTCGGTGAGCCGTGCGGCTTCTGGTGTCAGCGACTTGAGCAAAAACCGCCTGCCGTAGCGAGTAGCGACATACAGCATTGTGTGCGAGCGGTTTTGCAGCAATTCTATATTGCGCCATTCGGAGGAAAACTCCATTGGTGCGACAAACTCAGAAGAAGATGTTTCTGTCTGTAAACTCATGCATGAACTCTTTTAGGCTGCAAAGGTACAACTTTTTTTTGATATATGCAAGTCTAACTGAAGATATTGTGCTTTGTTTTGGACGTTTTATTGTAGTTCATTAGCAAATCTTTGATGCGCTTGCAATCGGACTTGTCCAAGCAACGAGCTGTCAGTTTGCCGCCCACGGCTTGAATAGTGATGTCCGCGCCAATAAAGTGCTGGTCAATTACTACCCTACGGATAAACCGGAAAGCCAGCGTGTCCTCGTCCACACCGATAAGGATGCGGTTTCGCTTACTGACCGTGATGGTTTGTTCATCGGTGTCGATTTCTATTTGCCACGGTGTGAGAATATCCGCTGCGTATCCATTAGCCAGCAATGAGGCCTCAGATGAAGAGAATTTGTATGTCATAGTTTATTGTCTTTTGTTAATAAAATCATTTGCTCCTTGTATGATTCCCGTTACAGTATCCAATGCTTTCTCATCAAACTCACCGAATATTTTGCGTAACTGCTCTTTTGATTCATTTTGGATATCCTCAGTAATACACGAAGCAAGAGCCGTAACAGTAGCTGTCAAAGCTACCACATCATCACTATACCCCACTCCGACTATAGCATCTGGTAGAAGATCAAGTGGAAGGATAAAATAACCAAGTGTACCAATTATCATAGCCTTCTCCTTCAAGTTAATATCTCCTGATTTAAGCAGATTAAATAATAAAAAAACAGGATAAAGAACAGTCGCACCAATAGATTTTCCGAACTTACCTATTTTCTGCAACAACTCACTTTCTGAAAAATACTTTTCGTATATATTTAAGTTGGCAGTAATGTCTTCCAACTTCACTTCGGAAATTGAGGTCTTAATTTTGTTAGCATCATCAGATACTTTTTGTGATGCAACAGAAGCAGTTTGTTTGATAGAATCAAGAAGTCCCATAGTTTTTAATTATTATACCCTTCATACCCGATAGCCTTTACTTTCAGTTCCGGGACATCGGGATTATCGGTGTGGTTGATATTACGATTAATAGTCTGTGCAAGTGTTTGGGCTATCTGGATGGCACGCGTATCTCTTGCCGTAACGCTCCATGCGACACGAAGTGCAACGGCGTTCACTTTATGCTCCAAATGACGTGCAAAATAACCGGCATTAGCGTTGGTATGATAGCGTTGGCGGTCTGCTGAAAGAAGAGAATATTGAGTTTCTAATAAACTCGCAAATTCCTTGTATAAAGCATCAAAAGCAGGAATATTATTAAGCGTAATATTCGGGTCATCGTATGTCTCATCGCCTTTCTTGGCTCCGTAGGTAAAATGAAATTGTGTCGGATAAGCAGGCTCACTTCCTCCGCTGGCTGCAAGGATGGTAAACACCCATTTTTCTTCGTTATCCAAAAGCCGGTTGAGATCTGCCATACATTCTTCTCTGCCAATCGTACCATCATTTTTATAAAGATAGAAAGAGTTATAGGGGCGAGTCTCTCCCACTTCGCGGCTCACATAATTGAATCCGCCGATTTTTGCCAAATAATATGCCCACCAACCGATTATCGGGTCCACAATATTGCTGGGAGAAAAAATAGTGACCTTAGAATGGCGGTCTATATACTGACCATAAATAGTATTTACTGGGAAATGCTCTACAGCCAGCAAATCGGTAACCTGTTCTTCCTGTGTGGCAGTGCTGGAGAGATTGATTAAGCGGAACTTATCAGAAATGGCAACGGCATCCAATATCTCGTCTTCTTTGAGTCCCAAACGTGCTTGAATCTCCACGACAGACACATAGCGTGGAACAATCTGAAAGCCAGTAGGACGGTCGAGTTTGCGTTCAAAAGCCAAGTGTAAGCGTTCGGCCCAACCTTCGGCTTTTTCTTTGCGCTCGTCTTTCTCCATGACTTCGGAGAACGCCGAACCAATCAATCCGGCAGGAACAGCAAAGATAGCAATACCAAGTACACCAATAATACAGGCTATAACGCGGCCGGTAATGGTAATAGGCGGTGTGTCGGCAAAATTACCCGGGTCACCGATATACTGCGCAAATGCCCAAAGAACAGATATCCAGCCGTTGTTATAGACTTCCGGTTGTGCCTCGTGCTCTACAAAGAACAAAACGAACGAGAGAATCAGCGTAACAATCGTCAGGAACTGCACAGACACCCACATCTCATCTTTCTTGGCACGCATAGCCCGTGAGAGGACGTTGAACGCTTTCATATAACGGAATACACGCAAGAGACGGGCAATTCGCAAGGCTTTGAGTGCCACATACGGCATGGGCATGAAGAAATGCAGGTAGAATGGGTACGTGGAAAGGATGTCTATTAATCCATAGAACGAGAAACAGTAACGCACTCTACCCCAGAAGCCTTTGTATTTATCGTCAGTCAGATCGGCACACCAAATTCGGAGGGAGACTTCAATGGTGAAAAAGGCAGTAGTGAAATAGTCCACCACTTTGAGCCAGATACCGTATTTTTCTACGATTCCATCGTACGTAGAGAGGAAGACCTCAACCGTCGAAAGAATGATGAGACCGATAATGGCATAATCAACATAATTGTGCCATTGTTTGGTGTGCAGGTTGTCATCAAAGACCCGCGCTAGTTCTTGTTTGAATGTTTGTATTTTGGTCATTGATTTGTTAAAAAGTTGTGAGCGGGAGAGCGGTCAAACTCCCCTGCCCAAATCATCATTTCTTGCGAGTGACAGTACGGGTAATTCTTGTGGTCTTACCTCCGGTAATTGTACGGGTCGTTTTTGTGGTTGTATTACCACTTTTCCGTACCGTTGTGACTTTACGTGTTACTGTTGCCATAATTGTTAAACTTTAAAGTTAATAATTAGAAATTTAGATGTTTATAGACTTGTTCGCCCAAGTGCGTTATTGTTTGCCAACTATACATACAATAACTGCCCATGTTGAGACTTGTAGCAATAATTTTTGGTGTGCTACTGGATTCCCAAATGGTAACCGTAGCTTTTTCCCCGCCCTTGTTGAGCGGCAAGACGAGTGCCTTATAAGGCTGCGCGCCCAAGTTAACACAGAGATTGAAGAAATCAAAATTGCTATTTCCATTAATGATTATTACCTTTGGATCAATAAGTGCGATTAGTTCTTTTACATGCTTATCCACCCATTCAGGAAGGCCATTAATTGCCATTATTTGATTATCTATCTGTATGAACGTAGTAGTTGTGGAGAATGGAATCAAGTCAATATGAATAGCCTGATATTTCTTGGTTCCATAAAAACTGGCATCCATACCATTCAAGAAATCTTCAATCCGCCCTTGCCCTTCTTGCACATTGTTTTTACCAAACCATTTAGTAGAAGGATTATTAAAGAAATATCGATTATAATCCTCCTCCAGTTTAGCAATATCTCGCCCACCCTTCTTCCACTCATTCGAATAAGGAATACGCGGATTGCTTTCCGGTTGATCCGGACGGTTCGGATTAGCGCTAATTACCAGCACTTTCGGTTTGGAAGACTCAATATCTCCAAACCATAGAACCGGCGGCACATCGCGGAACTCTTCCTTCCATATAGTACGAAGGCGTTTCAGTTCCTCCACCGACTCGCTGATAATTCGTTTAATTTCTGTAGTCATATTCTTCGTTATTTCATAATGCTAAACGGAAACCTATACCATCCCATCCATTACCAATTGTAGTTAAACCAACACATTGAGGATAGTTCCCATCGGTACTGTGTACTGTCGCCCCTGTTGGACGCCAACGTTGCAAACAACATTCATGATTTGAACTATTGAACGACCCTCCTCGACATATATGACCTACTCCCTCTTTTACTATGGGATCGATGACAGCAGCGTCTCCTAAATATATTCTAATTCTATCCTGACAGCATTCCCACACATTTCCCGTCATATCGTAGAGTCCTAATTCATTTGGCTTTAGCTGACCAACAGGATGAGTGATATTATCAGCATTGACATTAATCCAAGCATAATAACGTAGTTTTGTATCTGCACTCACCATTCCATCATATGGGAGTCGGGAATCATCGTTGTTTGCACCCATTGCAGCCCATAGCCATTCAGCTTCTGTTGGAAGACGATATTGCTTGCCAGTTTGTTTATTCAGTTTTTCGATAAACTGCATAATATCCTCGTAAGATATGTTCGTTACAGGTAAGTTGTCCCCTCTAAATTTAGATTTATTTGACTCTTTTCCCATGATAGATTCCCATTGTTTTTGCGTAACTGTATACTTACATATCTTGTAATCTTTGGTTAGGGTGACCCACCTGCAATAATCATGGTAGAAAATCTTATATTCTGGTTTGCGCCGATGATCTCCTCCAGGGTAAACATCATATGCCTCTCTCGTGTGCGAATATTGTTTAAACATTCCGGCAGGCACTATGACCATCAATTCCTCAAATGGATCTTTGCTTTTAATTTTTTTTGTCTCTATGGAAGCTTCTGCTTTTCCTTTCTTATCTAATAAGGCCTTTAATCTTTCTATTTCTGCTCTTGCGGCCTCTAATTCAGAGTTAGTAGGTTCTAATGATTTATCTCTAATAGCACTATCTGATTTAGGCCTCCTATTGCTTAGTTTATCTGCTCCCTGCATAGCTTTAATAACATTGCGACTTAATTGCGATGTTCGCCACTCAGGATCAATCTCCAATCCCATCTCAACTGCTATTTCACGAAGTGCAGGAGCAGATTTTTCACATAATTTACCATTCTTAAAAACTTCTGTTTTCTTGTCTTCATGGCGATTGACAGTCCAAACGCCATATTTTACGGTTTGCTTTATCATATATCCTATCCATATTTGCCGCCTACTCTTTGTCGGATTTTCGGCATTCTCCGATTTATTTTGTAAGCAGAGGAGCGATCAAACTCCCCTGCCCTTGTTTGGACTGCAATTAAGCGCGACCTGCAGCGGAGATAGTACCGCTGTTGTCTGCCAACTCAGTGTCCTTTGCATTAGCAACCTGAACGCCAATACCATACATCTCAGCAATCTTCTTCTCGAAGTTACCTACCTGCATGTTACCAACAATCTTCAGTTCACCACCGGCTTTACCCTCAGCGCGGATGGATGCCAGCGTAGCGTCGTCATCAGCAAATGCGCCCTTGCAAGTAGCGCTCTTGTAAACGCGGAGAGATGCTCCAAATGCTTTCTTGAAATCAGCCTTGAGGGTCTTAACCTTCATGTTACCCTTTAATGCAATTTCTGCCATAATTGTAAGAATTTAAAGTTAATAAATGATCATTTATTGCCTGCAATATAAAGGACTGCAGGCTTGTCCTGTTATTTGCATTCATCTTTTTACACGTACATTATATATATATTGTTAGTATCCAATTGTTCAGACGGAGAATATAATTTGACATGCTCGGATTTTTTGATGATTTTTGCGACACATTCATCGATATGCTCGCTGCAATCCATGACTACCATAAACTTATAATACGGAGCAACAGAAGGGATGTCGCTTTTCTTCTTGCCATTCAATAAGTGATCAATATCTTCTAAAATACCCTCTTCTTGTGCCGCTCCAAAAGAAGTTACATTGACGGGGATATTACATTTAACCTCAGCGATAATCTTCTTGTCTTTACCATCATACTGGACATCAAAACCATTGGCATTAGCGTGTTGGGAATCAACATCTTTCAGTATTTGTTCTCTTTCTTTTGCCGTCAAGAAGCCGTCGGCATATAGTTTCTCTACAAAATCCCGGGTCGTGCGCAAAGTAATGATATTATTAATACAACTGAGCAACTTCTTGAGTTCAATCAAATCCCGCCCGGAAAGTTTGGAATACAGGTCTTTTACTCCGAATTTATCAAAGAAGTTGTTGAAGTTTTGCTTCAAATCATTGTCTCTGCTATATGCCATATTGATTAGATTTTGATACTTGTAAGCAGGCGGACATCCAAGCCCACCTGCCTGAAAATGAACTATTTACTTAGCGTATTTGGCTTTCAGCGACTCCATGTCAGCTTTGGTAGCCTGTTTGGGGATATCGGGCAGTTTAGCCAACGTCATCTGATCGAGAGCGAGAACCCAGTCGTCAGCGGAAGCCACTTGTACTTTGAGACCGAAACGCTCCAACATTTCTTTCTCAAAACCACCAACGGTCTTCATGCCTTTGCACTCGTACGAACCGGTAGCCGTAGCGATATCCGCTACTTTCTCTGCACCGGTAAGACGTTTGTTACCCTGATAAACACGGAGAGTTCCACCAAACTCTTCTTTGAATCGATCGCAAAGGGTGGATACCAAAAGACGACCATCTACTTTAATTTCCATAATACCAAATTATTAAAAGTTAAACATTATTATCAGCCATATTGATAGCCAGATCCGGCTCGGTCTTCACCATGTCGGCAAGCATAAGAATGGCATCTTCGTCCTCAATACCGAGCGCTTCGGCAATAACAAGCAGATTGCTAACCTCTACACGGCTCAGTTCGCTATCGGCAAGAAGCATCTGCATAGCGGCTTCGAATACGATACCGATTTCCTCGTCATCCACAGCTTCGGCTGCATCTTTCAATACAGCGTTGGCCTGATTCTCGGAAAGGCCGTTCAAGCCCTTAACACATTTATTGACAGCCTCTTTAAACTTAGCTTCGTCCAATTCGAGAGCCTCTGCGATTTCTTCTACGGTAATCTCCTCTGCGGGATCATATACACCGTCTGCCCAGATAGCAGCTGCAATGATTGCAGCAATATTTTCAAGACTTGTTTTCATAATTCCTCATTATTTGAATAAGCGTTTAATACGGTTGATGAGACTACCTTGTGCTTTGCGGGCTTTCGCCATGCGTGCACAAATCTCTTTACCTTCTTTGGTACGTTTGTCGACTGTTCCATCGGCTTTTTTCTTTACTGTTGCCATAACGATTGATTATTTAGATTTTTTTTGAAGTTTACGAACTCTTGCAGCTGCTCGACGTGCCTTTGCCATACGGGCGCAGATTGCTTTCCCCTCTTTGGTTCTTTTGTCCACCGTTCCATCGGCGTTTTTTCTTACACAAGCCATAATTGTGATGTTTTTTAGAATAATAATTAGATTTATAGAGTACTTTTGTACTTATTCCAAAACGATAAACTCAGTACGGCGATTCTCGGGAGCCATCGGCTCTTCGGTATTCTTTAATTCGGAAGAACCTTTACCAATGGCCTCCAGACGGGAAGCGTCAATACCTTCATGCTCAATCAGGAAATCTACAGCAGCCTGTGCACGAGCCTCAGAGAGCTTCTGGTTGAAAGCAGCGTCACCTTCTGCCGAGGTATGTCCTTCCAGACGCAAACGCACTTCAGGATTCTTCTGCATAATTTTTGCCAAATCATGGAGCACGAACTTAGCGCTCTCGCTCAAGTCTGCCTTGCCTTTTACGAACTCAGCAGCGTTGAAGTCTTTCTCGATTTCCTCGATCTGCTGGATATAAAGTGTGTCATGAACGACTACTACTTTCTCCACCTCTACAATCTGCGGTTCAGCAGGTTTCTGGCAACCACGCATCAACAGCAATATGATTATGATAATTATCAATAAGATTGCAAGCAGGATCCATAACCAGTTCTTCGATTTCTTCTCTTCCGGTTTGGGAGGAACATAACCATTCAGGTATTCCAGACGATAACCTCCTTTGGCCCCAAAACCTTTATCGGCAACTTCAAACTTAGCCACTTCAATATCATATTGCTTTGCGTGATTAACGATACCCTCAAAATTCTCTTTTGGCCATAACTTGAGCAAAATCAACTGTGTGCCATCTTGTAGATGGAGTATCTCGTCTTTCTCTGCGAACCAAAGACCTTGGTTGCTTTCATTTTTCTTCTTCCACTCTTCTGGAGTACAGAATAGCGATTTCCAGGAACCTCCATCTTGCAAAGCCAAGGGGAAGGCTTTCTCCAAATCGGCTTTCGTTGCGTGAGGATACATTACTAAATAGGCATTTACAATACCTAATACCGTACGGTTTTGTGCTTTACCGTAAACGCGAACTTTACTTGGCATAGTAATAAAATTTAATGTTAATAATAAGTATTAATTGTATTGCGGGTGCAAAATTACAACTTTTTTGCGATATATTCATGGTTCTTTTTGGTCCTTTTCGCTCGCGCGCTTGTGCATTCTGTAAAATTGTACTACCTTTGCAGCGTTTTTCAAGCAAGTATATAACAAAAAACGCAGACAACTGGTTGTCATCCGGAAAATGAGGTTGTAGGATACCTTTACAGACGGATAATCAATTCAGTTGCCCGCGCTGTGTATATATGTACGTACAAAAAGTGTACGCGATAATACACTAACAGGCATCTGCTTGAACTTGTTTCCTATCTGTAACATGAAACTCCTACATTCCATTTTCTCAGATAAACAAGCATTAGCACATGCTCAAAATCATTATGTCCTCCTGTTTAACGTCAGTGAGTGACGGTGTAGTGCTTATACGCAGGTATAGCCGCCATCAACGGGCAGTGCTACGCCGGTTACATACGTGGATGCATCGGAAGCAAGGAAGACCACTGCACTGTCCAACTCGCCTTCATGTCCGTAACGCTCCATCGGAATAACCGTCTTGGCGTAGTTGGCGAAATATTCAGACTCCAAGGTCTCCTTCGTCAGCGGCGTAATGAAATATCCCGGACAGATGGTATTGACCGTAATGCCGTGTTTGCCCCACTCTGCCGCCAAAGCACGCGTCAGGTTGACAACACCGCCTTTGGCAGCATGATACGGGGCTGCAGGAGCAATCTTATTACCCACCAGACCATACATGGACGCGATATTGATCACGCGGCCGTAGTTATTCGGGATCATCGATTTCTTCGCTACTGCGCGTGCTACGCGGAACGTACCAAAGAGATCAGTCTGCATCTCATTCTCAAACTGCAAATCGGTAATATCCTCCGCCGGAGCTACTGCTCCTGTACCGGCGTTATTAACGACAATATCAATGCGTCCAAACTGTTTGATGGCTTTATCTACCATCCAATTGACAGCCTCGGTATTGGTGATGTCGCATTGTAGCGGCAATACCTGAATACCAAACTCTGCCTCAATGGCTTTCTGCACTTCTACCAACTTCTCATACCGGCGCGCGATAATCACCAAATTCGCCCCACGAGCCGCAAGCGCTTTGGCCATCTGTACACCCAGACCGCCCGAACAACCGGTTACCAACGCTACGCGACCTGTTAAATCAAAAATATCTTTCATTACCAATATATAAAATTATGTTAATAATGTTTATATCTATCATTTATTACTCGAAAGAAGTATCTCCATCACTTCCGATGGCTTCCCTTCTTTTGTGAAGGCTCCCATATCGTAACTTCCCCATCCTAACGGGATATACTCCGCCGGTTTCCAGCCTCCATATACCTCCGGCTCCCAGTAGAAGATACCGGCACATGAATCAATGGCTTGCGCACGCTCTACAAAATCCGCCATGACGGTAGCAGAAAGCGTGTCGTTGGCAAACATACCGATCTCAGCAATCATCACCGGGCAATGCCACTGGCGGATGAGACGGCGGATATTGGCCTCCGCCAGTTCATTCATCTCCTGCCAGGTCTTACCGCCGTTCCAGGCACTCATCATCGGGTAATGGGAAAGTCCAATCATATCCCATTTGCCGCCGTGAGCCGCCATCTGCTGCCAGAACCAATCGCGCTGCTCATAGGCGTTATCAACATGAACAATGACGTTAATATCCGGAAATGCCTCCTTGGCGGATTTATACCCCATGGCTGTAAATCCGGCATAATGCTCCCACTCGCCTTCTTCCTTATTTACCTTTCCCATCGGCCATAACATACCGTTAGGCGTCTCATTGCCGATCTGTACCCATTCGGGCTTGATTCCGGCTTCCTTGAGGGTATAAAGGACATCGAGCGTGTGCTCACGCACGGCTTCCAGCATCGTTTCATAGTCGTAATTCTGCCACGCAGCCGGAATAGTCTGGTGGCTGGGATCCGCAAAGAAGTCCGAATAATGGATATCGATCATAATCCGCTGTCCCTGTTCGGCTGCCCGTTTGGCGATGGAAAGCATGTCCTCTTTATTACTCCATCCGGTAGTATGGTTTACCCAAACACGGAGTCGCACAGCGTTCATGCCCATCTCGCGCAACGTGGCTATACAATCGTCATGGAACATGGAATCATGCTCCATCTCACTCAGCCAACTCAGATCAGCCCCTTTGGCCCATGAACCTCGGGGACTATCTGTGCGGTGATAACAACTGCATAGCAGACCGCATACAATGACTATGAAAATAAATTTCTTCATATCAGCCTACTTGCACTTCGGGATTGATCTTCCGGATCAGACCTTTGAGCACATCTCCCGGACCGAACTCATAGAACTCTGTTGCGCCATCCGCAATCATGTTTTGCACGGATTGCGTCCAGCGAACGGGGGCCGTGAGTTGTTTTAGGAGGTTTTCGCGGATAATTCCCGGTTCCGTTTCTGCTTTTGCCGTTACGTTTTGATAGATAGGGCAGAAGGGCTTGTGGAATTCCGTTTTAAGGATAGCCTCCTTCAAATCTTCAGCCGCGGGAGCCATCAACGGGGAGTGAAAAGCGCCGCCTACCGGAAGTCTCAACGCACGACGGGCACCTGCTTCTTTGAGAGCCACACAAGCAGCATCGACCGCCTCTATCTCGCCGGAGATCACAATCTGACCGGGGCAGTTGAAGTTGGCGGCAACGACTACTCCACTCTGCTTTTTACAAATCTCATCTACCTGTTCGTCCGGCAGACCGAGGACGGCAGCCATCGTGCCGGGGTTGGCCTCACAGGCAGCCTGCATCGCTTGCGCACGCGCGGACACTAATAATAAGGCGTCCTCGAAACGCAAAGCGCCACATGCTACGAGCGCACTGAACTCACCAAGACTATGTCCGGCAACCATGTCAGGTTTCTCGATGGTCATAAGACGCTGTGCCACTACCGAGTGCAGGAATACTGCCGGCTGCGTCACTTTGGTCTGCTTCAGATCATCGGCTGTGCCCTCAAACATCACATCCGTCAGCGAGAAGCCAAGCAGCCTATCGGCTGTTTGGCACATCTCGCGTGCTTCTGCATGTGCATCGTACAGATCTTTGCACATGCCCGGAAATTGACTTCCCTGTCCGGGAAAAACAAATGCTTTCAGCATTTTCGTTTAGTGTTATTGGTTTAGAGCACTACGGGTTCGCCCATCAGACCGCCCATAAGAATTACTACGAGCAGTGCCAAAATAGCGTAGAACTCCGGGAAAGCGGCCATGATCATGGTACCGGCAGTTACGTTGTGACCACTACCGGTAGCTGCAACACCATTTGCACAAACCTGACCTTGACGGATTGCGGACAGAAGAGCCACCAGACCCAAAGCCATACCACCACCCAGAATAGCTGCAGCTTGAAGAGTGGTAATACCTGCTGTCAGATATTTCTGAATCATAAAGTATCCCACGAAACCGTAGATACCCTGAGTAGAAGGCAGTGCGGACAACAAG